>Ga0209777_10008643_pt1 | contig 11115 bp, 11 predicted proteins | sample FrelakmetHBP12HB_FD_187147 | JGI IMG/M metagenome (GOLD analysis project Ga0209777, IMG submission 187147) | Freshwater lake sediment microbial communities from the University of Notre Dame, USA, for methane emissions studies -HBP12 HB (SPAdes)... | ecosystem: Environmental > Aquatic >...
TCTCGGCGATCGCGACCAAGAGGCCCGCCGCGCCTTCCTCCATCGCGGCCTTCGCCAACCGCTCCCGCCACGCCGACGCCTCGGCCGTCCCCTCGCCGAAGCACGCGGCCGCCGCCTGCCCCACGTGCTCCATCAGATGGAAGTAGTCCAGGATCCGCACCGTCACCATCGGCAACCGCGTCCGCAACTGATGCTGAATCCACTCCGCCCCGTCGCTGATCGCCACCTTCTCGTCGGCCTCACCGAGCGCCAGCTTCCCCGCCTCCCGACGCATCCGACGCCCCAGTTCGTCGTGGTTCCCCGCCGTCCCGATGGCGTACTGGTGTTCCCGCCCGGCATCGTAGAACGTCGCGATCTTGAACTCCTTGTACCGCTCGTCCGACCCCCGGCACGGCCGGCCCTTCCGCCCACGCCGGGCCTTGCGTCCCCGTCGCCGGTTCGCCCGACGCTTCTGCTTCTCGGCCTCGGTCACCACCGGCACCAGGACGCCGTCGGCCCCCACGAAGAGCCGCGTCGGCCCCTCGGGCGTCACCCGGCACTCGGCCGCCGTCCACCCCGGCCTCACGACCCCTGCTTCCGTGGCCGCCAGCACCGCCCGCCCCTCCGCCTCGACCAGCGCCCGCACCTGCTCGTGCCCCATCCGAATCTGGGCCAGACGCGCCAGGTTCTCGGCCGCTTTTCGAAACGCCTGCCCCATCGTCGCGCGGCACGCCAGTTCCCGTGCCCCCACGCTCACCGCGCCGGCCACGATCCCCAGCCACGCATCCAGCGGTACGACCGTGCCGCCGCCGGGGATCGCGTAGACCGTACGCAGAATCCTAACCACCCCGTTGGCCGTCACGTGGCTCACCGCCTGCCGGCCCTTGTTGCGCACCCGCCGGCCGCTCGTCCCGCCCCGCGGGGGAAAAAGCGGACGCCGCCGCGTCCGCCCGGAGCTGCAGGCCCAGTTCGTAAACCCGTTCTCGAAACCGGGCCATCGCGTCCCGCACGGCTTCCTCGCTGCCCGCGATCACCGCCCCGTCCGGGGCTTGATTGATCGCCTCGTTCACCTCCCGCAGCAGTCGTTCGACCTCCGGTCCCGCTATCTTCTTCAACTGCGCCAACGATACTTTTGCACGCTTTGACATGTGTCTTGTCTCCACAGGGCCCCATCGCCTGTAAGACAAGATACACAAGGCACTTAGAGCGCGCCAGAAAAATCGGTCACACCCCCTTCATGTAGGCCGGGGCGCGCCCCGGCAAGTATTGTTCTTCCTTATGGAAGGAAGCCGGGGCACGCCCCGGCCTACATGATGGCCAATGTCCCCGGCCTGCTGTAAAATCCTCTGGTCCTCGAGGAGGCCGGAATGCTTGCCGAATTGGCTGCGGTCGCGGGAGGAAGCTTCGCGCTGTCGTTCTCTGGCGCGCTCATGCCCGGGCCGGTCCTGGCGGCCACCATCGCGGGGACCCAGCGCAAGGGCTTCTGGTACGGGCCGGGCGTCGTCCTGGGCCACGCGATCCTGGAAGTCGCGATCCTGGCGGTCATCGTCTGGAGCCTGAAACGGACGTACGCCCTCGACAACCCGTGGGCTGTGATGGCCATTGCGGTCGTGGGATCCGCCGTCATGGCATGGATGGGCGTGGACCTCATCCGGCAGGCCATGAGGCGGCAGGGGGCCGCGGCCCCGGAAGGAGGGCGCCAGATCGGCGCGGTCGCCGCCGGGATGGTCACGACCGCGCTCAACCCGTACTGGTACGTGTGGTGGATCGCGGCCCCGTTGCCGCTCATCGTCGTGGCCATGAAGATCGGCTGGCTCGGCATCCTGGTCTTCTATGTGGCCCACGAGAGCGGCGACTTCGTGTGGTACACGCTCGTGTCGCTCGGCGTTGCCGGCGGGCGGCGATTCCTCGAAGGGCGGCTGTACACGGTGCTCCTGGTGGCATGCGCCGTGATCCTGTTCGGCATGGTGCCGCTGTTCCTTGGGCTGGCGGTGAAGAAGTGGATGGCGATGGCGGGAATGTAGGGGCGGCCCCATGTGGCCGCCCGGCCGTTGTTCTCGCTTGGCGGTGGCCGTCGACGTGTGTGGCACTGGTGGCTTGTCCACCAGTGGCCTGTTGCCGGCCTCCGGCGGCGACACGTCAACGCACATGGTCAACGGCACGATGACGATCACTGGTGGTCGAGCCACCAGTGCCACACACGGCAACAGCCACGTCAACGGCCGGGCGGCCACATGGGGCCGCCCCTACGCACGTCCACGGCAAACACCGGGTGATTGTGCTTGACGCAAGCCCCCGGATTGACTAGGATTATCGCAATTCTTTGGCCGATGAGATAGTGTACACCCGTGGAGGAACACCGGCCGGGGCGTCCGCTCGAGGCGGATCCCCGGTGCGAAAAACGCGATGCCTAAGGTCAGACTTCCTGACGGAAACGTGATGGAAGTGGCCCAGGGGATCAGCGTCGCAGACGTTGCCAACCGAATCGGTTCACGCCTGGCTAAGGCCGCCGTCGCTGCCAGGCTGAACGGGACGTTGGTGGATCTCTCGACGGTCCTCACGGAGGACCGGGAGTATGCGATCGAGATCCTGACCGACAAAAGCGACGATGCCCTCTCCCTTTTGCGCCATTCGACTGCCCATGTCATGGCGGCCGCCGTCGGCCGGCTCTACGGAAAGTCCGTGAAGTTCGGCATTGGTCCATCCATCGAAGAAGGCTTCTACTACGACTTCGATCTGCCGGAGCGGATCACCGACGAAACGCTCCCGCGCGTCGAGGCCGAGATGGCCAAGCTCGTGGCCGCCAACGAGGCGTTCGTCCGCACGGAACTCCCGCCGGCCGAGGCCCGCCGCGCGATGGAGGCCGCCGGCCAGCCGTACAAGGTCGAGCTGCTGGACGACCTGGCCGCCGGCAAGGACGGCGTGGCCGCGCCCGAGCGGGTGTCGCTCTACCGGACGGGCGACTTCGTGGACCTCTGCCGCGGGCCGCACGTGCCGGGCGCCGGCCGCATCCCCGCGTTCAAGCTGACGACCGTGGCCGGGAGCTACTGGCGCGGCGACTCGACCCGTCCGATGCTCCAGCGGATCTACGGGACCGCGTTCTTCTCGAAGAAGGACCTCGACGCCCACCTCGCGCGCCTCTTGGAGGCCAAGAAGCGGGACCATCGCCGCATCGGCCAGGAGATGGACCTCTTCAGCTTCCACGACGAGGGCCCCGGCTTCGCGTTCTTCCACCCGAACGGGATGATCATCCTGAATGAGGTGCTCGACTTCTGGCGGCAGTTGCACCGCGACAGCGGCTACGTCGAGATCCGGACCCCCACGATCCTCAGCCGCGACCTCTGGCTCCGCAGCGGCCACTGGGACCATTACCGCGAGGCGATGTACTTCACCGAGATCGACGAGGCGAGCTATGCGGTGAAGCCGATGAACTGCCCGGGAGGCCTGCTGGTCTACCTGAGCCGGCCGCACTCGTACCGGGAGCTCCCGATCCGGATGGGGGAGCTGGGCCTCGTGCATCGCCACGAGAAGAGCGGCGTGCTGCACGGCCTCCTTCGCGTGCGGCAATTCACGCAGGACGACGCCCACGTCTACTGCCTGCCGGAGCAGCTTCAGGCGGAGGTCCAGGCCATAATCGTGTTGGTCGACCGCATCTATCGCACGTTCGGCTTTGAGGACGTGCGGGTGGAGCTGTCGACGCGCCCGCCGCACTCGATCGGCACCGACGAGATGTGGGAGCAGGCCACCGGGGCGCTGCGCGGGGCGCTCGAAGCCCAGCACATGACCTACAAGGTCAACGAGGGCGAAGGGGCCTTCTATGCCCCGAAGATCGACTACCACATCCGGGACAGCCTCGGCCGGTCCTGGCAGTGCGGGACGATCCAGGTCGACCTGGCGATGCCCGAGCGGTTCAACCTGACCTACGTCGGGTCGGACAACGCCGAGCACCGCCCGGCGATGATCCATCGGGCCATCCTCGGCAGCATCGAGCGGTTCCTGGGCATCCTGATCGAGCACTACGGCGGGGATTTCCCGTTATGGCTGGCGCCGACCCAGGTGGCCATCCTCCCGGTGAGCGACCGGTTCAACGCCTACGCCGGCGAGGTGACGGCCAAGCTGCGGGCGGCGCGCCTCCGGGCGGAGATGGACGATGCGAGCGACAAGGTGAGCGCGAAGGTCCGCCGGGCCAGCCTGCGGCGGATCCCGTACATGCTGATCGTCGGCGAAAAAGAAGTCTCGGCGGGGACCGTCAGCGTCCGCGACAAGGCCCGGGGCGACCTGGGGACCGAGTCCGTGGAAGCGTTCCTTGGCCGCGCCGGGCAGGAAATCAGCGAGAAGCGGCTCCGGCCCAAGCCGGCCGCGATTGCTTAGGAGCTGTTTCATTACTGTGGCACCGCCGCCCTCGGCGGTGCGGTATGCCCGAGAATGTGCACCGCCGAGGGCGGCGGTGCCACAAACACCGGGTTATGAAACAAGGAACTTCTTAAGGAGGCCAGCTTGAAAGAAACCAGGCAGCGGATCAATGAGCAAATCAAGATTACACCGCTGCGAGTCATTGCGGAGAACGGCGACCAGCTCGGCGTCATCGAGCGGGACGAGGCGATGCGACTGGCCAACGAGGCCGGCCTCGACCTCGTCGAGGTCGCGGGCAACGTCCGCCCGCCGGTCTGCCGGATCATGGACTTCGGCAAGTTCAAGTACCGCCAGGCCAAGAAGGTCGGCAAGAGCAAGGCCCACGAGGTCCACATCAAGGAGATCCGCATCCGGCCCAAGACCGAGGCCCACGACCGGGACACGAAGATCAAGCACGCCCGTCAGTTCCTCGATGCCGGGGACAAGGTGCTCGTGAACATGCTGTTCCGCGGCCGCGAAATGGCCCATCTGGACTTCGCGACGCAGAACATGCAGATGTTCGTCGAACAGTTGGCCGACGTCGGCAAGGTCGAGCGGGGCCCGGAGCGCCAGGGCCGGCGGATGAGCCTCCTCATGGCGCCGAAGAAGAGTTCCTAGCCCGGCGGCATATTCAAGTCTAGCCGCGAGCCGAAGGCGAGCGCGAGGCTAGCAATATGGCGAACAAGCAAGCCGGGGCACGCCCCGGCCTACATGAAAGGGGCAACCATGCCCAAGCTAAAATCGCACAAGGGAATCAAGAAGCGGATGAAGCTGACACGGCGAGGCAAGGTCATGCGCCGCCGCGCCAACCGCGGCCACCTCATGAGCACCAAGGGGGCCAAGCGCAAGCGGAACCTGCGCGGCAAACAGCCGGTGTTCAAGGGACAGGTCAAGACCTATACCCGGCTCATCACAGGCTGAGCCTTCAGCCGGTCAGTAACGAGAGGAGGGCACCATGCCCAGGACTACGAAGGGTTCGGCCCGGAACAAGGCCAAGAAGCGCCTGTTCCAGAGGACTGAAGGATACGTCGGTTCGCGCGGCAAGCTGTGGCGGGTCGCGAAACAGTCGCGGATGAAGGGCGATCAGTACGCGTACCGGGATCGCCGGGCCAAGAAGCGCGAGTTCCGCGCGCTCTGGATCACGCGCGTCAGCGCCGCCTGCCGCATGCGCGGCATCTCCTACAGCCAGTTCATCGGCGGCCTCAAGAAGGCCAACGTGACGCTCGACCGCAAGGTCCTCGCGGACCTGGCGATCAATTTCCCGCAGGCGTTCGATGCGGTGGTGGCGGAAGCGCGGAGCGCCCTGGGGGCCTAGCGGCGGGTGCCATGCTTTCGCGCTGTTGCGAAAGCATGTTTTCCGCAACTCGAAGATCATGCTTTCGCAACGGCGCGAAAGCATGGCACCCATAGGATCGTTGAAGGACGGCTCGGGTGGGCACGCTGGCCGAAATCAAAGGGATTCGCGACGAAGCGCTGCGGGCGATCGAGACTGCCGCCGACGCGGCCGCCGTCGAGGCCGTGCGGATCGACTGGCTCGGGCGAAAGTCAGGCCGCATCACGGCGCTCCTGCGGTCGATTCCGTCGGTGGCGCCCGAAGAACGCGCCGCGTTCGGCCAGGCCGTCAACGCGCTGAAGAACGAGGTCACCGAGCGCCTCCAGGCGCGCCAAGCCGCCCTGGAGGCCCGACCGGCCGCGCGGGCGCGGGTCGACGTCACTATGCCCGGGCGGCGCCTCTCGCTGGGACGCCTGCACCCCGTGACCCGGGCGATGCGGGAGATGTGCGACCTGTTCGGGCGGCTCGGCTTCGAGGTCGTGGAAGGGCCCGAGGTCGAGGACGAGTGGCACAACTTCGTGGCGCTCAACATGCCGCCGGAGCATCCGGCCCGCGACCCGCTCGACAACTATTACCTGAACGACAACGTGCTCCTGAGGACGCAGACCTCGACGGTCCAGGTCCGCGTGATGGAGAAGCGCCGGCCGCCCGTCCGGATCATCGCCCCGGGCCGCGTCTATCGGCCGGACACGGTCGACGCCGGGCACTCGAACATGTTCCACCAGCTCGAGGGCCTGTGGGTGGAGGAGGGGGTCACGTTCGCGGACCTGAAGAGCGTCCTCGGGACCTTCGCGCGGGGCTTCTTCGGGCCGGAGGTCCGGACGCGGTTCATTCCGAGCTACTTCCCGTTCACGGAGCCGAGCGCGGAGTTCTACGTGTCGTGCCTGCTGTGCGGCGGCGACGGATGCCCGGCGTGCAAGCGCACGGGATGGCTGGAAATCGCCGGGTGCGGCATGGTGGACCCGAACGTGTTCAAGGCGGTCGGCTACGATCCCGAGAAGGTGACGGGGTTCGCGTTCGGGTTCGGCATCGACCGGCCGGCGATGCTGAAGTATAGAGTGAACGACATCCGCCTGCTGTTCCAGAACGACCTGAGGTTCCTGCGGCAGTTCTGAACGGCAAGGGACGGAGGGACGAAGGGACAAAGGGACGAAGGAAAACCGGCCACTTGGCGCCTTTGACTTCCTCCGTCCCTTTGTCCCTTCGTCCCTCCGTCCCTGATTTCCTTGTCAGAACAGCCATTTTCTGGGCGTTACCGTAGCTGTGATGGACTCCTCGGCGTAGGTCCCCTTGAGGACGATCTGAATCCGGCAGGCGGGAGTCTGGTCCGTGACGAGGAACGTCTGGACGCAGCCCGCCAGGACGATCGAGGACGACGCCACGTCGTTGACGGTCTGGATGTAGACGAGGTCGGCGGGGTTGGCGGCGTCCCTCCCGTAGGAATGGAGGTCGTCGTTGGGCATGGTGATGACCAGCGTGTGGTCGTCGGCCACGGCCATCGACTTGGCCTTCCGGGCGTCGCGGGCGATGCGGTCGAGGACGCCCCGGGCCTGGGCCACCAGGCGCGCCTTTTCGGAGTTGTACTCGTGCGAGGTCGAAGCCGCCTGGATCGCGAGCGCAGCCGCCGCCATGATCATCGCCAGGAGGGCGGTGGCGATCAGCAACTCGGCAATCGTAAAGCCGGCGCGGATGGTTCGGTGCGGGATCAAGGTTAGAGCTCCGAATAGGATCCGGCGACGCACTTCAGGACGCTGGAACTCGTGAGGCCCGCCGGGTTCGCCACCGCGTGCTCGCGGTCGATGCCGACGCTCGCGTTGCCGGTGATTGTGAAGTTGGAGTCGCGGAGGTTGCAGATGCCTCCCGAGATGATCCCGGAGGCGTTCCCCGTAAAGCTGAACTGGCTGGCGACCATGGCTCCGCTGACCGAATGGAAGTTGCCCGTGAACGAGACGTTGTAGCCGGGCGCGAGGAGGAACGTGCCCAACTGGCTGCGGATCGGGTCGTACTGGGCGCCGGGCGGCAGGTTCGCGACGCTCGAGACGCTCAGGTTCCCGGTGAAGCTGATCTTGTTGCTGTTGAGGTCGTCCGCGGTGGGCGTGTCGCACACGATGATGCCGCAGAAGGTCGTGTTGCCCGAGAAGGTGACCTTGTTGGGCGACTTGACGTACACGATGCCGTAGACGCTGGAGTTCCCGGAGAAAGTGGGATTCGTGTTCGGCGGGATGATGATGTTCGAGAGGGTGATGTTGCCGCTGCCGCTGCCGGAATAGGTCGTCGTGGCGTAATTCTTAAGAGTCGAGATATCGACGACCGGCCATTGCGGCTCGGGGGCGTTCTGGATGACGTGCCCGCCGATGGTGACGTTGCCCGTCTCCGAGATGTTCCCCTGGGGGTTGCAGATCAGCACGTCGCTGGAGGTGGAGACGTTGCCGGTCATCTTGACGGGCTGGTTCGTGCTGTAGCTGGCCGACAGGATGGTGCCGTACTCGGGATGCTGGATGCCGTGGGAGTCGGTCACCCCGTAGATCCTGGCGTTGCCCGTGAGCACGACGGGCGACTTGCTGGAGACGCCGTAGAGGCCGAGGGCGTTGGAGCCCGCCTGGACGGTCAGGTTGTAGTAGCAGGTCTTGACGGCGTTGCCGCAGGCGCCCTTGCTCTCGACGGTGATGGTCGTATACGTCAGCGGGTCGTAGTTCGAGACGTAGATCTTGACGCCGATCGTGCCCGGCTGGTAGCCGCTGCCGCCGGGGAGCGAGATCGCGATTCCCCGGCAACTGGCGGCGTCGGAGACGATCTGGGTCGTATCGACCATGCTGGAGCCGGCCCACGCCGTTTTGAGCTGGTTGGCGATGGCGGCGTGAACGCCGGCCGGGTCGTTCCCGCCGGGCACCGTCAGGCCGGTGCCGATGTTGACCTCCGTGAGCTCGATGCCGATCTCGGCCAGGCCGGTGGCCCGGTGCGAGGCCTGGAGGTTGCGGGCCACGACGAGGTTCGAGTCGGCCGACGTCACAATGGCGACGGCCATCGAGGAGAACAGCATGAGGAAGACGAGCGCGATAACCATGGCCATGCCCGGTTTCGCGGTCCTGCACGACATACGCCGCGTTGTCATGCGACACCTTCTCTTTCCACGACGCCCGGGCGTGACGGCGTCATCGGGTTCCAACAGCTCCACACTCAAGTGCGTGTTCTCCCGTCGGTGTAGAGCACGGCCGACGGGTCGAAAAAGTAGTACGACTGAACGAGGACCACTTTCTGCTTCGTCTTGACGGTCACGGTGAGTTGCACGGCTTTCGGATTGCCGCTGGCGTCCGTCTTGGTCAGGTCCTTCAACTGGACGGACTGAACGCGGATGACCTGCTCCCAGTCGGCGAGGTCGTTCGAGGCGCCGGTGCTGAGGTGGGCGGGGCAGTAGTCGGCCCCGTCGAGGGCCCTGACCTGGGCGAAGGTCATGCCGAGCGCCCCGTCGCGGATCTCGTCGGCCAGGGAGATGGCCACCGTCATTTCGTCGGACCGGGCGACCGTCCGCGTCTCCTGGCCGTAGGCGGCCACCAGGGCGATAAAGCCGATCGCCAGGAGCGACGCGCAGACGAGCACCTCCGCCAGCGTGAATCCTCGGCGCCTGCCGCGCCGACCAACGGGATATCGGGAAGTCGTCATGTCATTTCACCAGTTGCGACATTTTGAAGATGGGCAGCAGGATCGACGAGGCAATGAAGCCGACGACGCCGCCCATCAGGATGATCATGAGCGGCTCAATGGCCGCGGTCACCGTCTTGATCGTGGCCTTGAGCTGCCGGTCGTAGAACTCGCTGACGTCGTTGAGGATGTCCGCCAGGGTGCCGGTATCCTCGCCGGCCGAGATCATCTGCGACACGCTCGGCGGGATGAGGGGGCTCCGGGCCAGGCTCGGCGCGATCCGCTGGCCCTTGCGGACGGCCGCGTGGACCCGGCGCCACACGTTGGCGTAGTGGATGTTGCCGGAGACCTCGGCGGTGATGCCGATGGTCTCGAGCATCGGCACGCCGGCGTTCACCAGTTCGCCCATCGTCCGCAGGCCCCTGGAGAGGTACAGCGCGTGGCACAGCTTCTTCAGGATCGGGATCTTGAGCTTGGCGCCGTCCCAGAAGCGCTGGCCGGCCGGGATTTTGAGCGAATAGAGGAAGCCGACGACGAGGCCCGCCACGACCACCAGGTACACGTACCAGTAGTCGCAGAGCGAGGCGCTCATGGCCATCAGCATCTTGGTGGGGAGGGGCAGAATGCTCTCCTTGCCCTTGAAGAGCACCATGAAGCGCGGCAGGACGAACGTGAGCATGAAGATCGTCGTCGTGATGGCCAGGGCGACGATGATGATCGGGTACATCATCGCGCCCTTGACCTGGCGCCGGGTATCCATCTGCTGGTTCAGGTACTCGGTGATGCGTTCCAGCATGTGGCCGAAGGAGCCCGACAGCTCGCTGGCGCGCACCATGTTGACGTAGAGGGAGGAGAAGATGCGCGGGAACCGCTGGAGGGCCTCCGAAAACTGGCGCCCGCTCTCGATGTCGCGCTTCAGGGCCCGCACGAGGTCCCTCATCCGCGGGTTCACGCACTGGTCCGCGATGCTTTCCAGGGAGGTCGTCAGGCCGATGCCCGCCTTGGACATGACGGCGAGCTGGCTGGTGAACGCCAGGATGTCGCGGCTGGTGATGCGGCTCGTGATCGCCCCCAGGTCCAGGCCGAGGAAGCCCTTCTTCTCGACGCTGTCGTCGCCGACCCGGACGATGTCCACCGGCACGCCGCCCATTTCGCGCACGACCTGGGTCGCCAGGATCATGCTCTCGGCCTTGAGGGTGCCGGTGACGACGTCGCCGCCGGCGGTGCGTTTCATCTGATAGCGATACGTTGGCATCTGGGTTCACCTAGGCCGAAAGGGCCTTCTCGAACTGCTCATGCGCCTTGGCGTTCGCCACGGCTTCGTCACGCGAGATCATGCCGCCGTAATACAGCCGCCGGAGCGACTCGTCGAACAGCATCATGCCGATGGCGCGGTTGGTCTCGATGATGTTCGGGATTTCGAAGATGCGGTTCTCGCGGATGCAGTTCCGCACCGCGGGCGTCGAGACGAGCACCTCCGTGGCCGGCACCATCCCGGGCTTGTCGACGCGGGGGAACAGGCGCTGGCAGACGACGCCCTTGAGCGTGTTGGCCAGCATCGATCGGACCTGGCTCTGCTGGGCCGCCGGGAAGATGTCGATGATGCGCTCGACGGTCGAGGCGGCGTCGTTCGTGTGCAGCGTCGAGAACACGAGGTGGCCCGTCTCGGCCGCCGTCAGCGCGGTCGAGATCGTCTCGAGGTCGCGCATTTCGCCGATCAGGATCACGTCCGGGTCCTGCCGCAGGACGTGCTTCAGGCCGGCCAGATCGGA
>Ga0209777_10008644_pt1 | contig 11112 bp, 9 predicted proteins | sample FrelakmetHBP12HB_FD_187147 | JGI IMG/M metagenome (GOLD analysis project Ga0209777, IMG submission 187147) | Freshwater lake sediment microbial communities from the University of Notre Dame, USA, for methane emissions studies -HBP12 HB (SPAdes)... | ecosystem: Environmental > Aquatic >...
CCGTGCCCGAAACGAACACGCTCATGTCGAGCCGCGCGGAGGCCACCGGCCTGCTCAATGCGTCATTCGCGGCGTCGGGCACGGTCGTTGATTCCGGCGATATCGTCTCTGGATGGATCGATCTGACCTCGGGAACCTCGCCGATCGATCCAAGCCGTCCGATGAGTCAACACAACGCCATTCAGGTTCTCGTCCGTCGCACGCACGCCAGCGCCAACGGGCCCGTCTTGTTCTTCTTTGCGTCGATTTTCGGCCGGCGCGAGGGCGATGTGACCGCGTCGGCTGTGGCGGCATTCGATGACCGTGTCAGCGGCTACGATCCCGGCGCTGGCGGTGCGGACCTTTGGCCTTTCACGGTCAACGCAACTTATTTCAACAACCAGGTCGCGGCGGGCAGCGATATTTATGACTATGACATCGGCACCGGAAATGTCCTGTCCGGCGGAGACGGCATGCCTGAAGTCAACATTTATCCCGCCAACCTCGCCCCGGGCAACTTCGGGCTGCTTAACATCGGCCATGGCAACAATGGCACTCCGAACCTTGCGGGTGATATCGAAAACGGCGTTCCCCCGGAAAACCTAGAGACGGCGATTGGAACGAAGAAACTCACGTTTTACGACGACAGCGGCCACCCCGTGAAGTACAACATTTCCGGCAATCCGGGTTTGAAGGCGTCGCTCGAAGGCAGCATCAAAACGCGGATCGGCGACATTGTGGCGATTCCGGTACACGACCAGGTGACCGGAAACGGAGCCAATACCGTGTACCGCATTACCGGAATCCGTTTCGTCCGCGTGATGGATGGCAAGCTGCAAGGGTCGTCGAAGAGCCGGGGACTCTGGCTTCAGCCGGTCAGCTATGCCGGGGCGGGGGTAATCACCTCGCCGGGGGCGCCAAGTTCAGGCGGAGCGGGGGGAAAATTGGTGCTCGTCCGCTGAAGCTGGGATGCCGATAGAGCGATAAGGGAGGCCGGCAGAATGGAACACCGCAAGACTACAGAATCACGATTCGACAGCAACGCGGTGCGTCGGCTTCTGTCAAACGCCCAATCGAGCGGCGAACACGACGCATACGCTGGCAAGCGGAGTTCAATCCGCTTTGCCGAAGGCACGCAGCTCGAAGTGACAAGTGACCCGTCGAATCCTTCGGCCCCGATGGCGGTCACAATGCACAACGTGTCGGACAACGGCTGTGCGTTCTGGACCAAGCGGAAGTGCGAGCTACGTTCCAGGCTCTTCTTACGAGAGTTTTCGGCGGACAACTCGTTTCCCTGGCTTCCCGCTCGCGTGACGCATTGCACCCAGGGGATTCGCGGGTTCCTGGTCGGCGTTGTTTTCGGCGAACAATCGAACGGTTAGCCTGGAACGCGGCGTCAAAGGAGACCGCGCCATTGCATGACCGGGCTCGGTCGTCGCTTCACGTTGCAGTCCGTTTCAAACGCGAATCTCAATTCCGCTTAGAGGCTACATTTAACATGATTCCTCCCAAAAACGTGTGTGCAAAGCCCTCTCCCTTGAAGGGAGAGGGGGTTCTTAAACACGCTCTAAGAGGATATCGTAGGTTTCCTTGGTAGTCCTCGCGCGGGCCGAGCGGGGCTTCGCTGCGCTCCGCTTATGGGTTGCGGATTCGGCGCCCGGCGCGCCTCGCCGGACCTTCTGGACGCGAAAACGCCGCGGGAGAATCGCTCTTGATTACATCTGTAAACGATTGGATCACGTTCCTCCGATCGACCGACAGTGCGATCGCTTTTCCACTGGTTATCTGCGGGCTGGGGTTGATGCTCTTCGGCTGGCGGATGTGGAAGGCATGCGTTGTCCTGGCATTCGGTCTGATCGGCGCGGTTGCCGGCGGCATTGTTGCCGGCCAAAGCGAGAATCAGGCGATGTTTGCGATCGTGGGAGCGGTGCTTTTTGGTGTGGTCAGTTCTTATCCCGTGCGGCAGGCGCTGGCTGTTCTCGGCGGGTTGATCGGCGTCGGCGTAACCCACTTCTACATTTCGCCATTGATTCTAAACGAGATAGTACACTGGTCCCTTTGCGCAACCGCCTTCATCGTGTTTGCGGGGTATTCGCTCCTGAGCAAGCAGCGCGTGGTGATATTCGTGACCGCGTTCCTCGGAGCGGTCCTGTTGATGTCGGGTCTGGCGGCCTGGGTGATGTCCATGCCCGTATTTTTCGACACCGTCCGGGCTCTCACGAGCTACAGCATGATCGTCGTACCTTTTCTGCTGGTCGTGCCGGCGGCGATGAGCTGCTTCTATCAAATCGCTGAGGTCCACCGCCTCCAGCTCGACCTGTAGGCAGATTGTCCGGCCACGCGGCGACTACGGTGAGCGGTCTTTTGACTTTGGTTTACCGTGCTCTTTGTCTTCGCTCTTGTCGGGTTCATCCAACGGCGTGACCGCTATGAGGTGAGCGACGTAGGCATCGTATTTCGTCTGCAGCGGCTTGAGGTCCTCGCCGAATACACGCTTAAAGGCCGTGTCACCGTCGAGCCCTTTGTCCACCTCGTGCAGGTACGCGTCGAACAAGGTCTGATATTGCCCGTCGTCGCCGTGAACAAGGAAGTGGCAGAGCGCCCAGGCCTGCGCGTACTGGAGCGACCCGCGGGGCGTATCCATGTTGTCCATCCACTCCGACCCTGTGATCTTCATAATCTGTTCAACTGACGCCAACGCCTTGCCTTCCGCGGCCGCTTTCAGAAGTTTGACCCGGTCTGGTCGAATCTCCCCCAGACGCATCTGACCGGTTTTGTCGTCGAATGCCCCGTCTTCGAAATAAGCGGCCAAGCCTTCGTTGACCCACGTCGGAAGCGAACCTCCCACCACGCCGTGCGCGAACTGGTGGAAGCACTCGTGTTTCAATACGTCCTCCAACTGCGGGCCGTCAAAGGTGTAGACTGTTTCGTCAGTGGGGTTGTACCGACCGTTGGTGAATTGGTTCTTCCCGCCGTAAGTGATACGCTTGAGTTCATCCACATATCGCTCTTTGGTCGAGTATACTTTTAGTCGCAGTTTATGCTGGATCTTTCGGGAGAAGCCCGCGAACCGCCGATCGTATTCCTTGCCCGCGGCATCCATCTCCCGACCGATATCCTTGGCCCGATCGGCGGGAAGATCGGTGTCCACGATGTAATACTTCGATTCGTATGTAGAAAGGCCGCCGGGCGGGCCGTCCAGCGCAAGCGCCGGTCCTTGGATCAGCAGGAAACACGGGACGGTGATTCCAGCCGTGGCAATACCGGTTCGTTGGACCCACATGTTTGATTCTCCTACGCCGCTCAGTCGCCGAACAGAAAAAGAGACGCCGACATTGTAAACCTGGAAGACGCACAGAATCAAGGCCACTTGCGGCTTTGACAGAGCGGCCGGGACGGATCAACCCTGCACTTCGTAGGCGGCTGAAGGGACGATGATTCGTGTGCGGGCGGCCATATCCGCCGCGTCGTAGAGCTTCTGATCGGTGGTCATGGTCACGACTGATAGTCCCGCGCGGAGCTTTCGCTTGAACTCGCCGAAACGGCGGATGCGCAGCAGATTGCGGGCAATGTAGCGCGGTCGCAGATAGAACGACTTGTAGCACCTAACCAGCATCGCGCGGAGTTCCTGCCTGGTGAAGTTTTCCTCCCAAACCGGCAACTCGAAACCGTCGTGAGGATTCTCCGAAAACTTTCGCCAAACGTCCTCTTTGATCGTGCCCGATTCTAGGCCCTTGAAATAAATCTCCGTGCCCGGATACGGACAGAAGATCGTGAAGTGTACGTAGTTGGGGTCGAGTTCGCGCGCCAGGCGCAACGAATCATTAATGTCCGAGGCCGTTTCCGTCTGCTGCCCGATGATGAAGTAGCAAAGAACTTCCATCCCGACCCTTTTTGTATCGCCGACGACCTCACGAACTTTCGCAATGGTCGTGTTCTTCTTGATGACCTTTAGCATGCGGTCGTTGCCGCACTCCACCCCGTAGTGAATGCGATCACAGCCGGCCCTTTTCATACTCCGCAACAGATCAGGCGTCATTGTGTTGACATGCGCCCGGACATCCCAGCGAAACTTGATCCCGCGCCTTTCAATCTCGTCGCATAGCTCGAAAACCCGGTCGCGGCGGACGGTGAACGTGTCGTCATAGATAAACGCCTCCTTGATCCCCAGCGAGAGGCATATCTCCATCTCGTCGGCCACGTGCCGCGCGCTTCGGCACCGAAATCCGCTCAACACCGGCGAGTAAGGCCGATCGCAAAATGTGCAGCGGTACGGGCATCCCCGCGACGTGAACATTGTTGTGATCACATTGTCCCGCCCCAGCAGTGAGGTGTAGTCGCCGACATTGAGCAAGTGCCGCGCGGGCATGCCCAGTTCGTCGAGGTTTTCGGTTGAGGCCGCGATTCCGTTGTTGACGATCCGCCCATCTTCATCTTTGTACACGAGTCCCTTGATGCTCGCCCAGGCGCTGGGGTTGTCGAGGTTGTTCAGCAATTGCAGGAATGTGACTTCGCCTTCGCCCTGCACGAGAAAATCCACTTCCGGGTGTCGAATAGTCTCGTTTGGATAAAGATGGACGTGCGGACCGCCGAGTACGATCTTCGCCGCCGGCATGACTCGGCGCACAAGCCGCACGATCTTGAACACGTCGATGAGTGTAAAGGTCATTGCGGTGATGCCCACGACATCCGCAGGACGCGATCGCAGAAGCGCTTCAAGTTGTTCGTAACTGTACCCTCGCGGCTGTGCGTCGAGCAGATCGAGCTTGAATGCCGTTCGCTCCTCCAGATAACCGGCTAGCGACAAGATTCCCAGCGGCGGGTTGAACCCGCGGTGCTTCTCCACGATCGCCGGATTCTTCCCGATTAGTTCGCTGAACCGCGGAGGATTGATGAGCAACACGCGCCACTGGCGATCTGTTTCGCTTCGGATCGTGCACTCCGGGTTGGACGGTCTGACAACAGGAAGCGTTAGCACGACTTCAGCCCTCCGATGCCAAAGAGCCCATCCTGTAACCCCTCTCCCCCACTTGGAGAGAGGGCAGGGCGAGGGGGTTTTGAGACACGATCAAGGCCGTAACCGCCTCCGACTTCGCCAGACCTGGCCCGGCCGCCAAACCCTCCCGCCGATTCGGGACCCCCGCTACGGCCACATAGAAACCGACGCAATTGAACGGTCGGCGATCGAACATCCTGGCGATCCACAGCAGTGCCGTCGGAGTTCTGTTCGGCAGAATCGTCCCCTCCGCGCGGCAATGAACGACCGAAAGCCCCGCGCATTCCGCCAGCCGCGCCAGGTACTTGCGTGAGAATGCGAGGCTCATTCGCTCGGTCTTTTTGAGCAGCCCAAAACAGAACATCGCCGGATTGTTGCGGTTCGGCTCATAAAGGACCACGCACCGCCGCGCAACCCGGGCAAACTCACGGACCGCCGCCGCCCGCTCCCGTTCCGGTACATGGTGCAGAACTTGCGACGCCGTCACTACGTCAAACGAACCCGACCGCAAGGGCAGACAACTCGCGTCGCCGCAGACCCGGTCACACGCCTCGAGCTTATCCAGCATCGAGGGGCTGAAATCAACCGCCACTACCCGCCCGAAGTACCGGCGGAGATGCGGTAACATCGCCCCTGTTCCGCACCCCACGTCCAAAACACTAGACTCAACCGCATCCTCAACCAGTCCCGCGATGAACGCCGCACGCTTCGCGTACATGGCGCGCACCACCGGATGAGAAGCCGGACGCCGTCCGCTTTGGTCCTTCCGCCAAAACCGCCGCTGCTCTGCCCGGACGCGGGCCTCGGCCGGCGACGCCCCCGCCGCACAATTTCCCGCGAAAATCCCCGTCGGATTGACGACCTCGACCGTCATCAATGATTTCCGTCCGACAGCGCTCCCGGCCCAGTCCGCTTGTCAATCAAATCCGCAAGCAACCCGATCGCCAGCAACTGCACCGACGCCGACGCCAGTGTCACAGACGTGACATCTGCCACTTGCCCGAATCCGATCTTGGAGATCAGCGCCACCAACACCGCGGTGACGAACACCGCGGCGCTGGCCGGGACGAAAATCTTCAGCGGCCTGAAGTACATCACCGTCCGCACGATCAGGCTGAAGAAACCAAGCGTGTCGCGGATCGGACGGATCGACGACCGCCCCACACGCCTGCCGTAGTCTATGGGCACATAGCGAATCGTGTGTCCGTGGGTGAGCAGGGCCAGCGTGATTGTCGTCGTGAAGCTGAACCCGTCCGGCAAGATCGCCAGAAAGCGGCGGATCAGGCTCCTCTTCATTACGCGCAGACCGCTGTTGAGGTCCGGGATTTCCGTCTCCGCCAAATACGCCGCAAGCCTCCGCAGCGCCCACTTCGCCGGTCGCCGCGAGAGCGGCACGTGAACGCTGCCGCCCGTCCGCGCCCCGACTACCATGTCGGCGTCGGCCATGAGCTCGACCAGTTCCCCGATGCGTTCATTGGGATAAGTCCCGTCCGCATCCGTTATGGCGATCAATTCGTGACGCGCCTCGGCCACGGCGCGTTTGATCGAAAAACCGTAACCGCGGTTCCGCGGATTGTGCAGGATTTTCAGACCGGGCTCGTCAAAGAGCGACGCCAGTTCCGCCCGGCTCCCGTCGATCGATCCGTCGTCGATAACGATTACTTCAAAGGGTCGGCCGCATTCCGAAAGCGTCTGTGTGATCCGCCGCACGGTCGCCGTTACCATCGCTTCTTCATTGAAGCACGGAACGATGATGCTAACGCCCGCCGTTTCGCTCCGCGTGAACGCTCGGCGCGGCGCGACAAGGCCGCGCTCCACGTCCGGCGCGCCCGGAAGGACGGCCGATCGCGGCTGGTCCTTGCGCTCCAGTCCGATTGCCGCGTCGTCCTTGTCGATGACTGTCACCACGCCGGCTCCCCTGATTGGTCCACCAGATCAAAACCCACTGTTTATCGGAAGTACCAGCGCGGCACTGAAGGATTCGAGCCTGTCTCAAGAACGTCCCGAGCCGCGGGCTTCAGCCCGCGCGGAGTTCCCGCACAAACGAGTCGCGGGCGGAATGCAATCCCAGCTTACCGTGAGTCCGCGCGGCCCGACCTCCCGCCTCCCGAACCGCCGATCAGCATGACGATAGGCGTCGCCTGCGCGTCCTCGGCACGCGCCGTGCCGATGTCGCAGCCCGCACGGCGGACCATAGTGACAGCCGGTGGCACCTGCCGCCAGGCCCATAGTTCGTCCCGCGGTAGCGTGACGTCGTAGTCCCAGGGCTCCGCTTCGCCGGCGAGTTGTCGCGGCGTGGCGATAAGGTACGTGCGGTCCGGAGCCGGAAGCGGCCCGCTACGACCGACAATGTCCACCGTCGTGTCCCGCCACCACGCCGGCGCGTCCGGGTCCGCCGCCACGCGAAGACGCGACCGCAACGGCTCAGGGAACAGAATGCGGTACCGCCAGTATGTGGACGGCGTCATCACGATCGGCCGATCCTCGCTCCATTCTCTTGACGCGATGATTTGCCTGATCGCGGCCCCGACACGTCCCGTCGGCCGGTCGCGAAATCCGTTGAGCTCTCGTGGATTGGCCAGACTTGCGCCCACGACGAGCACTGCGACCACAACCCCTGAGCCAATATGTAGGGCGGGCTTAGCCCGCCAATCCGAGCCGGGAGTGTTAGCGACCGGCCACGTAGCGTCGCCCATCGTGGGCGGCGCAATCAGTACCGTGATCCCGGCGCGCCGGGAACCGGTCCCGTAGCGTCGCCCCTCGTATGCGACGCAATCAGCGCCGCGACCGCCAGCGAACGGAGTGCGCCTCACTCGAAGACTCAACTGGGTCAGCAGAGTAACGAGCCATCGCACCGACCATGCCAGACACAACCCAAACGGCACACATGCGGGGAGAATGTGTCGCCCGTGGAAGATCGGGTACGGTTGGTACCCCTGTGCAAGGCTCACCGGCATGAACGCCACGAGCAGATAGGTCGCTGCGCCCCATATTGCCAATCCACGCCCCGCGCGGTTGAACAAAAACGTCGCCAGAACTGCTGGCCAAAAGAACGCCCCCAGGATTCCCCAACCAGAAGTGGACGTATGGAGCAGGAGCGTCATTCGATCGCGCACCATCGGGATCACCCCGAGTCGAAGCGGATCGTCCTCCGCGACCAGTGCCGTCGCTCCAGCCTGCGAACGCTCGTGGGCGTGCATCGTGAAAAAGAAATCGTTGGCCGCGTGCGAATAAAAGAGCCCCTCGACGACCCAAAAAAGCATTCCGCCAAGTGCGAAGGACGCCGCTCCAATCAGCAGCCGACGACGCCTTTCGCTCCGACCTTCGCCCGACCACCGCCCCGTTCGTTGCAATACAAGGAAGGCAATTCCAAAAACCACAGATACCGCGAAGACTTTGCACGACACCGCCAATCCGACGGCCAGACCGCTCGCCCCCAACAGCAACGCGAAGCTGGATCGTCGGCCCGCACGAACCGCGCACAATGCAAGTAGCATCGCCGCCGTAGACCACGTGCAGACGTGCACATCAGGGAATGCCGTCGTGGAGAGAATCCGAAAGTACGGCAGCAGCGACACGATCGTGCCCGCCAGCAGCCCCTCCCACCAACCCCAGACCATCCTCCCCAGGATCACCACCAGCACGACACAGACGATCGACGCCACGAACATCGGCAGGGCGACGGCCGACGTAGTGTGCCCAAACAACCCAACCGAGGCCGCGATCGGCACGATGATCGCCATTCTCGCGTAATGATGATGAAGGCGGGTGATCGGCGTCCCCGTGAGAATGTGCTCCGCGGCCGAGTAATAAGCGGCGTCGTCCGAGCCGAGCCAGCCGGTTTGATCCGCGACGCGCACTGCGACCGTGAGAGCCAGCAGCGCTGCGAACCAGACTGCGGCCCAGTTAAGGAAGCGCGCTCTTGCCCTGCCCGCATCCCGCGCGCACGCTCCCCCGGTCGCGGACTCCTGCCGCTGCGGTATTGCGATCGCTGACATTATAGGAATGTTCGGCGGACTCCCCCCGCGGGTTAAATTGCGCGGGACGCCACAGGCGCTACGATCCTATTGACACTCGTGCGGCAGGCGCCGCTTTCAAGCTCGTCGGTCGCGCCGTGCAACCAATCTCAAAGCGCAGCAATCGTTGCAAGGGTCCGCCGGCGATGAATCGGTGGTGCTCCTCGCCGGCGCAACGAAAGCCGGCGCTTTGGTAACAGCGAACCGCAGCGGTGTTGTCCGGAAACACGATCAAAGAAACCATTCGTGCCGCCCGACCAAAGAACGCCTCAGAGAGCAAATGCTCGACGAAGCGCCGCCCGATTCCACTCCCGCGCAACGCGGGATCGACAATGACGTGACCGAGCCACAAATGTCCGACCTCATGGCGCATGGGGTTCAACTCTCCATAAGCCATTGGGCAGGTTCCCGACTCGTTCAGAGCGACATAGGCATCTCCGTCGGCTTTTCGCCATCCTCGGACTTTGTCCGCGGTCAGCGGAGGCAGTGTGCTTGGCGCCAACCAGCGTAACTCGCCGTCCGTACGAACCCAGCCGGACACGGTGGGCGCACGGCTGGAATCAAATGGAGCCAGGCGCACTCCATCAAGGTTGATAGCGCGATTCCCTGTCACAGATGTGTTTTCGACCGTTCCCAAAGAAGAGTGCATTCTTAGACCCTTACTCAACCCTCAAGCCCACAGAGAATAGTGGTCATAAGGCTGCACTCACAGAAGGAACCTTCACAGTCGATATGCCCGAGAGAGGACTCGAACCTCCACGTCCTTACGGACACAAGCACCTCAAGCTTGCGCGTCTGCCAATTCCGCCACCCGGGCGTGCGAACCGGGGAGTGTAATCCGTCGTCGGCGGTCGTCAATCCGCGCAAAACGCCTTCTACGGTCGCGCTTCTATAATCAGGTTGAACGGCGTTTGGATGGCCAGTCGCACGCGCGAGAACCCGCCGTCGGTGATTACTTCGCGCAGCCGCGTCTCACCCGCCTGGGCGCCCAGCGCCGTCCGCCCCTTCTGGGCCAGCGACGCCGGACAACAAACCAACGTCGAGGCCGCCGAATATAGGCGACCGACCGGCGTCAGATTGTCCTCGACCTTGTCGCCCGCGAACGGCTCCACGATCATCCACGCACCGCTCGTGTTGAGCGTCCGATGCACGTGCTTGGCCACCGAACGCGGATCTCCCATGTCGTGCAGACAGTCGAAAAACGCGACAAAATCGTAATCGCTGCCCGGATACTCGTCGGCCAGCGCCGCCTCAAAACGAACTCGACCATTCAGCCCCAGTTTGTCCGCATCCTTCCGCGCTGCCTCAATCGACGGCTCGTGATAATCGAATCCGACAAACGTCGATTTCGGAAACGCTTCAGCCATGATCAACGTCGATGAGCCCAGCCCACAGCCCACATCGGCCACTTTCGCCCCGCGGCGCAACTTGTCCACAACGCCCTCCAGCGCCGGCAGCCACTCGCTCACCAGATGGGCCCGATATCCGGGCGAAAAGAATCGTTTGGTTCCTTCGAATAGCCCCGGATCATGATCGCCCCAGTCCACGCCCTCGCCGGTCTGAAATGCCTTGCGAATCTTGGGTTCGTCGCGGAGCACGGCCGTCATCAATTGAAACGCGCCGGGGATGTAGACGTGACTGTCCTCGTCGGCCAGAGTCGCTCTCTGCTCGTCAGTCAGCGAATACTTCCCGCTCGCCGCGTCGTAGGTGATATACCCGCCCGCGGCCTGATTGAGCAGCCATTCGCGCACGTAGCGTTCGGCCGTGTGCGTTGCGGCGGCGAGCTGGGTCGAGTTCATCGGCCCGCGCGCCGCCATCGCTTTGTACAGACCCAACCGATCGCCGATCACTACCAGCGCAGCGCTTAGTGTCGCCCCCATGTCACATACAATCTTGCCCATCAACTCATTGAGCTTGGCCTCGTTAACCGCCATGGTCGTTTCCTCCAAATTGTCAAAACATACAAGAAAGGAACTAAGTGCAGACGCGGAAAGGATTACCTCTCGAGCCGCGGACGGAATGCAATCCCGGCGCGCCGGGACAGGCGTCAGCTACCGGTAGCGTCGGGGTTTATCCTCGGCGCAATCATTACCCCGGCCAAGCCTCCCCCATTACCAAGGG
>Ga0209777_10008645_pt1 | contig 11112 bp, 9 predicted proteins | sample FrelakmetHBP12HB_FD_187147 | JGI IMG/M metagenome (GOLD analysis project Ga0209777, IMG submission 187147) | Freshwater lake sediment microbial communities from the University of Notre Dame, USA, for methane emissions studies -HBP12 HB (SPAdes)... | ecosystem: Environmental > Aquatic >...
GGTAATGCCTATGTGACGGGTACTACTGATTCTCCCGACTTTCCGACTGTCAATCCCTATCAGGCGACAGGTGGTGGTGATGCTTTTGTGACCAAGCTCACCTGGACGCCCGGCTACCGCCGCGGTGATGTCAACAGCGATGGACTGATCACCCTGCTCGATTTGGTGCTCCTGGGAAAGTACGTCTCTTTCGGTGACCCTGTGCCGCAGCCGCTTTCGTTAGCAGATGTCGATTGCAGCGGCGGCATTGACATGTCTGACCTGGTGCTCCTGGTGAATTACTACTTCAGATCTGGTCCCGCCCCCTGCACGGGCGGCAAATAGTCCACAAAAGCAAAGCCGGCTCCGAGGGCTCGGTCCGGCTTTGCTTGAGCAACTTGTCGTTACTACTAACTCGGCAACTCAAGGTCTTGTAGGTAGGTAAACGCTAAAATGTGGGCTTTGTTGCTTTGAGTCTCCCAAAAACTCAAGTTTCCTTTTATCTCCACTTTTCTCGCGTTAGGGCGGTCTGCGTTCGCCCTAGCGGTTGATTTTACAAAGAAGCAACATCACGATGTCAGATCTTTTATGCTCTGACGAAACTTGCCGATCTTTGCCTTCGATCGGTTTGCGGTCCTTTAGTTTCGGTGAGGAGATGCTGTAACATCTCCCCACCAATCGGTAATGTAAAACGCTTCGTTAGAAATAGGCTGTCGTTTGACACTACTGCAATCCTTGACACGGTTTTGTTCAACCCATTTCTGCTCTCACTCATAACAAATCGCGTGCCCGCACCGCTCCTTTTTACCTTGTGCTAACTGGTTGTCGGATAAGCTGTTGACAATTGGCTTCACGAAGAATAGTGTTCGCTAAGCAGATACTGCGCTATAGATGTCAGTATCAAAACCTGAGAAAAACCATTAATGACTTGCTTGGCATCATCTTAGGGAATCGCAGAAAATGCGCCATAGGGCACAAGAAAAGCGAGTGTTGCGCATTGGCTTTTGCGGGGAACACAAGTTGGAGATCTTGAATGCTTTTGGCTTGTGTCTAAACCAACTACAACACTCGGGTTTCTATCGCATATATAGTCAACTCCTACCATGCGCGCAAGTCCTATTTTGCATTTTTTGTAGTGCTGCGCGGCAAAATGCTCGACGGCTCCAGTTGTTAGGAGGAGTATTGAATCATGATCAAAAATCTCTGGCAACAGTTACAAACCCGCAATCGCCTCAACGCAAACCTCAGGAAAAGCGCCAAAGCCGCTATTACGTCTGGACTTAAGTCCAAACCTCGCCTGCGTGCCACCTGGCTCGATATCGAGCCGCATCAGGCAAGCAGTTCCTATGAAACCGATCGCGCCCGTCGGCAGCTCTACCGCTTCCTGCGTGACAACGTGCCCGTGCTTAATGCGGTCATCTGGACCTGGGTACGACTTTGCGCCGCCGACTATGATTTCGAAATCGTCGGGTCGGCATCCCCCGAGGAAGAGAAAGCCGTTCATCAGGCCCTGGACAACCTCGACTCTCGCATTTTCCAGAACGGTCTGATGAAACGTGGCGGTATCCGCGAATTGTTGCTGCAGTTTTTTGACTCGCTCTTCACCGACGGCGCTGTCTGTGGCGAACTGCAAATGACACCCTCACGCAGCCGCATCGAACGTTTTCAACTTGCCGACATGCTGTCGATCTCGGTTGAACGCAACGGTGATGGATACCGCCTCTATCAACTTGCCGACGAGCACAAGACGCTGCTTAACGAACAGACACTCTTTTACTACGGGCTTGGCAGTCAACCGGCGTCGGTCACCGGTCGCTCCATTCTACAGTCGATACCGTTTGTGGCGCGGGTCGAGCAGACATTAATCAGCGACATGCATCGCTCGATGCGCAGTTCCGGCTACCATCGCATTCATGTCCAACTGGCGCCGCCGGAACGACGCGCCGATGAAAGCGAAGAGGACTATTTCGCGCGCACAAATTCCTACTTTGATGACACGGTCGAGATGATGCGCGATTTCGGGCCCGACAAGAATCCGGTCACCTGGAATGATGTCAAGATCGAATACATCGGACCGTCGGCGAAAAGCTCTGCGTCATCGGCGTGGTATCTCAACCACAAAGCGATGATCGAGGACATCTGCGCCGGTACGAATCTCGCTCCGTTTATGCTCGGCTATGCTTATGGCACAACTCACAATTGGGCGGAATTCAAATACGAGTTGGTGCAACGCCAAGTCGCAACGGTGCAGCATGCCGCGGCGTCACTGTTGGATTGGCTCGCCAATGTCGAACTGGCGCTTCTGGGTATTAACGTGCAGGTGCGCACCCGTTTTGATAACCGCATCGGTATCTTCCTCTCCGATCGCGCACAGGCCGAGAAAGTGATGCTCGACAACATCATCACGAAGTTGGACAACAACCTGATCACTCGCGACGAAGCGTTGCGCGATCTGACGAGGATGTGAGAGTTCTCGTTAGGGAACAACTGTCGAAGTGTGGTCCACGAGGTGCCCCACCGCTTGCGGCGGGTTTGATATGACATAGCCGAACATCATGAATGTTGTGTGTTGCGTCAGGTCTTAGCGGAGGGGGTGCAGTGAAGTGGGAGCGAGACCTGACGCATAGACCAGTCACAGAAAATTCCGTCACGTCACACGCCGCGAATAGACTTCGGAACAAATGCCAGACGGAGTAGCGCGGCGCAAGACGTGACGGAACGGGAAAAGTGGGGTTCCAGGACGTGTAGGTCGGCGTTCCGAACGGTGGATGGATTGAAGTCGTCTGTCCGCTTATGGATCAAGGATTGTTGCACCTGCGAAGTTGAGAAGCCACGGAGTGAGAAACCCGACATCATGAATGCGAGCGGAAGCACTATAAGCGTCGGGTTTCTCGTCCCGTGGATGTTGACACGGAGTTGTCCCAAGTGAGCGTTGATGGCGTTGGCGGAGTGATTGCAGATAACACGGACGGGACTCGGAACGCCGACCTACAAAACTGTCGCTCATGACTAGCTTGCTGATCCGGCAGGAAAGGATTCCTGCTGGTGCGCTAAGAAACCGCTTGGGTTTTGACAGAAAGGTATGATCTCTTGCGCATCGAAAAGAACAATTGCTGGCGGAAAGCAGTCACCGATCCGGTGTTGTTCTGCCGCGAGTTTCTGGAATTGGAACCGCATCCCGGGCAGGCAGAATGGCTCACCCATTCCACCAAGAGCCAGAACCTGCTCGTAACCGGCAATCGCTGGGGCAAGTCGACGGCGCAGGCGGCGAAGATTTTGCATCGCGCCATCTTTCGCACCCGCGATCCGCGATTCGACAGTGTGTCCAGATATCGCTTACTCAACATCTCGATCACACAGGATCAGGCGAACATCATATTCCACAATTGCCTCAGTCTAATCAAAGGCAAGTCGCTGATCGAATTGCTTGTCGATAAGGTGGTCTTTACGCCGTATCCGAAAATAGAATTCGGCAACGGTTCGGAGATCACGGCGCGCACGTCGCAGAATCGGGGAGAATACATTCTCGGCAATGACTATGACTATATTAACTTCGATGAAGTCGCTTTCGAGTTGCACCCCGACTATGTCGTCAACGAAATACTAACCATGCGTCTCGCCGATCGTAAGGGGACACTCGATCTCGTCTCAACTCCGCGCGGACGGAACTGGTTCTATCGGAAGTATCTCGAAATGCAGTCCAATCGCGACAGCGCCTATGTGCAATCCGGTAGATCAACTGATAATCCTTTTCTCAGTCATGAGTATTTGGCCGCGAAAATCGAATCGCTGTCGCCGCCGCGAGTACAACAAAACATCTATGGCATGTTCGTCGACTCGGGCAACGAGATACTGAAAGAAGAACACATCCAGCAGGCCCTCGCAGCGTCAAGCGGTTTCTCCGAAAAGATACAGCATCATCGCTACATTCATGGCTGGGATCTTGCGCGTAAAAAAACCCACACTGTTGGCATTACACTCGATGTTACTTCCCGCCCATATCAGTTGGTAAAGATCGAGAGGTTCCAGAATCGTGATTGGCCCGATGTTCTCGAAGCCATCCGCCAAAGGCAACGTGAATTCGGCGGCGAGACAGTCATCGACTCGACCGGTCTTGGTGATGTCGTGTTGGGAGAACTGAAGGATATCAAAGCGGTCGGATTTGCTTTCTCGGCAAAGTCCAAGGCAGAACTGCTCACGAATTTGCAGGCGCAGTTTGAGAGTGGCAACGTTGGCATGCCGTTAGTAGAAATGGCGACCGACGGCGGCGATTACTGGTGTTTGACTGAAGAACTGCGGGAACTAAACTGGACAGAGAACACAACCGCCGATGCCGCAATGGCATTGGCGCTGGCTTTGTGGCAGGCGAGGCTGATTGTCCACAAGGCGGTTACCCCCGGCTTCCGCCTTGGCGATATCTAGTCGCGCCGCTTCAGCAGCTTGATTCCAGCCAATCCAACACCGAGCAGAATGAGAGTTGTCGGTTCGGGTACCGTCGTGCGATCGGTGTTGCCACCCGGTGTGACATCGTTAGCGTTGAAGCCGTCGTCGATTTCGACAACCGAGTCAAACGCAGTCCTACCGATCGTGCCGGCGGAATTGTGTGACACCTGTGATTGCATACCTGGCTTAGTCAATTGCATCTGCGGCGCTGAGAGGCCGTAAGCGTTGCTGTAACCAAGACAGAGAATGGCAACCACAATCGCCATCGAAATGGCGGTCAATTTTGCGATAGCTAGTGTTCGTTCCAAAAGCATTCTCCTTCCTTGAAGCGCATAAGCAGCAATTCTTGTGCCTGCTTTGTGGGCAGTATTGCACTTTCCTAATCTGCTGTCAACCAATAACATAAAGATAGTGCCCTGGCGGGAGCGCCGCCGTCAGCAACCCCAATGCAATCTGCTGCACAATAGATGCCTCCGCAACGTAGGGGATCGGTTCTTTTATAAATACGGATCAGGTCGCACCACTCCCGTCAGGTCATCAGAATTGTAGTGCCGTTGTAGATAAATCACGAGGCCCCCCAGTTAGTGAGACATGGAAATCACTCATCGGGAGGAATCGTGGAAAAACTGATAGGCGCCTTATCGATAACCACCGCCGGCGATACGGCGGAAGACAAACAGCAACTGGTCGACGAGATCAACCGCGTAGCGCGACCACCGCAGCCGGTTACGATTGACACCGTCTATATCGGTCTGCTGCATGCGGCATCCAATGAAATCAACCTTCAAGGCGGCTGTTTCGAAGCTGCCGAGTTGACGCAGTTGTCAGAGCTTATCGTCGATGCGCCGGTAATGGTGGGGCATCAGAAGCAGGAACTGCCGATCGGGCGCGTGTTCAGGGGCGAAGTCGTTCATCGCAACGGTGTCCCTTGGTTGCAGGCCTTCTTTTACTGGCACCGCGATCAACGCGATGCTGACGCGCTCAAGGCTGGCATCGACGCCGGCATCTATAAGGAGTGTTCCCTCGGATTTCTTTACGGTAAGCCGGAGTGCTGTATTTGTCGCGAAGACATGCGGCACTGTCGACACCGACCTAACGAAATCGTGCGGCTTGGTGGTCGGGATGTGCGGTCATTCTACTACTACAAGCAAATCGAGAAAGTGCTGGAGATATCACTCGTCTATCGCGGTGCCGTGTCGGGCACACGCGTAAGCACGCTTGCCATCAAAACCAGCAAATCCGCTACTGGCGATCCTTTCTGGCGTTCTCAGGCAGAAGTAGTATTCGATATCGCGCAAATCAAAACACCGCTGGCTGAAGTGCTGATTGAACCGCTGTATCACGGCATCTGGCTTGATATCAAATTTGACGATGGCAAACTCACGGCGACTGCGCCTGACGGTGCAGTTCATCACCACCCGATCCTCGACGAACTTTCCCATTGCACCGATGCCACCGATTTCCGGGTAGTTGCGCAAATGCTTCCCGTCAAGGGCGCGAGTCGTTTGCCGCTGGAGACTTTGCGACGTTCACAAGATGGAAGAAGCATACCGCGGTGTCGCCTGAGTTTGATCGACGTACTACGTTTCGAAGGTATCGATCTGCAGCATACTCCGATTGCCGAACGCAAGGCGATCCTGACGAAGGGATTTTCACGTACGAATACGATTGCGCCAATACCGTATTACCGCTGTCGGTTTGTCGATTTGCAGGAAAAAGCTTACCGTAAAGGCAGCTGTGAAGGTCTGCGGATCATTGACCTCTCAAGCGAATGCGACAGCCCTGTCTTTGAAATTCGCCACAAGCAGCAGGTGCGCGGTAGAGTTGAAGTCGAACCTCAGGCCCATCGGGGCAGTAACGTTTTCGGCATTACCTTTGATGACGCAAACGCTGGATCACACTTCCGACTGATCGGAGCCAACAGTCTAAGCGCCGGCGACATGGTCTGGGCGCTGCCGGATGAGCATCACGCAAATCGGTTCCGATACATCGACACTTGTATTGGCGACAGTGCTACCGACTCCGCTTCCGTCGTGACCACGTTGTTGTCCTCTCGGACTGCGCAGACCTTCCGGCTTCTGGTTGACAGTCGCGGTGACTACTGGTTGGAGTTACATAATTCCCTCGGCTTCAAAGCTGTCGTTATGCGCGGTGGCAACCCAACGAGTCTTGCGGGTACTCAACGACTCACCTGCGAATTGATCGATCTGCACAATCCAACGAACCGTCCTCACGGCAAGGTAGCCCTGATTGATTGCGGAAAAATCGCCGCGTTGCACGAAACAACGACCGGACGCACTCTGCTGTCATTGGCGGGTGCAGCGTTGCAAGGGGAATACGTCATCGAACCGACACGATTCGGCACAAAGACAATCTGGCTGTTTGGCAAGACCGGAAGGAGTGATTGATATGAGCGAAACTATTGTCACAAACGGCAGGAGCGAGCTTTTCCGCAGAGAAGGGCTGCTACGATTCTTGCTGGGATTGATCGTGACCGTGGCGGGAATTGTCACCGCCTACCATGGCACGATCTATGGACTTAAGGCGGAGATTGCCGCTAAGGCCGATGTCGCGGTCGTGACGACGATCGATAACCGCCTGATTCACATAGAGGCAATCCTCACGGAGCGGGTTGCCACCAAAACCGAGTTGCAGCAGGTGCGCGACGATTTGCATCGGCAGTTACTCACCATTGAAGCAAAACTGCAAATGCTACCCTAATAGGAGGAATCATGGATTACGCGAAACTATTTGAATCTCTGGTGCAAACCGCCGAGCAGCTCAAGCAAATGCGCATCGAAGAAATCGATTTTGCGCAACTGGCTACCGAACTGGAAAGCGTTGTTGCCGTTCTGCAATCGTTACAGGCGAGCGCCGTCATCGCCGACCAGTTGCTACGACTGTTCAAGGACGAACTTTGCAGCAAGTCGCGCGCGGTAGCAAAGCTAACCAACGGTTCAAGCGAATTGGTCGAACGATTGATCAATGCCGACACGACCGATCTCGCCGATCTGCAGCGCATCAAACATGACATTGAAACTGAATTCGACCGAGTCTTCTCCCGCAAGCTTACAGAGCCGACAGGTGCGGCCGCCGGGGGAGAAAAGCCGGACGAATTCAAGATCTGAGATGATGCCTTCGGCCGTTGCTGTCATACCGCAGCGACTTGTTCCGGAAGGGCATCGTGAACAAAACGACAAAACGAAAGGAAGATTATGGGAGTACGTGACCAAAACCTCGAAGCAACCGGCGCCGTCTACTTGACTTTTGACATCTCGCAGACTGCCGGTGTGGATGATCTCAAAGACAGCGACATCGGCAAAGCGATGATGTTGGCATCAAGCAACCGCGTGAAAGCGACGACTGACGGAGCGCTGTTGCTCGGCAAGCTGGTCTCATTGACGTTGACCGACGCCGACAATGGCAAGCGCAAGGCAACGGTGCAAGTGGCTGGCGTGATGTCACTGGGAATCAGCGCCACCTATCCAACCACCAGCAACCGGGTAGTAGGCGCCGCCAGCGGCAAGGTCAAGCAAGCGCCGGTCTTGACCGGCTACGACCCCGCCGGTGGCAATATCGCGCGCGGGCTCGTGCTGTCGGTCAACGGAACCAACGATTGCACGCTCTGGCTGGGTTAATGCCATCGCTCATCGTGTGGCGCACGCCGTGCGCCGCTACGCTGTACCGCACCCAGAGTACAGCGTCGGGTGGGTTTTCCTTAGATCACAAATAGGCAGCCGCACGAGGTTGCCCAACGGAGGAAGAATGGAATTAGAAAACTTGAAACAAATACCGGAGACGTTCTGGAATTTCGCCTCGCTTGAAAGCGAGATCGGGATGCCAGGTAAAGGAAATGGATTAGCTGGAAAAGAAGGTAGATTGACTGGCGTCGATCTGAGTCGCGCCGGCAAGATCACTGTCACGCGCGACACCTATCTGGAGGCGCAGTCCCGCGGACAGAGTCTGACCGAGTTGCTCGAATCGGATGATTATGATCCCTCACCGGTGAGTGCGCCGCTGGATGCGTTCGAGCGCCAGTTGGCAGTGCATGGCATCCGCGTCAACGGCAGGACACCCGACACGGTTGAGAGCTTCTATCGCTCGGCGGCGTCGTTGATGCCGGAGTTTGTCATGCGTGAGGTGCGCAAAGGAATGGCAATGCGGCCGATCTACAGTCAACTGACCGCCGCACAAACGATGATCGGTTCCAATCGCTACTCGCCGCTGTATCTGAACATTAACTCAGGTGATACGCGACTTTCACTGCGGCCGATCGGCGAAGGCGCGGAGATCCCGCAGTTTGTCGTCAACGAACAGCAGAAGACTGTCACCGTGCCGGAATATGGCATCGCGCTGAAGGTTTCCTATCGCACGCTCAGACATCGCACACTGGCGCAGTTCAAAGTGCTGTTGTGGTATCTCGGCTTCAGGATGCAGACCGACAAAGTCGCCATGCTGGCGGATGTGATTTTGAACGGCGACGGCAATAGCAACGCCGCGACGGTTCTCAACACTGATGTCTCCGGCACGCTTGACTATGAAGATCTGGTCAAGTTCTGGGCCGAGTTTGCGCCGTTTGAGATGAACACGATCCTCTGCCACAAGAACAAGATGCGACAGATTCTGACTCTGGCTGAGTTCAAGGATCCGCTAGCCGGATTCAAGTTTCAGTCGACCGGCGAGCTGGTGTCTCCGCTTGGCGCCAAGCTGGTTCGCTGCGATGAGATTCCGTCCGACTTGATCGTCGGCATGGATTCACGATTCGCCGTCGAGGAAGTGATCAGCCAGCCGTTGATAGTCGAATATGATCGGATCATCGAACAGAAGTTCGAGGAGGCGGTCATTTCCGAATCAATCGCTTACGCCAAGCTTATCAAAGAAGCAGCGTTGGTACTCGACGACACGTTCTAAACTCACGGCGGGCTGTCTCGACAACTCGGGACAGCCCGCGCTATAGAGGACTGTTCGAGTGTTGCATCAGGTCTTAGCGGAGGGGGGGTGGTGTTGTGGGAGCGTGACCTGACGCATGTGCGATGCCGTCACAAAGCATTTCGTCACGTCACACGCCGCGAGCAGACGATGTGCAAATACCAGACGGAGTGGCGCGGCGCAAGACGTGACGAAACGGGAAAAGGGATTTCTGACGGCGCCTGAATGACTGTCGTTTCCAATATTCCTGAGAAAGGAAAACATGCAGAAACTGATTGATACTTCCACAGCGTTTTATGGCGGCGGCAATTCGCCGATGAGAAGGTTGTTTACGGTCACGACCGGTGTTTACGCTGGCAGACAGATCGTTGTCTATTCTGCGTCGCCGTCAACGATCAAGTTCAGCTATGCTGATCCGCCATACACAAGCTGGTCGACACCGCAGACGATCGCGACAAATGCCGCCGATTATCCGGTGTCTGCGGTGATGGACGCTGCCGGCAATGTCTATGTCGTTTTCTCGGCGCAAACGACGCTCGATCTTCTGTTTCGCAAACTCACATTTGCAGCAGGCGGCTGGACGGTTGGCAGTGAAGCAACCATCTATAACGGCAAAGACAATTTCTTCCCGACAATCCTCAAAGACGTTTTCGGTCAGTTGTGGGTTTGTTGGACTTGCTACGATTCCACTTCCGGATACTACACCTTACGCTACAAACAGTCGGTCACCGAGGGTACGCTCTGGGGGAGTGGTCCGACTGACGCCGGTGAAGCGCTGACGGCCGGTTCGACCGGATGCTATCACCAACTGGTCTACTTGCAGCCTTATGTCTACTGCATCTACACTGATGCCGGTACCAAACTGGCATATCGTCGCATTCCCGAAGGTGGCACCAGTTGGGATAACGAGATCACGCTTTACACCGGATCGTCATTGACAGATGGTCTCTCGGTAGCGGTGTCGGAGGCGGGTGCTTTGGTCGGCGTCTCATTCAATGCTTCCGGCAAGCTATTGTACCTGGAGTATGACACCGACAGTTGGAGCGGCCTCCATGAATTGGCAACCAGTCCTGCGATGCCACTGCTATTGGTGTTCAATGGCACAACGCCATACGTGCTCTACGGCATGTCGGTCGGCACCGGTCAAATCGAGCTGATGTATCGTTGCAAAAGCGGTGTCGGTTTTGCGGCAGCGGTCAGCGTTTGTCCGGAATTGTCGCGGTTCAAGTATGTAGTGCTCTATGACACCAACGGATCTCCCGACTTCCGGGACCTGGGTACCGCTGCCGGTAACAGCACTGCCGCTGATGTATATCATCCGACTTCAAACAAGCTGATCCAGTCGGTCGGTGACGCCATCTATCTGGGGTCTGACGAGATATTCGCGGCGTGCGAGATGATTCTCTCGACAGCGGGCGACACATCAGGCGCGGTGACTTGGGCCCATTTCGACGGCAGCAACTGGACGGCGTTTACGCCGCAATCAGGGGGCTACAACTTAGACCAGCTCAGCAAGAAAGTGCGTCTCTGGAATGATTCGGCCAGTGCGCCTTCCAACTGGCAGAAGTCTACCGTCGCCAATCTCAGTGCCTACTGGATCAGAATCACAGCCACGGCTGCATATACCACCGCGCCGATTGGGACGCAGATCACGCCACTGGCAAACATCAACTATCTAAATCACTAAACGAGGCGAGGACATGGCATTTACTAACACGGATACGGTGCGGCAGCATCTACGGCAAGAAGGCGCTGTGCGTG
>Ga0209777_10008646_pt1 | contig 11112 bp, 14 predicted proteins | sample FrelakmetHBP12HB_FD_187147 | JGI IMG/M metagenome (GOLD analysis project Ga0209777, IMG submission 187147) | Freshwater lake sediment microbial communities from the University of Notre Dame, USA, for methane emissions studies -HBP12 HB (SPAdes)... | ecosystem: Environmental > Aquatic >...
ATGGCGATAAACCACCGTTCTGTATTTTCGTCGTATAGTTTCTTGTTCTTTTCCATTTCTTTTTGATCCTTTCTTTTTGTTGCATTAAATTGTAAATGTTCTATTGTCTTTATTGTAAACCTATCAAGACATTAATGCAATAGTAAAACAACTAAAAAACGGCTAATAAACAACTAAAAAGCCGAAGTTTTTGATCTCCGGCTTGTTTTTATTTGATCCTACGCTGTTTTATTGCCTTGTAGCCCTGTGGATAACTTTATTTATATACTATATTATGTATTATACAATATAACTATACATTGTCAATATGGCGTATACTCTGGTATATACTATACTTCGGCTAATGCTATGGCTGATACTATTAATAGTATATAATAATATAATAATATAATATAGTAAAGTAATATAGTATAGTATGGCGTTAGTATGGCGTTAGTATGGCGTTAGTATAAACTATACTAATATATTATATTAATACCCCTATATATACGCTATATTATTAATATATAGATATATATAGATATATATAGATATAGTTATGCAATAGTATGCTATCGGAATAGATAGGGGGGAGGGGGATCGGCGTATATATATACATTATTAAGTATTATACTACACCTACACAATTTTTGGGCGAATAAAGGTCTTGACAAAACTATTTCTCCTCAGTATCAGACAACTTTCCAGCATACTCAAGCCACTCCCCTTGTTTAATCACCCACCATTTCCCTTGAGCAAACCTCATTTCGTCTCCTCTAAAGTAACGTTTCGTTCTTTTAGAAGAAGAAAATTCATTCTCTTCTTTCCTAACCTTACCTAACCTAACCTGTGTTAACGGTTCGTTAACGAATGGTATACCCTTAGTAATATCGTCAGTATATGCTCCTGTCTCTTTTATAAAAAGTTTGCTCTTTTCCTCGACATATTGGCTTGGTCTGTACCAATCCTTTCGAACAAGGTTATTTATCTTCCAATGCTTTATAACCAACACTCCACTCTCAAACGGCAAAACAAATCTCTTCAGAATTAATATCTTTAAATCATCCTCTGACGATCCTAACATCCGCATTATCTTTCTCGGATTAACAAATCCGTCATCATCTGCCTCCATACCAAGTTGGTAGTATAAATCTCTTCCGCTTGAAGGCATATCAAGGAAAGCATCACTGCAAACTATGCTTAGACTAAACATTCTTCTTTGAGCCATATTATTTTGCGACAAAGAAAAGGACATCCACAATATGAGAAGATGCCCTTACCTTTGTCCACATTGCTAATTTTATTGAACTTTGGAGTAGAAAGAAACTATGACAACTTTCCACTTCAAAAATCAGCAAATAATCATCGTGTTTTAAGTATACTCCCTTTTTAAATCCGTGTCAATAGTCAGGGTGTGGATAACTTTAGGGACTTGACAAGATATTTTGATTAAGAGTATTATAAAATAATTACACAACACTTAAAATAAAATGCAAATAGAAATAAAACCTATTTTGAATCAGGAAGAAGTTAGAAAAAAAGCAATAAGAAATAAAAGACCAACGATGATTCAAGAAAGAGCAGCGAGGATTTTTGTTAAAGCATTGGATAGTGATGAAAAAATAAACAAAAGTGAAATTGTAAAAAGAGCCGGAGGGGGAATTGGTTTGCAGCATTATCCAACTAAAGTTTTCGAGAGCCAGGGATTTAAAAAAGTCACTGATGAACTCTTAGGGGAAATAAATTTCGACAAGGAAAGCCGTCTCAATATTCTTGCCGAGATTGCAAATGACAGGAATATTAGTGGAGAAATAAAAGATAAAAAAAATGTTATTTCCGCAATTGCAGAAGCAAACAAAATGACTGGCGACTACGCTCCAATCAAACAACAAAACGAAGATATTATTACTCAGAGATCAATTCTTATAAAACCTGAATGATAAAATAGATTATAATAAAAAAAATTGTAATCCAATTAATCTTGTTACACTTTGTCGCAGTTGTCATATTAAGACAAATTTTAATCGTGATTATTGGATAAAATATTTTCATTATGTTATTTAAATTCAATTGCGAAAAATGCGGAGTAGAAAAAGAAGTAGAAGTCAGAGTGCCAAGATTCTGCGGAAACGAATGCAGATTAACTTGGTTAAGAGAAACAAGAAAAGGTCATAGTCCAAATATTAATTTAAACGAAGAAAATAAAATGGAAGAAGAAATTAAAATCGAAGAACCAACAAATGAACCAGACACAAACGCAGAGCCAGAGCCAGCAGAAGATACAGGTGATCTCGGATCAGATACTCCAGCAGAAGATACTGTGGACGCCCCATCCGAACCAACAGAAGATACTCCAGGGATCTAAGGGGAAAAGGAACATAAGCATTTGTGCAGGAGTCAGATTTGGCAAGTCAGCACTTTGCGGATATACCGCATTCAAACAATTATTGTGCGACAACCAAAGAATATGGATAGTCAGTTTATCCTACGATATGGCTCAGAAAGTATTTTCTTATGTGACTGAGTTCGCAGCAAAATATGACAAGAGATTGTTGAAAGGGGTAACTAACAGATCGCCGCAAAGATTTGAAATACCAGAGTTTAATTCCTGGCTGGAATGTAAATCAATCGACAACGTTAATTCACTTTTAGGGGAAGAATTAGATTTATGTATTTCTGATGAGGCATCAAGATTTCCGCCAGATATTTACGAGAGATATATTTCTGCGAGATTGGCATCGAGGCAGGGAAAACATTTTGCAATCAGTACGCCGTTTGGGAAAAATTGGTTTTATAGGAATCACTTAAAAGCAGATGCGGCATTCCAATTTTCAAGCAGGGACAATCCTCATTTTCCAGAGTCAGAATGGGAAAGAGCAAAAAGCATTCTGCCTGAAATGATTTTCAAACAGGAATATGAGGCGAAGTTTCTTGATGATGCGGCTTCAGTTTTTAGGGGAATCAACGAATGTATTTCCGATAACTGCCTGCGTGACGTGGAAGCCGGACATAGTTACCTTATGGGAGTTGACATTGGGAAAGTAGAGGACTTCACCGTTGTAACTGTAATCGACCGTCAGACAAATAATGTCGTCTATATCGACCGCTTCAACAAAATAGATTATCCATTCCAGAAAGCAAGGATTGTATCAATTGCACAGAGATATAACAGGGCAAGAGTTGTAATCGATAGCACCACTATCGGAGCTCCGATAAAAGATGATTTAGAAAGGTCAGGAGTGTACATTGATGATTTCAAATTTTCGAATAAAACAAAAAGGGAATTGATTGAAAAGTTGAGTATTTTTATTGAACAGAAATCTTTGAAAATTCCTAATGATCCTATACTCATTGACGAACTTGAAAGTTTCGGTTATCGTTTAACTGAGAGTGGAAATATAACTTATTCAGCTCCGCACGGACAGCACGATGATACAGTTTGTTCATTGGCATTAGCAGTTTGGAATTTAATTCCTTTCGGACAAGTCACAAAAAATTATTTAAAAGAAAGATTGCAAAATAGAAATACTCCAACGTCATTTATTTAGAAATTCCGTCTAATTTAAAAATGAAAATAAAACAATTAATCGACAAAAGAGAAGGAGAACTTTCGAATAAAATTTTGAAAGCTAATCCTCATTTTGCTCCAACTCATAAAAGTTTATTGGAGTTGATAGATTGTTATTGGAACTCAAAATTTAGAGATAATCCATACGATTCAAAAAATTTCAGGAAGCCATTTTTTAATGTTGTCAGAGTTCCTACTTTCGTTTCAGCAAAATCAACAGATCTTGATACAAAAAATATCAAGATAATTTCAGAAGAAGGTCAAAGTTATTTCAAGTCATATATCTTCAACAAGGAGTTGAAGTTTTATTTTAAAGAAAACGGATTTGATTTATTGTTGAATCATATAACTTACAACCGACCGAAATACGGACACGTATTTTTGAAAAAAGTAAAAGGAAAAATTTATACAGTTCCGGTTGCGAATATGTTATTGTCTCCAGATTCTGAAAAACTTTTTGATCCAATGGTTGAAAGGCACGAAATGTCATATCAAGAAGTTGAAAAAATGAATTGGGACAACAAAGCAAAAGCGATTGCTTTATACAAAAAAGCAGACAAAGATAAACTTGTCATTTGGGAAATCACTGGGAAGATGGAAGATGATTCTGACAACTACAGAATCATAACTGGTTTAGAATATGGCGAACCGATTTATCTTGCATCCTTGAATGTTGAAGATTTATATAGGGATTTGAAATGGGAAGATGTGCCAGGAAGGGCGTTGGGGAGAGGCACAGTCGAGGAACAATTTGAATCTCAAATTGCTGTGAATGAAAATGAGTATTTATTCAGATTAGGATTGCAGTGGACTACAAAACATTTGTTCTGGTCTAAAGATATTCAGACCGCTCGCAATTTATTATCTGAAGCGGTCAATGGAGAAGTTTTAACAAGCGAGATAAATCCGATAATGATGGAGGAAAGAAATTTGAGTTCATTCCAATATGCGGATAAAAAATGGAGCGAGCATTCCAACCAGCAAACATTCTCGAATGATATTATGCGAGGGGAAACTCCAATCTCAAGAACGCCTGCCGCAACTTCAGTTTTACAAGCCCAGCAAGCCGGAGGTTATTACAATTTGAAAAGACAGGATGCAGGAATATTTATCAAATCGATAATTGAAGATTGGATACTTCCTGAGTTTAAAAAAGATAACAGTAAAGCTCACGATGTTCACATTTTGAAACTTTTAGGTGATGATAATTCTTCGCAGAAATTCTTTAATGCAATATTAAATAAAGAAGTGAACCAAAAAATAGTTACCGAATGGATGAAAGGAAAATATGTAACATCAAAACAGGAATATGATTTAATAAAAGGATTTGTTGCCGACAAATTAAAAAGCAAGAGTCTTAAGATCTCAAAAGATTTTTATGATTATGAATATTCTGTTGATGTAGTGGTGACAGGAGAACAGGTTGATTTGGCTCAACGTGCAACAGCTCTTCAGACAGCGTTTCAGATTATTGGTTCGAATCCAACTATTCTTCAAGATCCGATTGTCAGAAGAACATACTTCAAATTGCTTGAATTGACTGGTGTAAATCCTGCGGAATTATTTGATGAAGAGGAAACTTCTTTCGCAAGTGCGGCTCAAGGTGCGGCACAAAGAGGAGGTTCTATCGCTAAACCTTCAGCAGCAGCAAATCCTACAATTAATCAAGTACCGACTGCTGTATGATAAACGAAGCACAACGATCATTTATCAAAATGAATAGGAAAATGCTTGCTGAAATATTCAATGATAAGTTGACTGAGTTGACAGAACAATTATTTGATGGTAAATCTGAAGAAAGGGATAAAAAGATTGATGCGATAAATGTCTTGCGTGATTGGTTGAGAGAGATTGACGCTTTATCAAATTTCAAAAAAGAAGAAACAAATAATTTTATATAATATGCCTTTTGAATCAAAAAAACAAGAAAAATGGATGTGGGCTAACAAACCAGAAATGGCGAGAAAATGGGAAGATAAATATGGGACTTTTAAAGGAAAGAAAAAAAGAAAGTGGATAAAGAAAAAATAAAGGTCGAGGTTCATAAAACCGTATAAAAATTATGGAAAACAATGAGGTGGAGACCGATAATACTCAAACAGAGGTGGAGACCAATAATACTCAAGATGATGTGACATCTGAAAAAACACACAATGAGATTGAGCCAACTTTAACTAAGGAACAAAAAAGTAAACTTGATTCATTTGATAGGATTTATGCAGAAAATAAAACCTTGAAAGCGAATCAAAACAAATCTGAACCTAAAGAAAAAGTTGAAGAATGGATTGCTCCCAACAATCCATTGGATATAGTCAAGCTCAGCAAATCTTTGGAAGGATATTCTGAAGAGGAAACTGAGCATATCTTGGCAATTGCTAAAGGTAAATACTCTAACGACATAGAGGGGATTATCAAAGCAACAAAAGATCCTATGGTTCAATTCGCAATAGGAGGGATGAGGGAAAAATCAATTAAAGAAAACAAAATTCCTTCACCTTCTTCCGCTTCCGGAGGTTATGTGGATAAATCTCCTGAAGATATAGAGAAAATGAATAGAGATGATCACAAAAAGTTTTGGAAAGAAAGTACAGATAGATTGAAGAGTGAGGGTATTTAAAAAAAATGCCTACACAAACGTTCACAATTTTTACTCCAACAATTTGGTCGCCAAGAATCAATTATTGGCTCAAAGCCAAATTAGTTGCAGCTCGTTTTTTCTCTGATTATTCAGATGAGGTTGCTGGTGGTGGAGACGTTATCAACATTCCAAGTATCGCAGACGGTTTCAGTGCTACAGCAATTACAGTAACAACTGGTGCTATCACTGGAGCTAATATCTCCGATACAAAATCTGCACTTTCAGTGAACACTTGGGTTGGTAATGCTTTAGTAATCTCCGACTTTCAAAGATCGCAGGTTTTAAAGAGTTACCGATTGCAAGAAGAGTATATGCAAGCACAAGCATATGCTTTAGCAAAATCACTTGATAGGGCTATTATCAGATTAGCCGCTTCAACTACAATTACCACAGTTGGTAATTCATCGACAGCATTGTTAGCAACTACAATTGAGAAAGCTATGTCTATTATCGCTTCAAGGTCAATACCTTTGAACGAATGTGCGTTTATAATGCACCCAAAGACATACTACAGAAGGATCTTCGGAATTGCAAAATTCTATGATGCTTCTCAATTCGGAAAGCCAACATTGCCGATGGGAGTTGTAGATTACTTGTATGGAGTACCAGTAGTTGCGACAGAAATGATTACTACTACTACCTATGCTGGTGATGGTGGAAACTGTGCCGCACACGGATATAGAAACTTGTTAGCTCATAAGACAGCATTTGCATATGCAATCGGAAATATTCCAGGAGGTAACAGCATTGATGGTATTCGTCTCACAGAGAGACCAAACTCAAGCTCTACCGGAGCTGATTTAGCCACAAAAGTTATAGCTGATGTCGCATATGGAGTATTGCTATTGAATGCTTCAAGAGTTATCAAAGTGTTTGATAAGGAATAAGATAAATAATTACTTGTGAATTATCGTTTCGGGCATTAACCAGACGGATGATGCCTGAGCGTCTGGAAAGGATATTCACAATTCAAAAGATGAAAATTATATATTTCGGAAATCACGAGAACAAAGGTAGTGATGTAACCGAAAAGCATATTAAATTTGCTTTGGAAAAATTAGGCAACGAGGTGGTTTGCATCGACGAAACTAATTGGAAAAGATCTGATGTTATCAGAGAAGCAAAAGATTCGGATATTTTCTTGTTCCATAAAGCTGGTATCAGAGACCAGAATAGTTACCAGAAGGTTATGGATTTATTAGCGAATGTAACTTGCAAAAAGGTTTGCTGGTATTTCGACAAAGTATGGGGAGACAGGGAAGCAATAATTGAAGCGTTCTTGCCTTTTATAGATAAAATGTTTATCACTGATGACACTTGGGTGAAAAAACATAATTTCAAAAATGTAGAAATATTAAGGCAAGGTATCGGGGCAGAAGATACTTCTCTCGGAACATTCAAACCGGAGTTAGCAACTGATATAGCTTTTGTGGGGACTGTTTATGGAGACAGGCAAGAGTTTGTTAGAAAGTTGAAAGATAGATATGGAGAAAAGTTAAGAGTATTTGGGAATATCTTTAATAGGGATTTATACGATTTAATGGCATCAACAAAAATTGTCATCGCTCCGGATAGTCCTGGTGATGATTTTTATTGGTCATCAAGAGTTTATATGATTTTGGGATCTGGAGGATTTTTGCTCCACCCAAAATATGAAGGTCTCAAAGAAGAGTTTACTCATAAAGAACATTTTATAACCTATAATGATTTTGAAGATATGTGCAGCAAGATTGATTATTATTTAGTGAATGAAAAGAAAAGAAAAGTCATACAACAAGCAGGTTACGAAAAATGTATTAAAGAATTTAACTATTTAACAAGATGCAAAATGCTGTTGGAGAAGCTCAATACTGGCGTGAACGCCTAAAAGCCGCTGAACGTTTAGGGGAATTGTATTTGTCTGTTTATTGCACCACTAAAAATGATTGGGATAATATTTGTAGAATACATAAAAAGATATGCGATTTGAAAGTCAAAGGAAAAGTTTTGGATGTAGGTTGCGGATATGGCAGGATTTCTAAATGGTTTGACGATTATACCGGTATGGATTTTTCAGAGGATTTTATAAACAAGGCAAAACAATTATATCCTGATAAAAACTTCGTTGTAGGCGACGCAAAGAAAACAGATTTTAAAGATAAAGAATTTGATTGGGCGGTATGTCTCAGCGTGAAAGGAATGATAGAAAGGGAAATGGGAAGTTTAGAATGGGCTAAGATGGAGTATGAACTTAAACGAATAGCTAAAAATATATTATTATTAGAATATTCTACACCAAACGAATATGAAGTTATCACTAATAATACCAACTCCTAATTTTCTTCAAGAACTCCCAAAAGAATTAGAGAAGTTAGGTAATGAAGTTTTAGTAAATAATTGCACAGAAGATTGCGATTTTCTCATAGGAATGTCGCAGTCAGTTTTAGGTCAAATAGGAAGATTCCATTATTTATATCCTAATGTCCCTTTGATAGTTTATAACTGGGATTGGTATGATTTTATAAACAAAAAAGAAGGAGTGTGGTTCGAGTTTACAAGAATGATGGAAGAGTGCAAAGAGGTTTGGTCTGCATCTAAAATAACTGCTGAAAAGTGTTATAAAGATACTTTGATAAAATCTCCATTCTGGAATTATGCTTTTATACTTCCTGATGAGTGGATATTGGAAAGCAAAGATGGAGGATATGTTATGCAATCGTCAAGGCAGGATTGGTATAAAAGATTTGATTGGTTTGAAACTGCGGCGATAAGTAATAGCATTCCGTTTAAATCTTCTCATCCTAACACGAATGACAGACCAAACTATATTAGTTTGATTCAAAATTGTTCTATGCTATGCTGTTGCTCTATCGATGAGAGTTTAGGAACTTTATCTGTAGTAGAAGCGGCATATAACCGAAAGCCAATTCTTATCTCTGACTTTGAAGGGGCGAAAGAAGTTTGGGGTGATGCAGTTTGGTATTTTGATAAAGATGATCCTGAAGATTTAAAAGCAACAATGAAATGGGTTTTTGATAATAGAAATGGGGAGAAAGTCCAGGAGAAAGTTGAGAAAGCATATAACAGGTGTTTAGAAGTATTTATGCCAAAGGAATTTGCGAAGAGAATGAATGATAGATTAAATATAATAAAATGAAAGTACATTTAGCTACCAATTATTCGACAGGTGAAGAATGCAAAGAATGGCTGAAGAAATACTTGCCACCTTCGTGGGAGTATACTGATGATAAAGATAGATGCGATTGTTTTATATCGGTGATGTCGAGAGAGATTATCAGAAAAGATTTTATAATGAAAAGACCTTGCTTCAATTTCCATATGGGAGTATTGCCAGAATGGAAAGGAACTGGGATTATACCGCAGATTATCGCACAAGGGATTGATGAATTTGGGATCACTTTGCATTTGATAGACGAAACGGTAGATGGAGGAAATATAATTGATATTTGGAAAATTCCAGTGATGCCTGATGATACCGGAGATATATTGTTTGAAAGGGCTTGTATTGTTATGAAAGCAATATTTGAAGAATGGGCGGTAAAATTGATATTAAGGAATTATTGGTCTATGCCTCAGGATAAACAACCGAAGATATACAAACACAAAGATATGGAAAAACTAAAAGATGTTACTCCAATAGTCAGAGCATTAACATTCAAAGGTAAAGAGTCGGCATATTATTTTAACTCAAAAGGAGAAAAAAAATATTTAAACTATTATGAATAAATTAAACAATTTAAATTTAAATAAACCTGATCTCGCTTATAAGTTTTTTAAAGAAAGGTGGAGAAGCCAAATGCACTATGTCGATTGGAACAGGTTTGTTTTATTAGCTAAAGATTTTAAAGGTGGTAAGTATCTTGATGTCGGATGCTTTAATTCTCCAATACCATATGAACTTACGAGGGATTTTCCAGAATCAGAAATATATGCGATGGATTATTGCGAACCATTAATCAAAGAACTGGCAGAACGATACCCTGAAGTAAAATATATGGTGGGAGATGCAAAGAGATTGCCTTTTGGTGATGCAGAACTTGATTGGGTTGTAGCTGGAGAATTGTTAGAACATATGGAATATCCTGAGGCAATTGTCAAAGAGTTGTTCAGAGTGACAAAATCAGGCGGAACAGTAGCAGTTTCTGTCCCATTGAGGGAAACTCAAGAAAAGCCATTGTCAGAGGAACATTTGTGGTCATTTACAGCAGAAGATTTAGTTTTATTATTAATGCCTTTTGGTGAGGTGTCTTTGAAATTTTACACAGACACATACCAGACGATAATAGGATTATGCAAAAAGAAATAAGGTTAGGTTTAATAGCGAGATGTGACGATGGAGGATTAGGTTCTCTATCACAGGATTTTTATAAATATTTGAATCCTACAAAGGTATTAATTATCTACGGAGGATATGAAAATCATCCTGAGAGATTTCCTAATGGGATAATATGCAACGCAGGAATGCCAAATCTTGAACAGATTGATGAGTTTTTAAAAGATATTGATATATTTATAACATTCGAAACTCCATATAATTGGTCTTTAATATCAGAAGCTAAGAAAAGAGGTATTAAGAGTATAATTATACCTAATTATGAATGGACTACCAATGATCCTCCGGTTGAACCTGATTTATGGTTATGCCCATCTTTGTTAGATTATGATATTTTCAAAGCAGAAGGAAGGAATGCAGAGTATTTGCCAATACCGATTGATAGGACAAGAATACCATTCCGACTTAGGACAAAAGCTGAGACATTTGTATTCAACAACGGTCACGGAGGTTCGATAGGACGAAATAGTGCAAGAGAAATGATAGAGGCGATAGCACGAATTAAGAGTGATGTTAAGTTTATAGTCAGGTCTCAAGTCCCATTGGATAATATGTTGAATGACGGCAAGACGAAATTCAACATATTATCCAATG
>Ga0209777_10008647_pt1 | contig 11112 bp, 8 predicted proteins | sample FrelakmetHBP12HB_FD_187147 | JGI IMG/M metagenome (GOLD analysis project Ga0209777, IMG submission 187147) | Freshwater lake sediment microbial communities from the University of Notre Dame, USA, for methane emissions studies -HBP12 HB (SPAdes)... | ecosystem: Environmental > Aquatic >...
TAGCCACCGTATCCAGCAGGGACACAGATGGCTGATTGCGCACCCCGCCAAGAGAGTGCTGGGCATACAGGGCCACTGCCGCAAAAATTGCCGCCAGGAGAAAAAAAGGAACCTTCTCCCACAACAGCTTACGGTTCCAGGCGCGCTGATTGAAATAATCACAGAGCAGCAGTACGCAGGGCAGGGTAATGGCCATGGCTTTTGACAGCAGGGCGCACATAAATAACGCAAGCGCCAGGCTATAAAGGGCCGGGCTCTTTGCTTTCCGGTGATAGTACAGATAGGAGATGAGCGCAGCGAGGAAAAACAGTGTGCACAGCACGTCCTTGCGCTCGGAAACCCAGGCAACCGACTCCACGTGCAGGGGGTGGATGCCGAACAACAGTGCCGTGATAAAGGCAGCCGTAACATTGGCACGGAGCATGAAAATGAACCAGAACACCAGCAGACAGTTGCCCAGATGCAGGATGAGGCTGGTGGCGTGATAGGCAAAAGGGTCCAAACCGAAAAACCGGTATTCAAGGGCATAGGAGAGGATGGTGAGGGGCAGATAGCATGCCACATAGAATGACGTGAACATGGTTTTAATACTGTGCCAGGAAAGCTCTTTCACGGCGGCATTTTCCGTGAGATAGGCCCCGTCATCCCAGTTGGGAAAGCCGTTGTTGAGCGAGGGGTAAAAAGCTATTACGGTGATGAGAACAACTGCACTGAGAGATGCTGCCAGGGTGATTTTATTAACACTGCTCATTATTATTATTGTTTGCAGATTGAAGTCTTTAAACCAGATGCCGTTACTCTGGAGCTATTAACCATGTTATCTTAAAATTGGTAACAGATAAACTGTTTTTACGCTGAGGTGCCAAAACAGAAGGCTTTTTTTTGAGGTAAAATTCACGCGCAGTCTTTTTGAAAAAGCATTGTCGGGCACCATAAAATCAGGTATAAAGAAAATAGTTGTGCAGTGTTTTCATGTTTCCAGCATCGCACCATTCCTGCCTCTGCAGCAAGGGCATTGGCCCTGTTAATAAGCGTTCAGATATGATGGTATTAGACTGGGGGGGCATGAAAGAGCAGAATATTTTCCCGGCGATAACGATGCCGGTCTCGGCGCAAGTCACCAGACCGGGTGGACCGGTGTCGTGGCAAAAATCATTCAGACCCTGGGCTTTGTGGATGACAAAGCAGTGCTGGAGCGCGGTGTGAGGCCGGCTATGACCACCTGCCAGCGCCCATCCCCGGCGAAAAAAAACGCGGAGCTGAGCTATGGCATGGCCGAAACACTCAATCATTTATGAAATCAACACCTGGGTGTGGCTCAATGAACTGAGCCGCAGATATAAAAAATCAATCACCCTTGGCAGCGTCCCGGCCAGTGAATGGGATGCCATTGCTGACTTGCAGGTTGATGCCGTGTGGCTGATGGGCGTGTGGGAGCGCAGCCCCGCCGGCATCCGCATTGCGCGGGAGCTGCCGGTGCTGCAGGAAGAATATCGTCGGGCACTGCCTGATTTTACCATGGAAGATGTAGCAGGCTCACCCTACTGCGTGCACCGCTACGTGGTGGATGAGCACCTCGGAGGCCCAAAGGGTCTTGCCACGGCGCGCAAGCAGTTGGCCAAGCGGGGTATGCAGCTGATACTTGATTTTGTGCCGAATCATGTGGCTCCTGATCACCCGTGGATTCTTGAGCACCCGGAATATTTTATCCAGGGAAGCGCGGATGATTTTGCTCAGAAACCGGGAGAGTTTTTCCGGGCAGGGGATAAGATCATTGCCTGCGGCCGCGATCCGTATTTTCCGCCCTGGACTGACACCGCCCAGCTCAATATCTTTCATCCCGGCCTGCGCAAAGCTGCTATCGAGACCGTGAGTTCTATTGCATCCCAGTGCGACGGCATGCGCTGTGACATGGCAATGCTTCTTATAAATAATATATTTGAGAAGACCTGGGGCCAGCGTGCCGGAGTCCGACAGGAAACTGAATACTGGCAGGAGATAATAGCAGTGGTGCGCAAAAAATATCCTGACACGCTGTTCATGGCCGAGGCATACTGGGACCTGGAGTGGGAGCTGCAGCAGCAGGGATTCAACTACTGCTATGACAAGCGGCTCTATGACCGCCTGGTTCACGACAGCGCCGAATCTGTGCGGCAGCATCTGCTTGCAAACCTCAGCTATCAGGATAAACTGGTGCGCTTCATTGAGAACCATGATGAGCCGCGTGCCGCGGCAACATTTTCTCCAGAAAAGCAATGCACTGCTGCTGTTACCATCCTGACCCTGCCCGGGGCAAAGCTGCTGCACGAGGGCCAGTTCGAGGGATGCAGGGTAAAACTTCCCGTACAGCTTGGCCGTCGCCCTGATGAACCTGCTGATGGGGTGATGCAGGCATTTTACCGGCAATTGCTCAAAGCAGTTAATGCCAGGGCTTTTCGCGAAGGGGAATGGCAGCTCTGCGAACGCAGCGGCTGGCCCGATAACCAGAGCTATGTGAACCTTGTTGCCTGGTGCTGGCGCAACGGGCAGGAGCGATACCTCGTTATCGTAAACCTTTCGGATGCACGGGCACAGGGGAGGATCGTTCTCCCCTGGGATGAGCTGTCCGGGCGCATGTGGCAGCTCACTGATATTTTTACCAATGAGGTGTATGAACGCTATGGCAGCGAAATGCCCGATGCCGGGCTGTTTGTGGATCTTGCGCCATGGGGATTCCATCTCCTGAGCTTCCACTAAGTTCTACCCAAAGCTATACAAGGGGGAATGCTTGAACATTTTACGGCCGCTTGATCGTCTGGGGCGATTTAAAAAATTCGTTTTATGGGGTGCCGGTATAATAGCTGCGTACACTATACTGGGTTTTTTGCTTCTTCCGTTCACCATTAAGCTGGTCGCGGTAAAAAAACTCTCTGAAATGTTGCATCGGCCGGTTTCCATCGAGTCTGTGAGGCTCAACCCGTATGCGCTCTCGCTCACTATAAACAAGCTGAACATACAGGAGCCGAAGGAGCCGGTCGATTTTCTCTCCTTCACTATGCTTTATGTAAACTTAAGCGGGTCATCGGTCTTCAAACTTGCGCCGGTCGTGGAAGAATGCAAGCTTGATGGTTTCCATGTCCGGGTGATGCGGATCAAGGACACCACCTTCAATTTCTCCGACATTATCACGCCGGCGCAGCCCGAGCCAAAGCCGGCTCCGCCCCCCGCTGCTGCCGCGCCTTTATTAAAATTTTCACTCAACAATATTCAGATTACCAATGGCCGGGCCGAGATTCAGGACCAGGTAACCGGTAAAACGCATACCATACAAAACCTGAATTTTACCATCCCCTTTGTTTCCAATATCGGCACTGATGTGCAGATCTTTGTCCAGCCGCACTTCGCTACCGTATTCAATAAGACGCCCATCGAGCTGAACGGCAAAACCAAGCCCTTTGCTGATTCTCTTGAAACCACGCTCAGCTTCAGCCTGAAGGGAATAGACCTCGCCTATTACTTTGCCTATGTCCCGGTCAGGACCAATTTGAAGCTCACCTCCGGCTCACTTGATATTGCCGCCAATGTGACCTTCACCCGGTTTAAGGATAAGCCGCCCGAGTCCCACGTGACCGGAGATGTGGCGGTGAAGGACTTAAGCATTACGGATATTGCGAATAACCCGGTGCTGAAATTTGGTCTGCTGCAGACCAAAATCGCGCCGTCGAGCTTTTTAACCGGGAAGGTGCATCTTGCGAAAGTTTTGCTGCAGGGGCCGGAAATCGGCATTACCCGCGGCAAGGACGGAAACGTAAATATATATAATTTAGTCCCGGCAGAAGAGCAGGCTTCTCCTGCGCCGCCGGCAGCAACAGCGAAGCAGAACCCGTTTACCCTGCAGGTTGATGATTTCTCGCTGAAGGATGCCCGGGTCTTCATCACTGATTTTTTCAAAGCATCAGGCGGCGCTGCATCCGCGCCGACAGAGCTGGTAAAGCTCCCCGCATTATCAATTAACGGTGTATCTGTTGATACTGCTAAGCAGGAAGCAGTGGTGGAAAATATTTCCGCAGAGCAGTGCGCGGTAGCGGTAAAGCGAGCTGCTGCGGGAGACCTCAACGTGCAGGCCATTGCCCCGCCCCCGGCTGCAAACACCGGGCCCCCGTGGACAGCGACCGTGAATAAGCTAACGCTAAAGAAGTTTGCCTTTAAGGGAGAGCATCTGACAGCGGTAGAGGACAGCAATGTCTTCATAGACGAGATAACGCTTGATGCGCGAGATTTCTCGACGAAGCCCGGGACAAAAGGAAACCTGGATTTTTCCTGCAGGGTGAACAATGCCGGCACCATTAGCGTTAAAGGAGCGTGCGGCATCGCTCCCGTCGCGGCCGAACTCAAGCTTGACGTTAAAGAAATCAATCTGGCAGGTTTCCAGCCATTCCTCGCCGGCTTTATGAACGCACGGCTTGCCGGCGGCAGCTTTTCTACATCCGGCTCTCTTAACCTGGCGCAAGACAAAAACAAGCTTGCGACTAAATTCGCCGGCAGTTCGGCAATCGCCAATTTTGCGCTGACAGAAAAAGACAAGGCAGCGGACCTTCTGAAATGGAAGCAGCTTAAAGTCAGTGGAATAGATGCGGGAACAGCACCGCTCTCCATCAGCATAAAAGCTATAACCCTCGAGAAACTGTTCTCGAAAATTATTATTAACCCGGACAAAACCATCAACCTGGCGCTTGTGATAAAATCTGAGCTGGCAGCAGCAGCGCAAACCACTCAGCCTGCAGCAGTACAGCAGCCGCCGCCGCCTGCGGCAAAGCCCGCTGAACCGCTGCCGCTTGCCATCGGCCTGATTACCTTAAAGGGCGGAAAAATCATTTTTAACGACCGCTCCGTCTCCCCCGTCCATACCTCCAGCCTGACAGACATTAACGGCACAATTCGTGACATAGCACCAAAGCAGGGCAAAAAAGCGGCCGTGGCATTGAACACCAGGATTAACAACTCGGCGCCTCTTAAGGTTACCGGGACTCTTGACCCATTTAAGGACGGCCTGTCTCTTGATTTGAAAGTTTTGCTGCAGGACATGGACCTGAGCCCCTTTACGCCTTACTCAGGGAAATATGCCGGTTATACCATTCAGAAGGGAAAACTCTCTTTGGAGTTGCACTACACGATTGAGGATAAAAAACTTGTTTCAACGAATGATGTGTTCATTGACCAGTTTGACTTCGGGGAAACAGTGAAGAGTCCGGATGCCATTAACCTGCCGGTAAAGCTCGGCGTGTCGCTGCTGAAAGACAGCAGCGGTAAAATTAAGCTCAACCTGCCGGTCACCGGCCGCCTTGACGACCCGCAGTTCAGCATCTTCGGGATTATTTTAAAGGTATTAAAAAATATTCTGATCAAGGCGGCCACCTCGCCGTTTTCGCTGCTCGGCTCCATGGTCGGATCAAAAGAGGATTTGAGCTGCGTTATCTTTGATCCCGGAAGCGCCCGGCTGAGCGATGCGGAGAAGTCAAAGCTGAACGCGCTGGCAAAGGCGCTTGCCGACCGGCCGAACCTGAGCATGGAGATTTCCGGGTTTGTGGACACGGATGCAGACCGGCAGGGATTGGTTGACGCGGAATTCAGAAAACAGCTGCTGGCAAAAAAGCCGCAGAAGAAGGCCGCGAAGGAAGAAACCGCGGCCGCTGAAGAGCCGGCAGAAATTGCGCCTGAGGAGTTTGAAAAGCTGCTGAAAAAAGCCTACAGCTCGGCAAAGTTCGAGAAGCCCAAAAATGCCATAGGATTCAGCAAGGGCCTGCCGGCAGCAGAGATGGAGGCGCTCATCAAGAAAAACATCACCATAACTGATGAAGACCTTCACGCGCTTGCTAAAGAGCGGGCGGAAGCAGTGAAAGACTTTCTTGCCGGGCCGGGCAAAGTTGCCGCCGGCAGGTTGTTCATGGTGAAGCCGCCGGGGCTTGCGCCGGAGAAAAAGGAGAACGTGAAGAACAGCCGTGTGGACTTGAAACTCAAATAAGAGGCTAAAGCGGTGTTGTTAAAAGTGCTGTTCAATCCCAAAGCCTGAATATAACAAACAACACACGGGCACCGCTGCGGCTGCCGCAAAGTTTTAATTAAAATAATTAACACAGCATGTTAATTATTTTATTGACTTGGAATATATATGATTATATATTTTAGAACCAGAAAGCTCCAGAACATATGCAGTAACAGGAAGGTTGCAGAGAAAAAGCTTGGTCATAAAATGGCCGGAAAACTGTTACAACGCATGATGGAACTAAGTACCGTCGATACTCTGCAAGATGTTTCATATCTGCCCCCAACCCGCTGTCATGAGCTTGCAGGCGAGCGCCACGGGCAACTATCGGTTGATCTTGAGCATCCATTACGCCTGCTTTTCATAGTCGCAAATACTCCAGTCCCTCTAAAAGCTGATGGCGGGCTGGATTGGTCAGGAGTTACTGAAATAGAAATCATTGAAATTGCGGATACCCATTAAAAGGACTTTTTATGGAAGCTTTAAAAAAATTTACCTTTGAGCCAGACTATGCGATTCCACCGGGCCAGACACTTATGGAAATTATGGAATCGCTTGACATGACACAAAAGGAACTAGCTATACGAACAGGGATAACCGTTCAGTCGTTGCATCGCATATTCAAGGGTGAACAACCCATTACCTATGAAACTGCCAGCCGACTTGATTTAGCCACGGGCGTTCCGGCCCGCTTGTGGAATAATCTTGAAACAAAGTACCGCGAACAGCTGGCAAAATTTGCGGAGCAGCAACGGCTGCAAAGCGATCTTCACTGGCTGGAAACAATTCCAACCCGTGAGCTTATAAAACGAGGTGCGATAGAACCCCAAAAAGACAAAGCCCTTCTTTTACGCGAGACGTTAAAGTTTTACGGGGTGAGTAGCGTTGCGGCATGGAAAAAATACTGGGAAACCCCTGCTGTTGCAGCAAGACGCTCGGGCTGTTTTACATCCTGTCCTGGCCCTGCATCAGCATGGATCAGACTGGGGGAAATACAGGCACATTCTATTGAGTGTCAACCATATGATCAGAATAAATTTAAACGGTCAGTACAGGATATTCGGAAATTGACTATTGATAAGCCACAAGCTTTCATCCCTGAAATGCGGCGTATTTGTGCAGACTCAGGCGTTGCCCTTGCATTGGTGCCAGAAATGAAAAAAGTCCCCTGGAGCGGTGCAATCAGGTGGCTTTCTCCATCCAAAGCCATGATCCTTCTTAATTTGCGCGGGAAAACAGAGGACCTTTTCTGGTTCGCCTTTTTCCATGAAGCAGGGCATGTGCTTAATGATGGAAAAAAAGATTTGCTTATCAATGATAACACTGAGGATGATCCCAGAGAACGCAAGGCCAATGAATATGCTGCTGAAATACTTATTCCTCGCAGTTGGGACAGTAAAATTTGTTCCATTACTTCAAAAAGAGCAGTAATACAAATTGCCAGCCAATTAGGCATTTCGCCCGGCGTTGTTGTCGGCCGTTACCAGCATCTGACAAAGAAGTGGCATTTTTTCAATGAATTAAAACAAAAATTTCAGTGGGCGGAAAATTAATTTTTATAATATAACAAACAGCACACGGTTGCCGCAACGGCTGCCGGCAGCTTTCCCATCCACGGGGGAACAATGGGAAGACAGAAGTAAACTACAATAAAACCTCTATCAGCAGATATATGCTGGCAGGGGTTTTTTCTTTCTGACACTAGTTCTAATATATCAGCTACATCAATATTGATGTAGAAGTTTTATGGAATTCACGGTAGAGTTTTATGAAAGCAATACCAGAAAATGTCCGGTAAGGGATTTTCTGGTATTGCTTAAAAAGTCAGACCCGGATGATTTTGCTGCTGTCATGGCAGGTCTTGCGAAATTGCGAAACAGGAACTACCACAAGCCGCCGCTTTCAAAATTTATAGGGGATGATCTCTTTGAACTTCGTCATGTGGGTAAACTTAATACCAGGATTATTTACTTTTTTATGCAGGGGCAGCGGATTATCCTGGTTCAGGGAATCCGGAACAAAGCCATGAAAATACGGGCACAAGATATTAGAGTATCCCTGCAAAGGAAAACGGACTGGCTGGCACGGAGCCAATAATGAAACAAAAAACCAATTTTGACAAATATCTTGAAAAGCAGCTGCAGGACAGTGATTTTGCTGCACGCTTTAAAAAAGCCGGCGAAGCATGGGACATAGCCATGCAGCTGGCAGCGCTGCGTAAAAAATCAGGCCTGTCACAGAAGGAGCTTGCGCGACGGCTGGGCACCTCACAGCAGCAGATAAGCCGTCTTGAATCGCCCCTGTATGAGGGGCATTCCTTGAGCATGCTGCGCAGAGTTGCCGAGGTGCTCGGTGCACGGGTGCATATAGAGCTTCAGAGCGGAAGAAAACCAAAGAGCGTTCATGTGGCAGAAAAGCAGGCCCGTTATAGTGCTAAGAAAAAACAACTCCAATAAAATTATCACGAACCACCTGTCCTCCACAGCTCTGCGGAGGGTGGACGAGCCCCGAGACACGTTTTTATGTTGGCTGATAGCTATTTAAGAGTGGCTGTCCCCACAAAAATTGCCTGAATGCCTCTTTCCTTATGATACTTGAGAGCCGATTTCTATAACCTGCCTATTTCCCTATCCCATAAATAAACCTTGGTGTTGCCTTTACTGCTTCAGCTTTTCCCTGATAGCTGGCATTAATGAATCCAATACCCTGCGGGCGCTTTCCCTGGCCGTATCGTTTTTCTGCAGTACTTCTGCAACAGCAGGAGATAGCTTATAATAGGTCTTAATCATCTGGCGGCCCGTTGCAGACTTGCTCAATACCTTATCTCGATATTCACGCAACAACTCGGTTTCCTCGCTATCCCTGCCGTAAATTGCTTCTGCTGCGCATTGGTTAGCAGGGACAGTCGTAGTGGTAGTGCTAGGGATGGTTGTTGTTGATGTTTCTGGTAGAGTGGTTGTGGTGGTTGTCGAAGATACAGTAGTAGTCGATGATGGCGTTTCTTCACACACCGCTGTCGGATAGCCATACCACGGATTTGTAAACCCTGTGCTTCCTGCAGTATAGCAAACAGTAAAATTACTTGCGCAGCCATCAAAAACTTGTGACCCCATCGAAGGCGCATTTCCATAAAAATATGCTCTGGTCAAACCGGTACAACCATAAAACGCAGTACCCTCAATGCTCGTAACACTGTTTGGGATGGTCACCCTGGTCAAACCGCTGCAACCAGCAAATGCAGCCTCTCCAATGCTCGTAACGCTGTCGGGAATGGTCACGATGGTCAAACCGTGGCAATCTTGAAACGCAAAACCCCCAATGCTCGTAACGCTATCGGGGATGGTCACGCTGGTCAAACCGCACTGCAAAAACGCAGCCTCTCCAATGCTCGTAACACTGTTTCCGATGGTCACGCTGGTCAAACCGCTGCAACCAGTAAATGTATATTCCTCAATGCTTGTAACACTGTTGGGGATGGTCACGCTGGTCAAACTTCTGCAAGCCCCAAATGCCCCCTCCTCAATGCTCGTAACACTGTTTGGGATGGTCACCCTGGTCAAACCGCTGCAACTCCCAAACGCTTCCTCCCCAATGCTCGTAACGCTATCGGGGATGGTGAACCCGCCAGACTTCCCCTCTGGATATTGAATAAGCACTGTCATGGCTTTGTCGTATAGCACACCTTCCTGACTGCTATAGGCGGTATTACTTGCGTCAACGACTATGCTGGTCAAACCGCTGCAACCATCAAACGCCCCCCACCCAATGCTCGTAACGCTGGCGGGGATGGTCACGCTGGTCAAATAGTTGCAATCATAAAACGCCTGAACCTTAATGCCTACCACCGGCTCACCGTCTATGACAGCTGGGATTACAGCAACTCCGCTAGGACCGGTATATCCGGTGATTGTAATAGTGCCGCCAGATTCCGTATATGTAAAATCTCCCGATTGCAGGGCAAAGGCGGGTGACGACAGAAACATAAAACCAATTAATGACAGAAACGCCCATAAGCAAACATTAAAATTGCAACAATAATAAAACCCAACAAACTTCTTCATAACGCCTCCGCTTGTATGGAATATATTGTCTTCAAAACAAAAAACCCCCACCAGTCCGAGCACAGACCGATAGAGGCACGTTTAAAAAGTAGATGATATAAGAGCGTCGTTCCCCTTCATAAAGCATAACCCCTGTATTTGTCGGCATTATATCCTTGAGTCTGACTGAGGTCAATTGGAATAGTAGACAATTATTAGGTTTTTTATAATAATATAAATCCTTGACTAACTCCCCTTACAGATATATATGCAATTTTTATAGAAATTAAAGGGGGGGCTGCTGCTCATACCTCAACTGAATACCAACTCTCCCCCTTTTATACAATTCATCTGAAATTAAATCACAATATGGGAGGAACCAAATATGGCCCCAATGCCTACAGTTAAACCTGGCGATTGGATAACTTTTGGAAATGGAATAGAAGCTGTTGTCTGCAATATCTATGATAATAAAGACTTAGGGGATATTGAAGTTGTTTATTTAGATGACCGCGATAGGGCAATTAACGTAGCCATGATATGGAGAGATAACCTCTGGGATTTTAGGTATGAGGGTCTTGGCGGTGGTTATGCAGACAATTACCCTCGTTTTAAAAGGTATGTTGACAAGCTTAGGAGAGAAATTTAAAAGTATATTATTGTCCAAAAAAAATATTTTTGATTATTCATTTTTACTCCAAAAGCATTATCTTGTTGCATACATAGATCCCTAGCAGCGGTATATTTCTCTACAGTATGCTCCCGGATGTAGGCTTCCATGTGTTTTGAGAATCTCTGCCAGTTTGCTATACGGTCAATTGCCATGGTGATACTCCCTTCCTGTTTACATTTAAGGGGGGCGCGGGGTCACCCATTAAAGGTTCCTTGTCAAGAGAATAAAGTTCTCCTGTGACAAAAAGCTATGCTGTTTTGCCTTGGGGAAACCATCGTGCAGCAAGGCAGTCTCCGTTTCTTCTCCCGTTATTTCTTTTATTCTGCGGATAACGGAATAACCATTCCGTTCCAGTCACCCATCTGGTTCAAGGCAGA
>Ga0209777_10008648_pt1 | contig 11111 bp, 8 predicted proteins | sample FrelakmetHBP12HB_FD_187147 | JGI IMG/M metagenome (GOLD analysis project Ga0209777, IMG submission 187147) | Freshwater lake sediment microbial communities from the University of Notre Dame, USA, for methane emissions studies -HBP12 HB (SPAdes)... | ecosystem: Environmental > Aquatic >...
CTCGGCGGCCGAGACGGCCCAGGCCTTGCCGCTGGCCGTGCCCGCCGGCACGAGCTGGGGCCACTGGGCCAAGCTGCTCTTTGCCATCGGCCTCTTTGACGCGGGCCTCCTGGGGGCCCTGTGCATCTCGCTGGCCACGTCCTGGGCGCTCGGGGAAGTGTTCGGCTGGGCCCACTCCTTGAACAAGGGCGTCCGCGAGGCCCCCTGGTTCTACGTGGCGTACATCTTCATGCTTCTGTCGGCCGGAGCCATCTCCCTGCCTCAGGTCTCGAGCATCGCCGTCCAGAACAGTATCACGATCTTCGTGCAGGTGGTGGCCGTGACGCTGCTGCCGGCAGTCCTCATCTTCCTTCTGCTCCTCCTGAACGACAAGCCCCTGATGGGCGAGTACCGGAACACGCGGTGGCAGAACATCGCCAACTGGAGCATCGTCATCTTCGTGATCGGCATGTCGGTCGCGTACGCGGTCACCAGCCTGTTCCAGGAAACGCCCGCCGTGGCGGGAGGCACCCCATGACCGATCCGCTCAACCTTCATACCTCGAAGGTGCCGGAAGCCGCAGCGGGCGTGAAGGACTTCCAGACCTTCTATTTCTCGGAGCTCCTGAAGCGGCCCGTCTGCGCGGGGAAGATCGACCATCGCCTCGGACGCCTGTCGGACCTGGTGTTCCGCGTGGCCGACCCGTACCCCGAGGCGCTCGGCATCTACATGGACTTCGGCTGGGGCAAGCCCACGCAGTTCGTCCCGTGGGACCGGGTCGTCAAGATCGACGACGACGCGATCTTCGTCCAGCCGCCGCCCGAAGGGGGCGTCTACCCGCCCTTCGTCGATCAGCCGGGGCTCCTCCTCGTGAACGAGCACCTGATCGGCCAGACGATCCTCGACATGGACGGCCGGCGGACCGAGATCGTCAACGACGTGCACCTGCTGGCGACGAAGGGGCACATGCTCATCGTCCACGTGGACGTGTCGTTCAACGGGTTTCTGCGGCGGTGGCACCTGGGCCGGATTCACTGGCTCAAGGACGCGTTCGTCAACTGGCGGTACGTCCAGCCGCTCTCGGTCGAGGACACGGCGACCGCCACGGTGTCGCTCTCGATCTCGCGAAAGCAGATGAAGGAGCTGCCGAGCGAGGACCTGGCGGACATCCTGGAAACGCTCTCCGGGCCCGAGCAGCAGGCGGTGTTCCAGGCCCTGGACTCCGAGAAGGCCGCCGAGACCCTCGTCGAGGCGGAGCCGCGCGCCCAGCGCCAGATCATCGCCAACCTGCGCCAGGAGCGGGCCCGGACGATTCTTTCGGAGATGTCGGCGGCCCAGCTCGCCGTCCTCTTCGCCGTCCTGCCGCACGACGACCGGACCGAGCTCACCGCCCTCCTCCCGAAGGACCAGGCCGACAAGGTGGCGGCCATGCTCTCGGAGCGCGAGGCCACGGCGAAGCTCCTCATGTCGGCGGAGTTCGTGACCATGGAGAAGGAAACGCCCGTCGGCGACGCCCTCCGCCAGCTCAGGGCGAGCGGCGCCACGCACAGCATGATTTCGTACATCTACATTATCAGCCAGATCGAGAAGCTGCTCCTGGGCGTCGTGGACATCCGCGACCTCGTGCTCGCCCCGGACCAGCAGACCCTCGGCGACCTCATGACGTCGCCGGTCGTCTCGGCCGACGAGTCGGACACGCGCGAGGACCTCTCGGACCTCTTCGCCAAGTACCACTACCGGATGGTGCCGGTCGTGGACGCCCACGACCACCTGCTGGGCGTCGTCCACTATAATGACGTGATGAAGGGTCTCGTGACCCGCGCGAGAACGTGAGGGACGCTATGCCGCGCGTACAGATGACCAGGACGGCGAGGATCGCTCTTTGCGTCCTGCCGGTTTACCTGATCGTGATGCTGGGCCTCATCGTCCTCAAGTTCGTGCGGATGGTGGGGCACTAGCTTCCGCCGCATCGCCGCATGAGTGTAGGCCGCGGCGTGCCGCGGCTTCCTTGATTGTTGGACAACCACGGCGCCGCGGCACGCCGCGGCCTACATTGCCAGAATCCGCCCCAATCCGCGCGCCGACGCCGCGCCCGGCTCCGCCAACCGTTCCACGGTCGCGGTCAGGCCCTTCTTGAGGAATTCCTCCAGCGCCCGGCCGGCGCCGCCGCCCGCCAGCACCAGGCGGACCGGTTCGTCGGCGGCGCCCTTGAATCGCGCGATGGCCGCGCGGCACGTGTCGGCGATCCCCGCATGGACCGGCTCGAGGGCCGCGACGATCTCGGCGCGTCTGACTTCCACGCAACGGGGCAAACCGCTCGCCAGGTCGCGGCCGCCGACCTCGCCGGGCGCCCCTTCGGCCGCATCGGCCAGCCCGAAGAGCCACCGGGTCGTGCCGTCGCCGACGAGCAGGCCGCGCTTCTCCATGGCGCCGAGAATCGCCCGGAGGGCCTGCCGGCCGCCGACGTCGGTCATTCCGGCCACACCCAGGCAGGACCCGCCGCGCCAGGCGTAGAGGCGCGTGGCCAGGTGCCCGACGTCGACCGCCAGCGTGAGCCCCGGCGCGGACGCGCCGATCTCGCTCGCCAGGGCTTCCGACTCATCGACCGCGCGGCAACTGCGGAACCCGACGGCCCGGCCGGCCGCGGCCAGCATCGGCTCCAGGGCCTTCCGGAGGTCCCACCGGCCCGTCACGATCAGCTTGCCGGGGAACTTGCCGCGGCGGTGTCCGGCAAGGCGGCCGCGAAAATAGCCCAGGAAGCACCGCAGCGTGTATTCGTCGGGGAGGCTCGGGCCCTCGAGCGGCCGGGCCAACTCGTGGTCCGAGCCCTTGCAGATCAGCGTCTGCGTGGTGATGGTGCCGATGGAGGTCCCGTTCAGATATATCGTGTGGTCAGTGCGGTGGCGCCAGCAGACCGCGGGCTCGCAGAAGACCTCGCCGCCGGCGTCGGGGCCGCCGTAGCGGCAAGACTCCGCGCCGAGGACGAGGCCCATCGCGGGGCCCCAGTAATACCCGGCCCAATTTCGCCACTGGCTTGGGAGAATCATCGGCATAGGCGTGCTTCAGCCCAGGTTCTCCCAGGCAATGGACGTCTTCCGCATGGCGTAGCCGACTTCGCGCGTGTAGTCGCCGTAGACGACCATCCAGTGGAAGCCCGCCATGTTTTCGGCGATCTTCCGGTCCGGAACCTTGTACTGGACGTCGATCTGCGAGCGGCAGATCGGCAGGAACGGAGCGTCGACGATCTCGCCGACGAAGCCGGTCCACTTCTTCTCCTGGAAGTCCGGGATGACGCACGTGACTTTCGTCCCCTTGGCCATCTCGACCTTCGGGGCGGCGCCGTAGTCCGACTCGAAATGCGTGAGGATGCGCGCGGCCTCCGGCTTCTTCCCGTCCATTTTCCTCGGCGCGGTGCAGTGGGCCAACGTGATGACGCCCTGATGTGGATAGGTCGGGTCGTTGAGGAACTCCGGCCGGCCCGAGATCTGCGTCAGCAGGATGCCCGAAGGAATGACCACGAAGTCCGACTCGCAGTAGGCCTGGTACCCCGCATCGTTGAGGAGCGACAGGGCCAGGCACGCCGTCGTCTCGGCCATCGGCATGATCGTGCCCATGCAGGAGTTGATCGTCATGGCCCGCGCGCCGGCCTTGTTCATGATGCCGCGGAAGACCTGTTCCAGGAGGAAGGCGTTCTCGACGAACTGGCGGCTGGTCTCGAGCGTGATCCCCTCCTCCTTCAGGTACGCCGCGGCGCGATCGCGGGCCGATTTCACGGCCGAGGCGTCCTGCCGCGCGGCCTGGATCATCCGGCCGAGGTCGGGGTACGCCACATCCTGGATGTCGAGCTTCCACTTGTCCTTCGCGAGTTGCGGCGCCTGGCCGCAGCACCATCCCGACGCGCCGCCGATCGTGATGATGCGGGTGCCGAGCGTGTTCTTGAGGCCGCCGAGCGCCCGCAGGCGCCAGGTCAGCTCGTCGAGCGAATCGACCACCACATCGTCATAGGTCAGGTCCTTCAGCGCCAAGAGGTCGGTGTGCTGCCTCAGGTAGCGCGGCGAGATGATCTCGTACCACAGGTACACGGGGCCGGACTTGTGGCGGATGAAGACGAGGACCTGCTTGCCGCTCTTGCGCGCGGCGTCCATGACGTCGCCGCCCGCGCCGGCGGCGTAGACGAGGATCGTGTCGGCGTCGGCCAGGTCCTGGATCTTCGCGATGTCGCCGCCGCCACGGACCTTGTCGACCGGCAGGAAGGTCACGGGGAAGTCGGCGGCCGCCTTGACTTTCTCAAGCTCGCCCTGGATGCGCGCGGCCTCTTCGTTGGCGGCCTCCTGCGTGTGGATGCCGCCCCAATTCCGCCAACTCGTCTTGTCGCCGCGCCCGGGGATTTCGTGGGCCAGGATCGGCTTGACGACCAGGGGCTTGCGCCCGGGAGCCGGGCCGAACTGGACTTCTTCGGCCCGCAGCGCCGACCACGTGAGGCCGGCCAAAGTCAGCGCGCCGACGGCGGCGCCGCCCGTCTTCAGGAATTCCCGCCGCGTGACGCCGCAGGGGCAGCAGTGGGACCGCATGGGAACACCACCTGGATTCGTCATGGGGCAGTCTCCTTTTCTTGCATTGAGCCTCGCCTTGGAAAGGGACGCAGGGACAAAGGGACGGAGGGACGCAGGAAGTCAAAGGCTGTGCCGTCCTCCGTCCCTTCGTCCCTCCGTCCCTTTGTCCCTATTCCTGAAGCGGCGGCACGTCGACCCACGCCCGCTTCCGCCACGACTCCGTCGCCAGTTCGGCGAGTTGCACGCCCTTGGCCCCTTCGAGCAGCGTCCACGGGAACGAGTCGCCGCGGACGACATGCTTGAGGAACAGCTCCCACTGGGCCTTGAACGCGTTCTCGTAGCCGGTCTGCTGGTTCGGGACGCGGGTCCAGCCGTCGCGGAAATCGATCGGGTTGTCGACGTCCGGGTTCCACACGGGGCGCGGCGTGGCGGCCATCGGCTGGATATAGCAGTCGCGGAGGCCCGCGACGGCCGACCCGGCGGTGCCGTCGACCTGGAGGGTCAGCAGGTCGTCGCGCCGCACGCGCGTGCACCACGACGAGTTGAACTGGGCCACGACGCCCCCGGCCAGCTCGAACATTCCATAGGCCGCATCGTCGGCCGTGCACGCATAGGGCCGGCCGCCTTCGTCCCACCGCTTCTCGATGTGCGTGGCACCGCGGCAGCAGACGCTCCGGACGTCGCCGAAGACGTTGTCGAGGACGTACCGCCAATGGGCGAACATATCGAAAATGATGCCGCCCCCCTCCTCTTTCCGGTAGTTCCAGGAAGGCCGCTGCGGCGTCACGTGGTCGCCCTCGAAGACCCAGTAGCCGAAGTCGCCGCGCACCGAGAGGATTCGCCCGAAGAACCCCGTCGCCACGAGCATCCGCAGCTTCTGGATGCCGGGCAGCCACAGCTTGTCCTGGACGACGCCGTGCCTGACGCCCGCCTTCTTCGCGAGGGCGTAAAGCTCGTAGGCGTCGGCCGTCGTGAGGGCGGTCGGCTTCTCGCAATAGACGTGCTTGCCGGCGGCGATGGCGCGTTTCACGTTCGCCGGCCTGAGCGACGTCGAGAGCGCGTCGAAGTAGACCGAGTGGGCCGGGTCGCGCAGGGCCGCCTCCAGGTCCGTCGCCCACTGGCGGATGCCGTGCTTCTCGGCCAGGGCCGCCACCTTGGCCGCATTGCGCCCGACGAGGACCGGCTCGGGCATGATGACCTCGGCATCGCCCAGGCGGACCCCGCCCTCGGCGCGGATCGCCAGGATCGACCGGACGAGGTGCTGGTTCGTGCCCATGCGGCCCGTCACGCCATTCATAATTATGCCGACGGTATGTGTCTTCATAGGCGGCCCGAGCAATCCCTATGCTGGTATCGGGAAATCCGAATGACGAATGCCTAATGACTAATCAAACACCAATGACGAATGACGAACGAAACCTGGCCCTCGCGCCTCCGGCGATTCGTCATTCGTCATTGCTGTTTAGTTAGTCATTAGTCATTAGACATTAGTCATTTCTCTGTCCATTGCGGCCTCGCGCCTTCGGGCAGCGGCGGTGCTTCCCGCCCCGCGCGCGGCAGCGTGCCATCCAGTTCCTGCCGCCAGTGGGCGACGTCGCCCGCCGGGCCGTAGCAGTAGATCATCGTCGCGGGGGCCGCGCCGAGGTTGGTCGCCTGGTGGAACACGCCCGGAGGGATGTACGCGGCCTGGCCGGCGTGGAGGACCTGCCGCTCCGGGCCGAGGCACATCTCGACCGTCCCCTCGAGGATGAAGTAAACCTCTTCCTGGTCCTGGTTGTGCCAGGGGACCTGGCCGCCGTCGGCGTCGAGCGTCACCAGGCCGATCGCGAAGTGCCTCGCCTGGATCGGCGCGAGGCCGCCCACGAGGTTCTGCGTGCGGCGGCGGGCGGGATAGCGGCGTCCTTCGGTCTTCGACAGGTCGGAAACGATCACGCGCGCCTCCTCGGAAAAGGGCGGCTTCACGGTATCGGGCGGATGGCAAAGCGTCAATAGCCTTTCGTGTTGAAAGGCGAGTGACTGAGTGACTGAGTAACTGAGTAGGGGCAAAAGCAACGGCGCCTCGTTAGCCGCCCCGCTTGCGGGGCGCGGCCGTTAGCCCCGGCGAAAGACGCGCGGCCACCCGCGCTGGGAGCGGGTGGCCGCAGGCTTCCACAGGCAAAGCGAATTACTCGGCGGCGCCGGTCAGCGTCGTAATGTAGATATCGCCGAGCTTGTCCACGTGGTCCTTCAGGTTCTGGAACAGGTTCAGGTGCGCGTCCTCGTCCCCGAGGATCTTCTCGAAAAGGTCCTTCGAGACCATGTCGAGGCACTCGGCACAGGCGATGGAGGACTCGTTGTACATCTTGACCGCCTGCTCTTCCAGGCCGATGTCGGTCCCGAGCATCTCGGCGATCTTCTGGCCTTTCTTGGCCTCCAGGTCGGGCTTCGAGGTCGGCACGCCGCCGAGGAACAGGATCCGCTCGGCGAAGGCCTCCGCGTGTTTCATCTCGGCGATGGCCGTCTTCTTGATGATCTTGCCGAGCTTGCCGTAATCCTGGTCCTCAAGCTCGTAGTGCTGGGCCATGTACTGGAGAATGGCCGCCAACTCCCGCGACCGTCCCGCGTTCAGCAGATCGATGACCTTCTTCGTGTCCTTCGCCATGCGTCACTCCTCCTGTTGTCTTGTGCGGCCCGCCGAGGCGGGCACACGCCCATGATTGGACCCATCCCCGGTCGTGTACGCCTACCCTCTTTTGTAGTCGAGCGCGGGGCGCGGCGTCAAGGACCAACGCAATTAAGATTGCGGCAAGTCCCGGAACCCGCCCGCGACGGCGGCGTTCGTGAGCTTCCCGTCGCGCATATTCAGGGCCGCGGCATGGCCGGCGTCGACCGCGACGAACTGGTCGATCCCCAGCCGCGCCAGTTGCCGCGCATAGGCCAGCGTCGCGTTGCACAGGGCCTGGCTGGAGGTCCGCCCGACCGCGCCCGGCATGTTCGTGACGCAGTAATGGACGACGCGGTCGACGATGTAGGTCGGCTCGTGGTGCGTGGTGGGCCGGCTCGTCTCCGTGCAGCCGCCCTGGTCGATGGCCACGTCGACGATGACGGCGCCGGGCTTCATCCTGCCCAGGATCCGCCGCGGCACGAGGACCGGCGTGAGGCCCCCGGGGATGAGGACCGCCCCGATCACGAGGTCGGCGTCCTCGGCATAGGCCGCCACCGCGTGCGGGTCGCTGTAGATCGTCGTGATGTTGGCCGGCATGACTTCGTCGAGGAAGCGGAGGCGGTCGAGGCTCACGTCCATGATGGTGACGTTCGCGCCCAAGCCGGCGGCCACGCGCGCGGCATTCGAGCCGACGACGCCGCCGCCGAGAACGAGGACGTTCGCCGGCGGCACGCCCGTGACGCCGCCCAGGAGGATGCCGCGGCCCATCGTCGGGCGTTCCAGGTACTTCGCGCCTTCCTGGATCGACATTTTCCCCGCGACCTCGCTCATCGGCGTCAGGAGGGGCAACCGCCCCGCGGGGTCGGCCAGCGTCTCGTAGGCGACGGCCGCGATGCCGCGCCGCAGGCACCCCTCGGTCAGGTCGCGCGAGGCGGCAAAGTGGAAGTAGCAGAAGACGGTCTGGCCGGGGCGCAGCATCGCCATCTCGGCGGGTTGCGGCTCCTTGACCTTCACGATCAACTCCGCGCGGCCGTAGACGTCGGCGGGCGAGTCGACGATCTTCGCCCCGACGGCCGCATAGGCCGAGTCGTCGAATCCGCTGCCCAGGCCGGCGCCGCGCTCCAGGATGACCGTATGCCCGTCCTGCGTCAGGAGTTCCGCCCCGACCGGCAGAAGGGCCACGCGATACTCGTCCGTCTTGATCTCGCGGGGAATGCCGATGATCATGCCACGTTCCTTTCGTCAGAGACCGCCTGATGATATAGGGCGCCGCGCCCAATGAAAAACCTTTTCTTCCCGCCGTCATCGTGGGGATAATGGTGCCGTGTGTGGCACTGGTGGCTTGCCCACCAGTGGCCGTTAGTCTGACAGCACTGCTTTGTCTTTTCAGCCCCGGCAGGGGCGAAAGACGGTAGCCCAGGGCGTCAGCCCTGGGTTCTCGGCGAACGGCGTGTCTCAGGTTCTTTTTCTCCTTAGCCCCGGCAGGGGCGTAAGAAACCGGATGCGGGCGGCTCTGTCGCCCCTACGGGGCTTCAACATCAACAGAAGAACAAGGAGGACGCGGGCCGTTGAGTCCCTAGGGCTCACGCCCTGGGCTACCATCTGACGCCCCTGTCGGGGCTACAAAGGCAAGTCAACGGAGGGATAACCATGAACATGATTCTGGGTGTTCTAGCCGCCGCCCTGCTCATGCCTGCGGCCACCGTGGCCGCGCTGGTCGAGGCGGTGCCGTACAAGGCCGCCGACAAGATGCCCGACCTGGCGGTTCCCCTGAGCCCGGCCGAGGTGCAGCTTACCGGCTACCTCGGCGCGCGGGTGGCGGCCAATGAGAAAGCACGGCTCCTCGTCGTCAACGAGGACGAGCTTCTCGGCGGGTTCCGCAAACGGCCCGGCAGCCAGGACTGGATCGGCGAGCACGTCGGCAAGTTCCTCCACGCCGCCACGCTGGCGTGGGCGAACACCGGCGACCCGGCCCTGAAGGAGAAGATCGACCGCGTCGCGGCCGGACTCATCAAGTGCCAGGACGCCGACGGCTACCTCGGCACGTACCTGCCGAAGGACCACTGGGGAAGCTGGGACGTCTGGGTCCACAAGTACGACCTGATGGGCCTCCTCACCTACTACCAGTACACGGGCAACAAGGACGCCCTCGAATGCTGCCGCAAGGTCGGCGATCTGCTCGTGAGCACGTTTGGCCCGGGCAAGAAGAGCATCATCTCGGCCGGGACCCACGTCGGCATGGCGGCCACCAGCGTCCTGGAACCGACGGTCCTCCTCTACCGGACGACGGGCGACGAGAAATATCTCGATTTCGCCAAGTACATCGTGGCCGCCTACGACGAGCCGGGCGGGCCGAAGATCGTGAAGACCCTTACCGACGTGAAATCCGTCTCGAAGACCGCCAACGGCAAGGCCTACGAGATGATGTCGAACCTCGTGGGCCTGTGCGAACTGGCCCGCGCGACGGGCGACAAGGCACTCCTCGTGGCCGCCGTCAACGCGTGGGAAGACGTGGTCGCCCACCAGCTCTACATCACAGGCACGGCGAGCCACGGCGAGCATTTCGGCCCCGACTTCGACCTGCCCAACCAGCCGGGCGCGAGCGTCGGCGAGACGTGCGTCACGGTCACATGGATCCAATTGAACGCCCAGCTCCTCCGCCTGACGGGCGACGCGCGGTACGGCGACGAACTGGAGCGGAGCTACCTGAACCACCTCGCCGGGGCCCAGCATCCCGACGGGTCGAAATGGGCCTACTACACGCCGCTGGAAGGGACGAAGCCCTACGGCAACGGGACGAACTGTTGCCTGTCGAGCGGCCCGCGCGGCATGGCGATGGCCCCGGCGCTGGCGTACCTGAAGTACAAGGTGGACGGGAAGGATGGGCTGGCGGTCGACTTCTTCGAGGCGTCGCAGGCGACGGTCGAGTTGGGCGGGCTGAAGGTGGCCGTCGAGGAGAAGACCGAGTTTCCGCAGAAAGACAGCGCGGCGATCACGTTCCGGATGGACAAGCCCGCCACGTTCGGCCTGCGGGTCCGCTCCCCTGCGTGGGCCGCACCTTTGACGCTGCGCGTTGAGGGCGGGACGGGTGAGATCGCTGGGCCGAAGGGCGGATGGGCCGAGGTTCCGCCGCGCGAGTGGAAGAGCGGCGACCGCGTCACCGTGGCCTTCGCCCTGGCGAGCCGCGCCCTCGTCGGCGACCACAGGAACGCCGGGCGCAAGGCCATCGTGTGGGGACCCATGGTCCTCGCCTTTGCCGACGGCCTGAACCCAGGCCTGCCCGGCTCGGGCGGCCTCATGCTCATGGACGCCGGCGACAAACCGGCCGCCCAACTCAAGGCCCGTGAGAAGGCGCCCCTGGCCTTCGAGGCCCGCGTGGCCACGCTCGCCAAGCCCGACGGCGTTCCGGCGGTCTTCGTGCCCTTCGCCGAGGCCGGGGCCGATGGCAAGCCCTACCGCGTGTGGATGCGGACGGAACTCCCCCAGGGCGGGTCTGTCCTCCAGGCGGGCCAGGAGAGCCGCTCGCGCCAGGGGAACATGAATGCCTCGATTAACGACGGCGATCCCGACAGCCATGCCGTGACCTTCGACGGCAAGGCGGCCGACGAGGACTGGTTCGCCGTCACGCTCGATGCGGCCGCCGCGGTGAAGCGGATCGTTTTCATGCATGGCCACACGTTCCACGACGGCGGCTGGTTCGACGCCTCCGCCGGAAAGCCGCGGGTCCAGGTGCAGAAGGAGAAAGGCGGCGCGTGGGAGACCGTCGGCGCCCTCGACGAGTACCCCGCCACGACCGCCCGGGACCCGAAGGGCCTCGCGGACGGCCAGCCGTTCACCCTGCGCCTCAAGGAGCCGATGAAGGTCTTCGGCGTCCGCGTCGCCGGCAAGCCCGCCGGCGGCGACATGCCGCAGCAGGCGTTCTCCTCAGATCGGAA
>Ga0209777_10008649_pt1 | contig 11110 bp, 8 predicted proteins | sample FrelakmetHBP12HB_FD_187147 | JGI IMG/M metagenome (GOLD analysis project Ga0209777, IMG submission 187147) | Freshwater lake sediment microbial communities from the University of Notre Dame, USA, for methane emissions studies -HBP12 HB (SPAdes)... | ecosystem: Environmental > Aquatic >...
ATACGAATCTTTCGTGCGAAGACAAAAACGCATCACTCCTTTTATGGGGATGGTTGTTTTGATAAGCTGGCGGTCCTTCACGCTGAAAGTGATGAGCGGTTTGTTGTCCGGCATATGGAATCCCCTGCGCATGACCCTTAAATCGAGGATGAACTGGTCTTTTTCATACATCCTGCATTCAAGAAATTCAGGAGTGATGTTGAAATCCATATCAGCCACAAACTTGGTATAGCCCCATTCGCCTCTGCCCGCGTCACGCGCCACGACTTTGGTCACGGGCAGGTGCATCACCAGTACGCCGAAACCCGGATAAGCGCCCTGCAACATCAGCGGCAGGAATCCTCCCAACGGCAACTGCTTTTTTTCAAAGAGAACCGGTATGGCCACCGGAACCTCGCCATAAGAGCCGATAGAGGTCTCCAGGTAATTATATGCCATGATGGCAATAACGGCGCGTCCGTTAGGCATCGTAATCGGAGTGAGTTTATCTGATGGAAGGATTTCGCTGATTTTTTTCGTATCCGCGGTATAATACAGCCCAAAGAAATCATCGCGCAGATACAGGATGGGAAGTTCGAAGCTTGCTTCGCCATACTTTGCCTGTTTGCCCGGCCTTGTACCGTCAAAGAAACCTTTTGTTACATTACTGTTCATTATCGATACCTCCTCAAGTTTTTTTTATAAGAATGGGTTTACATACAAAAATCCGTGCTTAAATGGTGTTCGAATAACGCCAGCCGGTTGATCTGGTTAGTGCCTTCGTAAATTTGCGTGAGGCGGGAATCACGCCAGGCACGTTCGACTCCATGCTCATGGAGATATCCGCAATCCCCCATCAGTTCCATAGCCTGATTGCAGACTTTAAATGCCGTGTCGGAAGCGAAAACCTTGGCGGAAGCCGAACCTGACTGATAACACCGAAACTGCCTGCAGCTCTGCCAGATCATGGAGCGTGCCGCCCAGAGGCTGATCGCCATATCCGCAAGCTCTATCTGAACATCCTGATATTCGATAAGACGTTTGGGTCCAAGATACGTTTTACGGCAGAATTCCAGACAGCGTTCGAACGCGCCGCGTCCGTGTCCCAGCGCCATAGAACCGACAACCGGACGCGAATAATTAAGCACATTGCGGTTATTGGCCCAGCCGGAACGAAGTTTGCCGACGATATTTTTATTGGGAACAAAAACGTTATCGAAAATAAGTTCCGAAGCGTCCGCCGCCCGCTGGCCCATCTTGCGTTCACTGCGTCCCACTGAAAATCCCGGCATGCCTTTTTCCACGAGAAAACACGTCCATGATTCGATTCCTTCGTCCCCGATTTTCGCGTAAACGGTAACTTTATCCGCGATGGCTCCGTCCGAAATAAAACATTTTCTCCCGTTGAGGATATAGCCTTTCTTTTCCGGCGCGTATTTCGCCGTGGTGACAAGTTTAGCCTTCGCTCCGCCTTCAGTTTCTTCAACATCGGACCCGGCGCCGGGTTCGGTGATGGCGAAGGCCATGCAATCAGGCCTGCCCAGCAGATGAGATTTTAAATAAAAAGGAATCATCTGCCGCAAAATATTTCTAACACTTCCCGAAAGAAGAATCGGAGCCATGCCCAGATTATGTGCCAGCAATAAAAGCGCCAGACCGCCGCATTCGGTCGCGAATTCCTCGCCTACCACCGCCATCTGGAATGCCGTCCCCTTGTAATACTGAAGAGTACTTGCCGTACCCAGAGGCGGAGTAAGCATAAGGGTTTGAAATCCCTGCCTGGCCGCCGCGGCCAATATCGGTTTAGGATCGTAATCGTGGGGATGAAGATCGGCTTGGATAGCTAGCGGCCTGATATATTCACGGGCGAATTTCAGAGCCTTGCGCCGCCAGCGTCGCACGCCCCAGCTTAGAGTTTTTGTATCGTGTTCCCAGAGACTCATCTCGCGGTTATCGACCAGAAGGCGTCCGAAGATGTTCATCTTCTGTGTTGCGTTTTTCAGTTTGAGCTGTTCGATGCGTTCCTCCATGGACTGTTTCATAGCGCACCCTCCTTTCCGATATCGAAAATCAATTGCTTGAGATAAGCGGAAGAACCTGATGCCGATTTTAAAACAGTCACATCACGCAGCCGTTTTTCCATGCCGTAATCCTCCATGTAACCGTATCCGCCGAATATCTGTAGGCAATCGGTCACCGCGCGTGAACATAGCTCCATGACCGATAATTTCACGGCGGCTGATTTTTTCAGATTTTTGAATGAGCCTAAATCGCCGTTGGGCAATGAATAAAGAGCCGCTTCGGCGGCGGCAGTGGCCGACTCTGCGCCGCCAATCAGCATCTTTACCGCCGGATGTTCTTCAATTTGAGAGCCTCCCTGATAACGTTCGGCAGCGTATCTGCGTGCCGAGGCACAGGCGCCTTTGGCAATTCCAACAGCTACGGCCGACATTCCCGTCCAGTTAAGATTCATAGCGCGAATGACCATTTCGCGGGCTTCGCCCCCGTCTATCCGCGCATCCTGTGGAATCTCAACGGAATTGAAATCGACATGTTCAACGCGGCATGCCCGAAGACCGGTTCGCACACCTACGTCGTTTGCGGATACATTGCTCTCCGATGCCGGAACGAGAAAGCATCCCCATACATTATCCATCCGGGCAAACACTACATAAGCGTCTGCGCCGTTCATGGAATAGACAAACGACTTACGGCCGTTAATGATATATCCTGATTTATTTTTGACAGCGGTTGTGTCCACTCTCGCGGGGACATCCTTGTCCGGTGACACAATGGTGCCAAGATAAGGCGGCGCAAATCCCTCCTGAAGACAGAGTGCCGCCATGACCGGTGTAAACGGAAGTTCTTTTTTTGCCTGAATCAGCAGGTTGGAAGCCACGCCCTGCGAATGAAGGCACATAGCCACTCCGCCGCAGGTTTCTGCGATAATGGATAAAAGAAGAATGGACGGCAGCAGGCCTGTTTCATCGGTTGCGCCGCCCCATATGCCGTACTGACATCCTGAATGCGTTTTGTCGGGAGTGGCGGCAATCCCGATATCAAAAGCGGTCTTCAGTTTTTCCGGCAAAAGCGATAAATTCCCGTCGGAATACTCGCCTTCAAAAATCGGGGTGATCGATTTTTTAGCATACTGACGGGCCAGATCCTGATAATGTATAATATCTTCGGCACAGATTCCTGCAGCAGGTTCCCTATCCATTTCCTTCCCCTTCCGCTTTTTTATAGTAAGGCTACTTACATTATAAAACAGTTTTACAAAAAGGTACCAAAACAGTGGGGATATTTATAGCCGTTGCATCCACCCCAAGAATCTTTACCACAAGTTAAGTTATAATTCCGCTATTTTCTATTAGGATTAAAGGGACATAACAATTAATTATTTCGACAGGATTGCTTCTTTGATCTTTGTTTTTAGAATATGACCACCCCGGCTGTTCTTTCCAAAGAAGAGATGAAAACTATTCTGGAAATTGTTCGCTGATAGATTCAGTTTTAAAAAAGATAGATTGCTTCGGTTGCTTTGCCTTCTCGCAATGACATGGTGTATAATTTTTAAAACTGCCGCAAAAAAACTTGAGCGCAATCTTCGGTCGTGATATTAATTACCAGTAATTTACGAAAGGCAGTGCTTATTTTGAAGATCGCGACTTACAATGTAAATTCCATACGCTCCCGCCTGCATATCGTTTTGCCCTGGCTGCAAAAAAATAACCCTGATTATTTTTGTATGCAGGAAACAAAGGTTGCTGACGCCGGCTTTCCCGCGGCTGAATTGGAAGCGTTGGGTTATCATGTAGTTTTCAAAGGTGATAAACAGTATAAAGGCGTGGCCATTGCCTCAAGGCAGAAACCGCAAAAAGTAGTATTTGGTTTTGATAGTGAACCTACCGATCCCGACCGTTTAATTGTCGCGACATATAATGACCTGACGATAATCAATACGTATGTCCCACAAGGTCAGGAAATGGAAAGCCCGCAGTTTGCATATAAGTTGGCCTGGTTTGCACGTTTGAAAAAACATCTTCAAAAGTATTTTCAGCCGCAAAATAAAATAATCTGGTGTGGTGATCTTAACGTCGCGCCGGAAGATATAGATGTGCACGACCCGAAAAGAATATTGGGACACGTCTGTTTTAATCCGGAAGTCTGGAAAGCATACGAGGAAGTTAAATCATGGGGCTTTATTGACATATTCCGTAAACATCATCCGGGTGTTGCCGGTCAGTATACTTTTTTTGATTATCGTATCCGGGATTCCGTAGCTCGAAAATTGGGTTGGCGCGTTGATCATATTTTGGCAACAAAATCACTTGTCCTAAAATCAAAAAGCTGTTCTATTGATTTAGAATCAAGACTTGCCGAAAAACCGTCCGATCATCTAATTCTCTATGCGCAGTGGGAAAGGTGACAGTATGAATAAAACGGAAGATATTGAACGCGTCAATAAGAAAATTGCCGCTGGTTTCGGAGAAATTGAAAAGAAATTGTCGGAGGCCAAGAATATTGCCGGGCTTTTTGAAATTCTTTTTACGGGAATAGAAAAAGAATTTAAAGTTCCTTATGTTTGGCTTACGTTAATGGATACTATAAATAACCAACCTATCATCGCGGCAATAAAATCTTCTGATATTTTGCAAGACAGGCTTAAGGTAATAACGCCGGAGTTGTTTCGCGAAATTCTTCCTAATGGATTAAAACCGGTTTTAGTCAATGAGGATTTGCAGCCGTATTATAAATTATTGCCTTCGAATAGAAAGTATTTTGTCAAATCATTGGCTTTGGTTCCGTTTAAAGTGAATGATAAAATTGCGGGAAGCTGGAATAATGGCGATGCATATCATGATCGTTACACGCCGGATATGGGAACCAATCTTTTACAAAATCTGGCCCAATCAGTATCTCTGCGCCTAACCAAGCTCGTTTCGGCAATTAAATAATGGCATCGAGAACAATTCGTCAAAAAAATAATCCATCAAACTAAATGGTCGAACCGAATAGGAAATATTATGACAAAAACCCCGCCGGAATTGCACGGGGTTTTTAAGGGTAGATCGACAAGAAGGTGAGGGAAGGGGTTAATTAATTAAAGTTTTGAGAGCATCGATTACCGGTACGGTAAAAAGAGCAACCAAAACAGTATATAGGGCAAATGATCCAATAGCTTCGCTCATATGTAGTTTAGCATATTTTCGTTTTAGAGAAATGATGATCAATCCACCGATAATTAAACATCCCAAGTGAAAGAAGGGGAAATTATCATTTCCGATAACGCTGAATTGGGCATAGCTAAAAGATGTTGTTGCCAAAATTACGAAAATCGTCAAAAGAGTTGTTTGCACCGTCTTTTTCATAACTCCCGTTTCTCCTTATGTAGTATTTAAAAATTTTCTTTTTCTGAATATTATCATGAAAGAAGTATGCCAAATAAATTTGGCAGGAATTAATTTTTTCAAGTATTTGATATTTAATGATAAAAAATTTTACACTGCTTAATGTTGCATCAATAGAGAGGTGTACTGGACTTTAATATTGAAAGAAACGTTCAATTTTTTAAAGAAATCGAAAAAAATATTCAATCCCGCGACTTTGCCTCCTCCGGTTCCAGCCGGAGGAGGCTCTACTTTGCAGTCTTATATTATTTCACGGTATACCCGTGGGCATCGAGACAGGAACTCAACGCACGGTTATAGTCTGCACGCATCTGGTTCAACTGGGCTTCTGGCATTCCACCGGCAGGCTGAGTCGGATCGTAATGTGTTTGACTCACAGACCAGTTGTGGCATTCGTAACGATCCTTATCCTGTAGTTCTTTACTCTGGCCTTTACGGGGATAGATGAACAACTGTCCTGTTGTCGTCGGTGGTGCCTGAGCGACATCACCCTTTGGCGGCTCAACAACCATATAGCCGCCCGCGTTTTGAGTGTAATATGTGTCGTTGGCATAATAGTAAGGAATACCGCCTACCCAGAGCGATGTGTAGTATAGAGGCAAAAAGGGAACTATAAGACCAAATGGAGGCATGTCGACAACAAAACCCCGGCCAAACGGGCGGTACCAGACACCTCCATGGAAATAGTATCTTGAGTGGCCATAAGGCACCGCCCGGTAGCCGCTGGGCAGCCTGTCAAAGTGCTGACCACGTGCCGGATAGGCATGATTATGGCCATGACGTGAATCCATGACTTCATGATGGCCGGAGCCGGAACCACGTCCTTCCGCACTTGCCACCTGCATAAACCCGAAAAGCATAATCCCTGAAAATACTGCGAGCATAAGCCCGATCACAAGATACCTACTCTTATTGCGAATACATAACATGGTTATTACCTCCATAAAAATTAATATTGATATTCCTTATTGCACATTGTAGCCGCGGCCTTCGAGGCAAGCTGACATCGCACGACGGAAGTCGCTTGCCTTTCCCTCATCATATCGGGCATCCAGCGCCTGATCGCGATTCACATAAGCTTCTTCCATTTGCTGGGCATACTGCTGCCTGGACGCATCAGATACTGCGCCGGCAATAGCCCCGCTTCCTGCACCGATCAATGCGCCAGCCCCTGCATGCCTATGTCCGGCTAACAAAGCACCCAGTACCGCACCGGCAATTGCCATAACTACGGTATCATGTCCGGGCGGAGGCATTGGTACCACTTTGACGCGACGTTCGGGAGGAATAGATGACTGACTCGGATCAAATCCGGTCTGTTGTACCGCCCAATTGTAACATTCATAGTGATCTCGCGACTGCTGTTCGGTCGTCTGTCCCTCTTTCGGATAAAAATAGATCTGAGTCATAGGAGTCTTTGGGCTTTGGCCTGCACTGGGGACCTCGCTATGAGCCGCAGGATAACACGCGGCCAAAGAAAAAATTAATAAGAGAAGCAAAAGCCGAAGACTTACTCTTGATAGCCGACGTTTTTGTATATGTTTTTCTGTCATTATTCTACAAATTGACATCATCATTATTTATGTCCTCCTTCCTGGTTAAACGCCAAATAAACTATCGTCACAAAAGGATAGCTTCTTCCATTGCTGGTCATTCTTCTTATGTTTTTTACATCGGTCTTATATAACAATTAAAAGCAAGGGATATGCCAGTTATATCATTCTAAATGCAACATATTGAATTGATATTGTTATATGGATTTACAGAAATCCGTACGCTTCTTTTAAATATATAAATGTGGAGAATAAGTATCCAATCTTAGTATACGCCTGTAGAAAAAATACCCATCTTGTTAATGATCGCCAGTTTTAATTTGATTTGAAGATTACCATTTTAAATCTTCAAACATGCTCTCTGCTACGAGTAGAGAATTACGGACGTATAAACGAAAATATAAAAAACATAGCGTCAAGTTTCTTTATGGTTCAAAAACGAATTTTATAAATTTTACTTTTGCTTGACAACAGACGCTTGCGGCGCACTCCAGCCGCCGCCAAGAGCTTTGACGAGCAGGACGGCTGCATTGAGACGCTGGCCGCTGATACTGATGGCCGCTCTTTCATTTGTCAGCGCAATAGTTTGAGCGGTAACTACATTCAGGTAACTGACAATTCCAGCCTTGTATTGGTTGGTAGTCAATATTGCCGATTCCTGTGCCGATTTTACCGCCTGCTCCTGAACTTGTGCTTCCTCATCCAGTATGCGCAGTGCGGCCAGGTTGTCTTCAACATCCTGAAATCCAGCCAGAACTGTTTGCCGGTAAAAAGCTATGGTTCCATCGTATGCAGCCACTGCCTGTTCGGTCTGTGCTTTACGCGCCCCGCCGTCAAATACAGTTGCCGCCAGAGCCGTCGGGCCTAACGCCCAGAAAAAACTGGGTGATGTAAACAGGCTGGCAAGTTCTTTGCTTGCATATCCCATTGATCCGGAAAGAGAAAGGGTCGGATAATATGCCGCTTTAGCAACTCCTATCTGGGCGTTCGCCGCGGCCATCTTGCGCTCTACTGAGGCAATGTCCGGCCTGCGTTCCAGCAGATCGGAGGGAATGCCCACGGGAATTTTGATTTGCGGCGCGACAAATGTAACACGCGGCAGAGAGAAATCGGCCGGCGGCTTGCCGGTTAAGAGTGCGATAGCATGCTCCAATTGCGCTCTCTGTATTCCGACATCTATAGCTTGCGCTTGAGCAGATTCAAGTTGGGTCTTGGCTGCCGCGACATCAGCCTTGGCTGCAACACCGGCTTTATAACGGTTTTGAGTAAGCTCCAGAGCTTTTCCGTATGCCGCAACCGCTTCCTCGAGATTTTTTTTCTGGGCATCCAAAATCCGCAGCTGAAAATAATTCAGGGCTAGTTCCGTCTGCATCGATAAACGCATAGCCTGTAAATCAGCAAAAGATGCTTCAGCGGTGGCAGTGCTCGCTTCCACTTGCCGTCGCACGCGCCCCCATAAATCCACTTCCCATGCGGCGTTGAGCGAAACCTGATGCTGGTCTACCGCGCTATAGGTTCCCCCTCCACCGGCCGGTAGCGAGCGTGTATAGGCTGCCCCCGCATTGACAGTGGGAAAGTAATTAGCTCGTGTCAGTTGCACCAGCGCCTGTGCCTGACGATATTGGGATTCCGCCAGCGCTATCGACTGATTCGATACATTTACCTGTTCTGCAAGTGTGTTGAGTATAGGATCGCCAAAGGTTTCCCACCACTTTGTTCTAATTTCCTGATCGCGGGGCAGCGCCTGGCGCCATCCTTTCAGTTCTTTGAAGGATGATGGTACCGACGCGTCGGGGCGTTTATAATCGGGGCCTATGGAACAGCCGGATATCACCATTAAGATAACAAGAAGGATTTTTAATACTAACAATTTTTTCATAATTATCCTCTTTAAATTTTCTCCAACACCTGTTGGGGCAAACTCTCAGGCCTCCGTCTCAATACCCTTAAACAAAACAGCCGGAAACGGTCAAGGTATAAATAAACGACCGGAGTTGTATATAGGGTTAAAATCTGACTGACAAGCAGTCCACCGACAATAGAAATTCCCAAAGGCCTGCGCAATTCGGAACCTTCTCCGGTGAGCAAGATCAAAGGCAAGGCGCCGAAAATCGCCGCCATCGTCGTCATCATAATCGGCCTAAATCGCATCAGGCAGGCTTCAAATATTGATTCTGCGGGGCTTTTCCCTTCTTTTCGTTCCCTGTCCAGAGCGAAGTCAATCATCAATATGGCATTTTTCTTGACGATGCCGATCAGCAAAATAACACCGATCAAAGCCATGATGCTGAACTCCGTATGGAATATCATCAAGGCTAGTAATGCCCCCACACCGGCTGATGGCAGCGTGGATATTATCGTGACCGGGTGGACATAACTTTCATAGAGTATGCCCAGCACAATATATATGGCAATTAGCGCCGCCAGAATTAACAAGGGCATGCTCTGTGATGATTCCTGAAATGTCCGGGCTGTTCCCTGAAAGCTTCCCCTGATGGAACCGGGAACGCCGAGACGATCCATTGTTTTCTGAATCGCCACTGTTGCCTGAGAAAGCGATACGCCCAAGGGAAGATTAAAAGAAATCGTGGATGCGGCAAACTGTCCCTGATGGTTGACGGCAAGCGGTGTATTAGTCAAGCCATAGCCGGCAAAGGACAAAAGGGGTACACGCGCTCCATTCGGAAGCCCCGTATTGGGAGGAATAATCAGGTAAACATCTTTGAGGGATTCCGGGCTTTGCCAGTTGGGAGGTGCAGCCTCCATGATGACGCGGTATTGATTGAGAGGATTGTAAATGGTGGAGACCTGCCGTTGGCCGAAGTAATCATTTAATGTCGTATCAAGAAGTGCCGGAGTGATGCCCATGCGCGAGGCTGTGTCCCGGTCAAAGGTAACGGAAGTCTGCAATCCTCTATCCTGTTCATCTGTATTTACATCAGTCAATTCTGAAAGTTCATTAAATGCATCCTTGATGCGCTTTTCCCATAGCCGCAACTCCGCAAGATCTTCGGCTTGTAAAGTATATTGATAGGCAGCCCCGCCCGCCCGGCCGCCGACGCGGATATCCTGAACCGACTGAAGAAAAAGCTTTGCCCCTGCTTCGCGTGCCAGTTTGGGCCGCAGCCTTGCCATTACTTGATCGGCGGACAACTTGCGCTCACGAATGGGCTTGAGGGAAATGTACATGAAACCGGAATTGCGCTGCCCGCCTCCGGTAAAACCGGCTATGCTGCCAACAGCCGGATCGGTACGAATGGTGTCCATAATGCTGATGAGTTTGTTTTGCATGGCCTGAAAAGAAATATTCTGGTCAGCCTGGATAGTGCCGACAAGAGCACCGGTATCCTGCTGAGGGAAAAAACCCTTGGGAATCTTGATATAAAGGAAAACATTCAGGCAGATAACAACAAATAGCATAGCCATCATAAGCCGTCCATGCCGCAGTGCCCAACTAAGTGATCGCCTGTAAAAGCCGAGGACAGCCGCAAATATCTGCTCGCTTTTTCGATAGAACCAGCCGGAGCTAAGCTCTTCTTTCGATCGCAACAGGCGAGCACACATCATTGGTGTCATGGTCAGAGAGACAAAAAGCGAAACGATGACGGCCGCTGAAAGTGTAACGGCAAACTCGCGGAAAAGCCTGCCCACAACTCCTCCCATCAATAAAATGGGGATAAATACGGCTATAAGTGAGAGACTCATCGAGAGTACAGTAAAACCAACTTCTTTTGCTCCCAGCAGGGCCGCCTTAAAAGGAGTCAGACCTGCCTCAATGTGGCGGGAGATATTCTCCAGAACAACAATAGCATCATCAACCACAAAGCCGGTCGCAACAGTCAGCGCCATGAGAGAAAGATTATCCAGCGTGTAACCGGCCAAATACATAACGCCGAAGGTGCCGATCAGTGAAACAGGCACGGCAATGCTGGGAATAAATGTCGAATAAACATTGCGCAAAAATAAAAATACAACAAGAATCACCAGCGCGATGGAGATCAATAAGGTTCGTTCAACTTCGTTCAATGATGCACGGATTGACGGGGTACGATCTGAAGCAATCTTTAAATTAATCGCCGCCGGTATTGATGCTTGCAATTGCGGCAAAATTGCTTTGACGCGATCAACCGTTTCGATGACATTGGCGCCGGGCTGCTTGGATATTAC
>Ga0209777_10008650_pt1 | contig 11109 bp, 10 predicted proteins | sample FrelakmetHBP12HB_FD_187147 | JGI IMG/M metagenome (GOLD analysis project Ga0209777, IMG submission 187147) | Freshwater lake sediment microbial communities from the University of Notre Dame, USA, for methane emissions studies -HBP12 HB (SPAdes)... | ecosystem: Environmental > Aquatic >...
TCGGTGGAGATCGACCCGGCGCTGAGGTCGACCCGCAGGATCGTCCCGTTGGTCCCGTGGCTCATCGACAGACTCCGTCGTCCCTGGTCCCGGGTCGGAAGATACCGGGGTGACCAAACGGATAAGAGCCGTATCTGCTGTATGATGCATCAGCGCAGAGATGTCGGCGAGCCGCGGTCGCGCAGCGCGGGAACCATCGGTTGCGTCGCGTCTAGACTGTGCCCCTGCCAGGTCGGTTCGCCGTGTGAGGATAGCCAATGTTCGGCAGTCGCGACAGTGCCACGCAAATCGGGGAGGGATTCACGGATCGGGAGCCGGCGGCTCTGTACGCACCCACGTACAAGCAGGCGGCGTATGACACGCTGCGCGAGATGATCATTGATCTCCAACTGCCTCCCGGCACTCGACTTGTCGAGGCGGATCTCGCGGCGCACCTCAGGGTGTCCAAGACGCCCATACGCGAAGCCATGTCCATGCTCCAGAACGATGGCTTCGTCGAGATCGCACCGTATAGGGGTGCCACTGTCACGTGGCTCACGCACACCGAGCTGGACGAACTGCGGTACCTCCTGGACACGATTGAGGTGCCCGCGTTGCCCCGCGTGGTCGAGCGGATTGCGGCGGACGAACTCGCCGCGCTCGCCGCGACGGTCGACAAGCTGAGGGAGGCCCGGAGGACCCGCGACACCCGGTCCTTCCGGAACCTGACCGTCGAGTACCACCGCCTGCTTCTCAATCCGGCTGGGTTTCGCCGCCTCGTCCGCTCCATCACAACTCTCGTGTACCCGATTGGGCTGCGGTACGATCGAGTCTTCTACTCGAACTTCGACGACGCTTGGGATCTGCAGCTAGCCCTGATGGTGGCCCGTTTTGAGGGCGTAAGGGCGCACGACGCCGAAGCGGCGGCCGAGGCAGTGCTATCGATGCGTGAGTCGCTTCACACACTGAACGTGTCGCGACTAGATCACCCGCTGGTCGCACCGTACTTTCAGCCCGAGTAGGTGCAGCTCGCCGGGAGGCCCAGCTCGCCGGGAGGCCCAGCTCGACGCTCGGGTTCGGCCCCAGACGACTGTTACCCGAGCGGGCTTGCCGATGTCTCGACAACTCACGCAGGATCTGATGTATGATGTTCTGCGATCTGCATCGCCTTGGTCGGGGATGCAGGTAGGAAACGCGCCGAAGTCGGTCCGAGCTGCGGCGGGATCCCGTGGCCGGCGGGCGGACACTTGCACAGGAGCTCCCGATGCTCTCGTCCCGTGAGCGAGTCCTCTGCGCGCTCAGTCACGACGAGCCTGACCGCGTCCCCATCTTCCTTGGGACATCTGGTGTCACGTCGATCCTTGCTCCCGCGTACGAACAGCTGAAGACGTACCTCGGCGTCACAACGCCGCCTGCATACATCTCTCGGACCTTTCAGTATGCGCGGCTGGACGACGAGGTCATGGAACGCCTCGGCTCGGACGGGCGACCGCTTCTGCCTGGCCCTGCACCGTCCTCTCATCGGCGCGATCTTGGGGACGAAGATTTCGTCGACGAATGGGGCGTTGAGTGGTGGCGGAGACCGGGGAGCCTGTACTACGAGCTGTCACAGGCCCCGCTGCAGCACGCAACGGGCGACGACCTAGGCCAGTATCGCTGGCCCGACCTCGGTGACCCAGGCCGGTTCGCTGACCTTGCCAGGGAGGCTCAACGCATTCGGGATATGGGATGCGCCGTCGTCGCGCTTCCTGGCGTATCCCCATTCGAGCAGGTGCTCTCACTCAGGGGAATGGAAGAGTTCCTCGTTGACATGGTGGCGGACGAGGAGTTCGCCCACCTCCTGATCGATACTGTGGCCGGCGTGATGATGGCCGGTCTCCGCGGATTGCTCGATGCGGTCGGCGAGTTGGTCGACGTCGTTGTGATGGCCGACGACCTCGGGACGCAGATAGCGCCAATGATCTCGCCTGCGATGTACCGCTCTTTCCTCAAGCCACGCCACGCCGAGTTCACTGCGGCAGTGAGGGCCAGATCGTCCGCCAAAGTCTTCCTCCATTCCGATGGCAACGTGTACCCCCTGATCCCGGATCTCATCGATGCAGGCTTCGATGTCCTGAACCCTGTCCAGATCTCGGCCACCGACATGGGGGACACGGCGCGTCTGAAGCGCGAATTCGGTTCCAAGCTCGCCTTCTGTGGTGGCATCGACACCGGATGGGTACTTCCACACGGAACGACCGCAGACGTCCGCGCAGAAGTCCGTCGGCGGATCCACGACCTTGCTCCTGGCGGGGGATACATCCTTGCTGCGGTGCACTGTATTCAGCCAGACGTCCCGATCGAGAACGTCCTCGCGATGTTCGACGAGGCGAAGACAGCCGGAACGTACCCAACCTTTGCTTGACCTAGCTTCCCGAAGCCGGTGGGGTCGGTAGAGCGTTTGGAATCGATTCAGACAATGCCAAGCGGACGGAGCGAAATGGCGACCAGTGAGGGCGCGAAGTCATTTGTCGGGTTCGGGGATCTACTGCTGCGACTCAATCCGAAGGGCCATGAGCGGATCGTCCAGGCCGACGAGTTCGAGGTTCGTTACACAGGTGCTGAGGCGAACGTCGCGGTCACGCTGGCCAGCTTCGGTATCGAGGCGTTCGCGGTATCGAAAGTGCCCGACAACGACGTCGGCCACGCGTGCGTGAACTATCTGCGTCGTTTTGGGGTCAATACTGATTACGTCGCCCTCGGTGGGCGCCGCCTCGGGCTCTTCTACGTGGAGACCGGCGCATCGCAGCGGGCGTCGAAGGTAACGTACGACAGAGGGGATACGTCGTTCTCACAGTCGACACCGGACGACTATCCGTGGGACGCCATCCTCGCGGGCAGGGACTGGTTCCACTTCTCCGGAACTGCTCCCGCGCTCGGCGACGGCGTCGTATCTGCGCTCGAGGAGGGGCTTGCTGAGGCCAAGCGAAGAGGAATGACGGTGAGTTGCGACCTCAACTACCGTGCGAAGCTTTGGACCACGGATCAGGCCCGGCGCGTCATGAGTCGGCTCATGTCCCATGTCGACGTGCTGCTGGGAAACGAGGAGGATGCCGAGCGGGTCTTCGGAATCCGCGCGTCGGGCAGCGACGTGTCGGTTGGGCACCTTGTCGAAGAGTCCTATCGCCAGGTCGCCGTCCAGCTCGCCGACCAGTTCGGTTTCCGCTATGTGGCGATCACGCTCCGCGAGAGCATCTCCGCCTCGGCGAACCGATGGGGCGGGATGCTCTACGACGGTCACGACCATTACGTCAGCCGGAAGTACATGATCGAGCCGATCATCGACCGCGTGGGAGGCGGAGATGCGTTCGCCGGCGGACTGATCTACGGCCTCCTTATGAACGCCAACCCGCAGCGATGTGTCGAATTCGCGGCCGCGGCATCGTGCTTGAAGCACTCGATCCCGGGTGACTTCAACATTGTGAGCGTGTCCGAGGTCGATGCGCTCGTCGCGGGAGACGAGTCAGGTCGCGTGAAGCGCTAAAAGGGACACCCATCGCCGACTGGGTTGCGCGATGCATTCGCCAACCGCGCAAGGAACCAGCCGAGCGCATCGACGGCGCGGAGCACCTCGCCTGTAGCTCAGCTCTAGTTCCCAATCAGGTTGTTGATGGGCTGAGGGCCCCTATCCTCGGCTGTTGGTGTCGAAGCCACAGTCGAAGAAGGAGCCCTCGATGGCCCATCCTAATGCCCGGCTGACCCCGCACGGGCGCCGGTTGCTCGCCGATCGCGTTCGAGCCGGCTGGACGATCACCGCGGCGGCTCGAGCAGCCGGCATCAGCCGCCAAACCGGCTCGAAGTGGTGGCATCGCGCTGAGATGGGTTGTCTCGCCGATCGGACGAGCACGGTCCATCACCAGGCTCGCCGACACCCGCCCGAACTCGTCGCTCGCCTGTGCGCTCGCCGGCGCGAGCTCCGGGTCGGCCCGCACGTCTTGGCATGGGAGAGCGGGCTTGCCCGCTCGAGCGTCTACGCGATCCTCCGGCGGGAGGGTCTCGGCCGGCTCGAGCGACTCGAACCGCGGCCACCGGTCGTGCGCTACGAGCGCGATCGGCCGGGTGAGCTCGTCCACCTCGATACGAAGATGCTCGGCCGGATCGGCCCAGACGGCGGTCACCGGATCCATGGCGTCGACGCCAGGGACAGGCACCGCGGGATCGGCTGGAACCGGGTCCATGTCGCGATCGACGACCACAGCCGGCTCGCCAATGCCGAGGAGCTGCCCGACGAGAGCCCGATGACGACGGCCGACTTCCTCCGCCGGGCCTGGCGCTTCTATGCCGGCCACGGGATCACGATTGAGCGGACCCTCACCGACAACGGCGACTGCTATCGGAGCCGTTACTTCGCGCTCGCGTGCGATGAGCTCGGGCTCGGTCACCGCCGGACCCGGCCGTACCGACCCCTGACGATCGGCAAGGCCGAGCGGATGGTGCGGACTCTTCTGGCCGAGTGGGCGTACGCTCGCCCGTTTGCAACACCCTCGAACGGATCGCCAGCCAGCCCCGCTTCATCGACATCTACAATCGCCGCCGACCGCACTGGTCACTCGCCGGACAGCCGCCGATCAGCCGCACGCCCGTCAACAACCCGCGGGGAAAGAACCGCTAGCGCTGGATCCTTCCAGACCCATCACCAGTCATGAGGGCGACGATCTCGTCGAACGAGACGAGGTTGAAGTCGCCGTGGATGGCATGTTTCAGGGAGGATGCCGCTGCCGCGAACTCCACGGTCTCGTGTAGGTCCTGGGCCGTCAACAACCCATAGATGATTCCGGCCGCGTATGCATCGCCTCCGCCGACGCGATCAACGATGTGATCGATGTGGTAGTTCCGGCTTGTGTAGAACGTGGCGCCGTCGTACAGCATCCCCGCGCAGTCGTTGACCGTCGCCGAGGTGCCTTTTCTCAGAGAGATGGAGACGTACTGCAGGCCAAACCTGTCGTGGAGCTGTACTGCCACGTCCTCGTGACCACGTTCGCTGAAGTGGCCCGCCGTGACTCCTGAGGCACGCGCATCAACTCCGAAGAGATCCGACGCCTGCTCCTCGTCGGTGAAGAGCACGGACACATGCTCCAGCAATGGCATGAGCACAGTCCGAGCCTTCTCCACCGGCCAGAGTCCTCGGCGGTAGTTGGGATCCAGGCTGACCATCAGGCCGCTGCGCCGCGCGGCGGCGCACGCCTCCATGGTGATGTCGGCGACACTGTCGGCCAACGCCGGCGTGATGCCCGTCACATGGAACCAGTGCTTGCCCTCGAAGATCCGATCCCAATCGAAGGCGCCTGGCTGGAGCTCGCAGACAGAACTACCCCTCCGATAGTAGAGGACGCTCGAGGGTCGTTGAGCCGCGCCTGTCTCCAAGAAGTAGATACCCAGCCGCTGACCGACGCGCTTGACATAGTCGAGGTTGAGATTGAACTGGCGCATGTACGCGAGGCAGGCGTCACCAACGGCGTCGTCGGGAACGGCGGAGACCATGAAGCTTTCTACGCCGCAGCGGCTGAGCGCGACGCCGACGTTCGCTTCGGCCCCGCCATACGAGACATCGAACTCGCGTGCCTGGACGATGCGCTCGTACCGTTTCGTGGCCAGCCGCATCATGATCTCGCCGAACAGGACCGCCTTCCTGTCCGATCGGACGCGCTGCACAGCGTGACCTCGTCCTTGCTCAGTGCCCGCCTTCGATTATCGCCAGCGCGTCCTCAGTGCGCCGAGTGATTTCGCCCCAATCCCGGGCCGCGATCAGCTTCCGGTCCACGATCCAGGAACCTCCAACGGCCGCCACGATCGGGAGGTCGAGGAACTCCCGCATGTTCGCCGGCGTCACCCCGCCGAGCGCAATGAACTTTACGCCAGTGCGCTCGTATGGACCCGTCAACGCCTTCAGCATCGGCACGCCACCCGCAAGGTTGGCCGGGAAGAACTTCAGGACTCTGCAGCCTTCGTCGAGCGCCGCCTCGACCTCAGACGGCGTCATTACCCCCGGCACAAACGGCAGGCCGACCCTGCGGGCCTCGGCCACGATCTTCCTGTTCAGGCCCGGGGCGACACCGAATTGCGCGCCGGCGCCGACCGCTTGTGTCACCTGGTCGGCAGAGAGCAGGGTGCCCGCGCCGACGACGATGTTCGGGAAGCGACGAACGATGTCTCGTACAGCCGCCTCGGCGGCCGGCGTGCGGAACGTTATCTCGATGACGTCGAGACCGCCGGACAGTAGAGCTTCGGCAAGCGGGAGCGCATCTTCTTGGTTCTGGATCACGACAACGGGAACGATCCGTTTCCTCGTCGCCTGCTCGAGGATCATGCCGCTCCAACTCCTTCCGGTCTGTCCATGCATGTCGCACATTCCCCATGATCCGCATATCATATCCTATACTTCTGCTCTCACGAGGGTACGCACATGGCGTCCCGAGAGGGCGGCTAGCGGGTGGTCGCGGATGGACACGCCAAATGGAACCGCTCTCGCCGGGCTCCGTAGTCCGGTGGATACCCGCCACGGAGGCCGCCTGGGAACGCGACCCGAGCTCGGTGTTCTAGCCATCGACCCGGCGACCAACCCCGCGGTGACGGACACAGCCACTTGGGACGAGAGGAACGCGCTCGCGGCGATCGCCGTGATCCCGGTTGATGCACTACGTCATCTTGGCCTCGCTGCCAGAGACGGTCTTCCCCTGCCCGCGCTCGACGGGTTGGTGCCGTACGCCGGCTCCGTTGCCAGCCGCGGGTCATCGGCGTTCGTTTTGGCAGGGCTCCCAGATGGCCAGTACGTGCTCCTGGAGTTTCGGCCCGACCATCACGCCACCGAGCTGCCTGATCCACTTCATGAGATCCGCGCCGTAGGAGATCTCGCCGTGGCCGTCCATTCCACGGACGCCGCGGTCCTACATCGCTTCGTGCGCGAGATCGCGCCGTCCAAGGGCCCGCGGGCGCTGGGCTTAACGCCTCGCCTCGGAATCGGTGTTCGGATGACGACGGCCTGCTGGCCTGCAGTGTTTCGAGCCCAGGAGACCGGGCGGTTCGCTGCGAACGCGATCCAGAACTCTGTCCGAGAGTTGAACTTCCTCTCCGACCTGCAAGAAGGCCGTCCGCCCGAGCGCAACTACGCGAGCGGGTTCGGGATGATCGAAGCGGGGTATACGGGCAGCAGCTTCGAGGGACTGTGGACCTGGGGTGTGCTCGAAGCCTTAAGACTCCCACGGACAATGCCGTTCGGCGCAGACGCCGATCATCTCCAAGTGAAGCGCGGCGACGAGGGATTGGCTCGCGCGCGCCGATACCTCGACAGCTGTCGGTACCACACGTTCTTCACGATTGATATGGCCGACATCCTCGACTACGCGGCGCTAAGCGAGCCGTCCGATGTTGGTGCCGCCGAGCGCGCGCGGATGCTCGTTGACGAAACGACTCGCCGCGAACTCTCCTCGTTCCATTGCGCTCCCCGGGCAAGCGCTCCGTCGACCGATCGGCTGACTGAGCAGACAGTCGATCGGATGATCGGGAAGTACTGGACCGCGCTCGAGGCGCTGGTCGAGGTCAACCGTCACTTGCAGGAGATCCGAGATGGAGAACCGTACGACCTAGAGTTCACGATCGACGAGCACCCGCCAGAAATCGCGGCCTTCGATTGTCTGACGAGCCTCGACGAGTGCCTGTTCCTGCTGAACGAGTTCCGTCGGCGCGAGCTGCCCGTGAGCCACCTTGCCCCCAACGTCGGAGCGGAAAAGGGCTTCGACTACCGAGGCGCAGACGGGCCGGAGGGTCTCGAGAGGCGGCTCGCCTCGCTGGCGGAGATCGCAGCGTCGCGGGGCGTTCTCGTTGACGTTCACTCCGCGGATGATCTGACAGGACCCGCGCGCGCCGCCATCCGCCGTGCCACGCATGGCCGGCTCCACTACAAGATCTCGCCGATGCCGCAGATCGTCTATGCGGGAGCCCTCGAGGACGTCCACCCCGATCTCTTCCGGGAGTGGTGGGAGGACGCCGTCGCATACGCACGCGCGGAAGCGGCAACAGGGTCCACCTTCGCTGCGTGGTGCCTGGAGGAGCTTGAAACGCGAAGAGATGGATCAGCGTCGCATCGCGACCACGTCTTCCACCACTACAGCTTCCGGTTCGTCGGACGCCGCGACGCGCACGGGCAGTTCATCAACCGGGAGCGCTTCTACTCGCTGTCACCGGAGTTCTACCGCGTCCACGAGGAACGGCTGACCGCTTACCTCGTCGGCTTGGCCGACGAGCTGCTGTCATAAGGCGAAATCGGGAGGGACAGACATGGAGATCTTGCTCGACAGTGCCGATCCAAGAGAGGTACGCGAGGTCGCCAGCCACGGGCTGATTAGCGGAATCACGACGAACCCATCGCTCTACGCGAATCAGGCGCGCGGCGCGTCGATCGTCGACCGCCTCCACGAGCTCGTCGAGGCGTCGCCCGGCCACGTGTTCACCCAGGTGATTGGCTACCAAGACCGCGACGCGATGATCGGCCAAGCACGTTGGCTGTCGAGGCAGTCGGAGCGGATCATCGTGAAGTTGCCCATGACGGTCGAAGGCATCGATGTGGTGAGGACGCTCAAGCGCGAACAGCCCTCGATCCGGCTGGCGGTCACGACGGTGTCATCCGTTGCCCAGGCGCTGATCGTCGGCAAGGCCGGAGCAGACGTTGTCGCGCTGTTCAACGGACCGCTCGACACCGTGAGCGACACGCCGGTGGAGATCGTCGCTTCCGTCAAGGCGATCTACTCGGCCTGGGGTTTTCGCACGAAGATCCTCTCGTGCGGCCGGTTCCCTCGCGGAGTCGGCGAGTACGCGGCAGCCGGCACCGACATGGTCACAATGCGCGGTGAGTACCTGAATCTCGCATACGAGCATCCGTACACCGACAAGCGCCTGGGAGGCTTCATGAAGGACTGGGTGGGCGCATTCGGCGACGCCACTTGGCCGCTGGAGTAACAGGTGGACAATCCTCGTCCCAAGCACGTTCGGGAGCTCTTCAGTCTCGTCGGGAGAGTTGCCGTCGTCACTGGCGGAGCGCGTGGGCTGGGGCAGCAAATGGCCTTCGCCCTCGCTGAAGCGGGAGCGGATGTTGCGATATGTGACCTGCTGACCGACGAGGGCGAGGCGACTGCCCACGAGATCGAGATACTCGGGCGGCGCACACACTTCGGGCGCGTCGATGTCACGAAAAGCGCGGAGATCGAGCGGTTCCTCGATGACGTAACGGCGGATCTTGGTGGGATCCACATCTTGGTAAACAACGCCGGGGTCGAGTCGGAGGGTATCCCGATCGAGCAAGTGTCCGACGACACGTGGAACAGGATCATCGACACGAACCTATCGAGCATGTTCTACGTCGCCCGCGCCGTCGGTTCGCGGATGATCGCACGAGGGACGGGCGGAACGATCATCAACATCAGTTCGATCTCGGGCCTGATTATCAGCAACATTCTCCCCCGCCACAACGTGGCATACGGCGTCAGCAAGGCCGGCGTCGCTCATCTGACGCGCGGCTTGGCATCGGAATGGGCACCATATGGAATTCGGGTCAACGCCTTGGCTCCCGGCTACATGCTCACTCCGAACACCGGGGCGAGCCGCCGATTCCCAGAGATAGTCGAGCGCCTGACCGAGATGACACCGCTGAAACGCTACGGCGAACCGTGGGAACTCAAGGGTGCGACAGTGTTTCTCGCCTCGGAGGCCTCATCGTTCATGACGGGTAGTGTCGTCGTCATCGACGGCGGCAATACCATTTGGTAACGAGTGGGCCTGGGCACACAATGCGCTGGGATGACGACGCCAGCTCACAGTGCCACCAGATCTGCCTGCGTGGCCGGCAGGCGCTGACGGAGCGGCACCGACGCAGCGCGCCCCGACGAGGATCTTCGGTAGCACTCGCCTCATGTATCACGCGCGCGGGATTTCCACCAGCCCCACCGTCTGCAAGACGGTGAACGTGGGACGATCCGACTCCTGCGGGCCCCTGAGGCGCGATTACACGTGCGTTGACGATGACATCTCGCGAATTGGACGTTCTGTTAGGAGGCGAAGGCGGTGGAAACAAACTCGCAAACGGTGAATGCGAACACACAGGCGACGAGCGAGCTGGCGGCGTTGCTCGGCCGATACTCCGTGGTGGATCTCTCGCCGCAGCTGTACACGAACATGCCTCAGTGGGGGACGCATCCCGATGTGGCCTTCGTCTCGAACGCACGTAACTTCGAACAGGACGGCTACTACCTGCAGATGATTGTGATGCCCGAACACTCCGGTTGCCATGTCGATGCACCCGCTCACGCCCTCGTCGATCGTCCCCAGGAGACGATCGATTCGTTTCCGCCGACCGCGTTGTGGGGCCCGGCGAAGAAGATCGATGTCTCAGACCGGGATTGGCAACCGGGGCAGCTCCTGGGTGTCGCGGAGTTCAAGGAGAGGGCAGCGGATGCGGGCATCTCGCTCGAGAAGGGGGACGTCGTCCTCGTTCAATTCGGATGGGATCGATATTTGGAAGGAGCCGAGACCGATCACTCGAAGGGTCGCTGGTGGGGCTGCAACATGCCGGGGTTCGCCGAGGACTTGTGCCGCTACATTGGCGAGGCGCTGCCCCGGGCCGTTGGCACCGACACGGCGGGCTGCGACATCGCCGTAGTGGATGGTGTGATCCAAGTGCCGGAGATGTGGGGTCATCAGCGCGACTTCTTGCCGCGCGGGATTCTGGTTCTGGAGGGCCTCAGCAACCTGGCCCGGGTGCCATCCACCTTCTTCTTCGTCGCGCTGCCGTTGAGGATCCGCGGCGGCTCGGGGTCGCCGCTTCGTGCAGTTGGTCTTACCCTGCCGGGCTAGGGAACTCCAGCGTTCTTCGATGGGTTCGTGCGGTGGCGAGGCGGACTAACACAGGAGGATTACGACCGTGGGTCCCCTGGATAGGCAAGCGAGACTCGCAGGACGCGTGGCGATCGTTACGGGCGCAGGACGTGGCATTGGAGCGCAGGTGGCCAGGCGTCTTGCAGCCGACGGGGCGACCGTGCTCGTCGGCGACGTGGACGGCGACTCAGCCTCGCGCGTTGCGGCTGGGATTGAGGGGAACGGCGG
>Ga0209777_10008651_pt1 | contig 11109 bp, 10 predicted proteins | sample FrelakmetHBP12HB_FD_187147 | JGI IMG/M metagenome (GOLD analysis project Ga0209777, IMG submission 187147) | Freshwater lake sediment microbial communities from the University of Notre Dame, USA, for methane emissions studies -HBP12 HB (SPAdes)... | ecosystem: Environmental > Aquatic >...
GACGGATTTGAAGCCACTCCCGCCACTGTGAATGCTGTTTTATCGCCCTGTGTTCCCGTTAGCGCGCTGGTCATAGTCAACACAATGGTGTATGCGCCTGAAGTTACCGCGCTGCTTACAGCCGGCGCATCTGCTAATACAATCTGCGCGGACATCCAGAAAATACTAGAAAGCAACAGGGCGGTAAAGATATAAATAATAAATAATTTATGCATATTTTTTAAAAAAAACTCAAACAAAATATGTTTGAGCTTCAAGAGCTTCTATTTTTTATTAAACTATTATATAAAAAGCCCGAATCAAAAGAGATTGCGGGCTTCAGGAGCCTCTAACTTTTTATATTATATTATTATAGCACAATTTACTGGTGTCAAATACAAGGACTTATCCACAGGTTCACGAATTTTTTATCACCCAACCCAAAACGCGGTAGCCGACAAATTTTCCATTATCGTTAAAATTTGGAGTAAAGTATTGCTCACTCATTACGGGTTTGCCTTGTGCATCATTCCCGCCTACATTTACTATACGAAATGGCTGACAATTGGCAGAAAAACTTGCGAAAGTTTGCTTGGTTTTTTCTTTCGTTTCCTCCGGCAAAAAATCAAGATAATTTTTCCCGATAACTGCCTCGGGGTGGAATCCAAAGAGTGTTTCCACTGACGGGCTCATGCTTTCGGCTATCCAATTCTTGTCCATACTAAAATAATAATCACAGCTGTGCTCTAAAAAATTTAACGTTTTTTTACCAAAAGTTTTATCATCACCCGCAACTTTAACATTTTTTAAAGATACCGAAAGCAATCCACATTTTTCTTCGTCTGTTGATTGATATAATTTTATGAGAACGGAGACGGGAATAATTTTTCCACTCTTGGATTGGTGAACTGTGTCCAGCTCAAAAAAATTATCTTCTTTCAATACTGACAACGGTCCAATAAACTTTTGGCAAATTTCTTTTGGCATCGTTGGATTGATTAAAGTAAAGTTTTTTCCCTTTAGTTCTTCATACGAATACCCCAAAATTTTACAAGCCGAATCACTGACGTTGGTAATTATACCTTGATCGTTAATAATCAATAGATAATGCGCAGCGTCATCTGTCAATTTAAGAGTGCCTATTTTATTTATTCCTCCACAACGCTTGCATTTAATTTCTAAAGTTCCGTCAAAAAAAACTCCCTTTAGCAAAAGTTTTCCACATTTACACCGATGCTCATTTAAAAACATTGTATTCATATATATATATATATATATATATTAAAACAAATTTTGTTTGAGTTTTTATAAAATATTAAAAGCTCAAACAAAAAATGTCTGAGCTTCAAGAGCTTCTCTAAATTATCACTCAACAATTATACGTTTTTTTATTATAGCATAATTTAATAGTGTCAAGTACAAAGACTTATCCACACCAGCATCAACAGCCCTTTTGGCGGGTTTTTATATACCGGGATTTTTATTTTCTAATTCCTTAAAAACGTAACGAGGGCTCTAGGTCGCTAGAATGCGCACTAACTGGCAGGGGTACAAGGATTCGAACCTTGATCGATGGTTTTGGAGACCATAATTCTACCATTGAACTATACCCCTATGCCGCCTTGCGGCGGAATTTCAAATTTCTAATTTCTAATAAATCTTAAATCAGTATTTTATTATAATATACCACAAAAATATAATTTTTCAATCTTTCCGGGCGCTAAAAACCCGAGTATCGCCCGGGTTTCTTATGTCGCACAATAGAAATATAAAACGAATTACTTTATACCTAATTTTTCCTTTACTCTAGCGATAATTTGATCAACATGCAAATCGGACTTTATGATATAGTCGCTTTCTTTCACTATTTCTTCCGCTACAGGTAATTTGCCCTTTAAGTTGCTTAAAAATATAATCTGAGATTTAACGCCTTTTTCTTTCAGTTTTTTAGCCATTGCTATCCCATCCATTTTTGGCATCAGAATATCTAGAAGAATTAAATCTGGTCTCTCTTTTATGGCCATTTCTAATCCCTGTTCGCCGTCTTCCGCAAAAAACATGGAGAACCCTTCGCCGACAAAGCCTTGTTTGAGAATCCAAAGAAAATTTTGGTCATCTTCTACGATTAAAATTTTTTTGTTTATATTTGCCATATATTTTTTATTTATTATTAATTTATCTTAACACTAACTTATAGGCAATTCAATAACAAACATCGAACCCTTGCCCTCGCCCTCTGACTCTGCCCAAACTTTACCATTGTGCAATTTAATAATCTGGCCGGATAGATACAATCCAACGCCGCTGCCCGTGGCTGTTTTTTGGGCTAGCGCCGTTCTCTCAAACTGCGTTTCAAACATGCTTTTTATTTTATCTTGAGGAATGCCAATACCGGTATCCTTGACAATAATTTGCAAATTTTCGTTTTGGGTTATTGTATCTTGGTTTTTGGTTATTGCTACGCTGACTCCTCCTTTTACGGTAAACTTTATAGCATTATCTACTATATTAAATATTGCAGCTTTTAATTTCTCCTTATCAGCTGAAATAGCAAACGTTTTCTTCGGTTTTTCCAGTTTTAGATAAATCCCTTTCGACTCTGCTTTATACGCGAGCGCATTAGTGATTTCTTCTAATATGGGCAGGAGTTCAATGCTGGACTTTAACGAAACAACCCCTTTGCCTAACTGAAATTGAGCTACATCCAAAAAATTATTTATATCATTTATTTTGCCGGTGACTACTGCCTCTATTCTTTCAAAAACCTCCTTCATTTTTTTAGATGGCTTGCCAAAAGTTCCGCCAAGCAACAAATCGCAATAACCCCTGATTGATGTTAAGGGCGTGCGCAGGTCGTGCTGTGTTTGCATAAGAAATTGATTTTTTACCTTATCTAACGCCGCCAATTCCTCATTTGCCTTTTTCTCCACCTCATACGCTTTTTCAACCTCTTTCTCAATTTCTTCTATCCTTTCTCTTTGTTGTATTTCTTTTTCAACTGATTTAATAAGCAATCGGCCAAAAATAACTATAGCAAAAAAAGTTACGCTGTTTAAAATAAGGTTAACTAGCTCCGTGATAAAGAAAAACTGCGCACCAATCAGCGCAATAAGCGCCCAGACCAGGGCTTGAGCTGCAATAAGTTTTACATCAAATTCATTATATTTTATGATTAGGTATCCTAAAAATAATATGAGAATTGGCATGCCAAAAAAAGCATACACGAAGTAGTTGTAATCAAAAGCATTTCCAAAAATATAGCCCGTAAACACGTACTCCATCGCAAAAAATAAGATGATAAATAAACACACGCCTGCCGAAGCTATTGAGACCTCTTTTCTGTTCCCTTTACCTTTTATTATTGACCATATTGCAAAAATTATCAGCGAAGATAAATAGAATAAATCCATATAAAAACCATAGACTGTTACGAGATTAGCTTCTACCATTTCGCATATATCCCAATTGTATGTAATCAAATTTTTGCTAAAAGAAAAAATCAAAATACCGGCATAGATTGTTATGGGTAGAAGCCATACGATTTTGTAAATAAAACGAACATCCTTTTTTTTAACTAAAACAAACAAAAAATATGAGGAAAGAATGAAAAGCATAGGATCGGCTAATTCAATAATTGAACGAGCGAATATTACAGTTCCTCTTCCCAAAAATACAAACCATTCTGTTAAATCACCTAAGGTGAACAAGAAAAAGACTAATGTTAAAAAGAAAAATATTTTTGTCTCTAATTTTCTACTTTTTATCAGTAAAAATGAACCTGTAAATAAACTGATAACAGCTGTTGGAATGTGAGAATACATCAAAAGAGAGATAGACACATAAACCTGGCTTACAATTAACTGTGTATAGCAATATGCATCTTTAATAAAAAATGTTAGTAAATTAATCATTTAAATGTCTTAATGTGATTGTTGATAATTTCTTTAGTTTCGTGAGAATAATAACACCAGCACGGATTTTTTTCCTGTTCGCCTTTTTTAGAAATTTTTACGATAATTGGTTTAACGCTAAAATATTTCTCAACTTCTCTAAACGCTGGCAAAACGATTTCGTTTGTAAAATTTTCTTCGGATTTCAGCGAATCAAAGTCGTCGAAAAGAACTGCGTGGCAAATCGCGAAAGATAAAATTTTGAAATAATAATTTTTCGGCATTCCGCCATTTCGTTTAACCCAACCTGATATATCTTCTACTCTTCCATCCATTTCAGGAAACATTTTTTTCATTAAAAAATGATGAAAATCAACCAGGTTTTCCCCCCATAAAGTTTTCAGTTCGCACATTTTCTTCTTTTCTGCATCTTTAAAATCAATAATTCTTTCTTTCTCAACTATTGTTTCTAATTTTTTATTAAAACCTTTTTTGAAACACAATCTTGTGAGTCCATATTTTGTAAAATTTCTGGCGGCAAATTTATCCTGATTATATTCAAGACAAATCGGCTTTAATTCTGCTTTTTTGCATAATTCCAAAAAACGCTCGAATTCTCCATCGGGAGTTCCAATTTGGCGCCAGATAAACCCTGAAGGCCCGTCTTTTAAAACTTCTGGAATGTCGCCTTCTAGTTTCTTTTCCACGGCTTTGTGCAATTTTTCATCTACCCACCGCTGTCTTATAAGCTCCCCTGCTTTTTCAATTGGAGTGTAAATTTCCATTGTTTTTAATTATTTAAAACATTTTTCCCCAGTTTCTACGGTACTGTCTTGGCAAGTAATAATTTTACAAAAAGAATCATTCTTTGTGCAAGAAAGACTGTCGTAATCAGAACCTGCATATTTTGACGGGACTTGAATTTTCATATAAGTTGTCGTTGTGTCGCAAGTGGAGTCATTCGATTCGCAGTCTGAAACAAAGCAGGAATCGATTTTAGGATCACAGGGAATTTGTTTTGTCACAATATAATCATCTTTAATAAAAAAGATATAATAGTCAAAAATAACAAAAAACAAACCGAGCAGGCAAATGGCCAGCATCAAATACTTTGAATATTTATCTTTTTTCTCTATAGACATTTGTTTATTATAATTGGAAATGAAGGAAAAGTAAATAAAATATCCAATTTTGTTTACTTCGACTGAATGCGTAGTTATATGAGTAGCATAGCTACTCATATAACTTAAATAATATTCTCTTCAAGCTAAGATAGTATAAGATAACTTCCGATAAGGACAACTATAATCGTTAATATTTTGGGAACCATGTGTTTCCAGTGCATTTTTTCCTGAAGAATTTTAGGGAACATTTTTGTAATGGCAATTCCAATAATAAGAGCAAAAACTGCTTGATACCCCTCTACTGTACGAATGAGGGCTATTGGAGCTAACAAAAATGCAAAATTTAAAGTTAAATTGCCTCCAAGCGTAATAATTTCACTCAGAAGAACAGATAGGGTGATTTTTAACTTATGCAGCCTGACTGAATCATAAAATGCCTCTCTGTCTTTTTTTCTGATAATAAAAATTGCAGTTCCAAAAAGCGCAAAACCAACAGATTCCCAAAAATTTGACAACCAAAAATTGTTGCTTGATGCAACAAACTTAAACATAACTCCGCCTAATGCCATAAGCAAAGCCATTGCCACCATTGCAAAAATAACGTGCCGGCGAAATCTTATTTTTTTGCCCTCTTCAATTTCAATGCTCAAAAGTACAGCGCCAAAAATAATTATTATTGAGCCGATAATCTGCCCTGCCGAAAGGGTTTCCCTCAGAATAAAAAAACCTAAAATAAAACTAAAAATAGGAATAAGCTGGAAAAAAGGGACGACAACAGATGTGTCTTCCCTGTATAATGCAAAAAGATAAAAATAAATCGCCACCGCTGAACAAATACCCGCAGCAATTAAAAGAAGAATATCATAAAAGGGAATTTTCAGAATATCTACACCTCCAAAAATAATAAAAATCGGCAATACGATTATTGATGTAATTGCTGAATATATAATGAAAACAAACAAACTAAAGCTATGGAAGTATTTTGAAAGCAGAATTTTATCGATAAAATTCGCGATACTATGAGCGAATGGAGTTATAAGTGCGATAAAAAACCAATTCATGTTTTATAATTTCTTTGGTTTTATTAACAGATATAATTTATTCCGACCCCTTTATTATATCACCATTAAAACAAAAATACATGTATCTTTAGCCCATAGTTTTCTGGACTTTCCAATCGTTTTAAATAAAAAACCGAGCTATAAACCCGGGAATTTTCGTCGCACCTGCCTGCGCAGGCAGGCAATAAAATTAAGGCAGAGATTCCTTGCATGGCGAGCGTATGTATAAGTTAGCAAGCAAATTAAATTATTTTAAATTTAACTTTTCTTTTACTCTGACAACAACATCGTCTACGCTTGTATCAGCTTTAACAATATAATCTATAGCAGTTTCCATTGCTTCGCTAATATGTTCCAGATCGCCCATGTTTGTCAAAAATATAATTGGTATTTGGATATTGGATTCTTTTAACTTTTTAGACATGGCTATGCCATCCATTTTAGGCATTGTAATATCTGAAAGAATTAAATCCGGATTTTCATTTTTTACAGCATCTAGACCATCTTCTCCATTTTCGGCGGTAACCACAGTAAATCCTGCGTTTCTAAGAGTCTCTGTAAGAATAAAAAGATAACTTTTTGAATCTTCTACGATGAGAATTTTTTTGTTTGTATCTGTCATAAAATTAGGTTTTAGATATTAGGTTTTAGGGTTTAGTAATAACTGAACGCTATACGCTAAATGCTAAACGCTTATGAATTTATATTAATTTGTTGGCAATGTAAAATAGAAAGTTGTCCCTTGGCCTTCAATAGATTCTACTCCCACCACACCTCCATGCGAATCAATAATGCTTTTAGTTATGGCTAAACCCAAACCAGTTCCTCCTTTTTGGACAAAAGTGCTTTTAGCCTGAATAAACTTATTAAAGAGTTTATCTATTTGATCAGGAGCTATGCCAATACCGTTATCGGTAACCGCAATCACTAAAGAATCATTGACGTTTGTAATATCTTTTTTTATGAACCAATTTATTCCTGAATCTTTCGCTTCTTTTTCGAGACTTTCTCCATTTCTATGAAATAAAGCCTGCACGACCACGCTGCCATTTTCCTTAGTGAATTTTATGGCATTGGAAATAAGATTATTTAACACTTGGGAAATTGTACGTGGATCGAATTCAATATCATCCGGTATATCTTTACCAAAATAGCTTGTTAGTTTAACTTTAGCATCCTTGGCGGCAATGTCAAAAAATAAAATTCGGCTTTCGATAATTTTTTTAATGTCTGATTTTTGTTTCATAAGCTCAAACTTTCCGGCTTCAATTTTAGCTATATCCAAAAGATTATTAATAAGCTCCAACATATCAGAAGAACTGCTATATATCATTTGAAAACATTCTGCCAGCTTTGCCTTTTTAACTTCCGACACCCTCATTAATTCTGTCATTTTTTTAATCGAATCTAATGGAGAGCGAAGCTCATGCACAATCATAGAGGTAAAGTCCTCTTTAATTTTTTGCACCTCCTTTTCGTGGGTTATATCACGGAAGACAACAACGCAACCCAATGCTTTCCATTTGTCCTTGACAGGAGAAACTATAATTTGAAAAAAACCGGTTGGCAACGAGATCTCTTCAGATACAAAAACTTTTTCCAGTCTGACGCTTTCTTCAACTTTATCTCTTAAATCAAGTTTTCCGCTAAGGCCGCTTACGAAATCCGATATAGATAAGTCGCTTTTATTTTCAAAATTCAGGGCTCTTCTAGCCGCGGGATTCACTACAAGAATTCTGTAATCCATATCTGTCATAACTACCCCATCTGTCATACTTGCCACCATTGCATTTAATTTACTCTCTTCTGACTCGACAACCTTCTGTAATTTAGTAACTGCTTGAGTCGCTTGCTGAGCTGTTCTATTAACAATAGCTATTTCTTTTTCGTTGTAGAAACCACCTCTTGTATCAGCTACATTTAAAAGACCAACAACTTTTCCGGATATTATCAAAGGAATATTAAAAAATGACCCCACCGGCTTATCTGGCCCTTCATTTGAAATAGTGCCCCACAATGTTTCTTCTATTTTTGCTTGTGCTCCGAGGGATATATTTTTTAAATCAGCGTTTGGAAGAACTGATACAGAATCCAGCATTTTTGCTTTAACATCATCAATAAATTTACGGGAAACAGGTTTTTCAATATAAGCTCTAAAAATTATTTTTTCCGGTAATAACAGCATATAAGACACCGCGTCATAATCAATAATATCGTGCAAAGATTCTTTAATTATTTCTATAACATTTTGCACGCCTAGTGAATAACCTATTTTATCGCTGAGTTTTTCTAAAATTGTAATTTCATACATTTTATGTCTGGCGTCCTCTTCTCTCTTAATAAGATTGTCCTTAAATTTTTTATTTTTTTGAAAAATAAAAACCTCAACGATAGCAACGATGATAAAAATTATACTTATAATCGTAATTAAAACTTCTACTGCCATACTGATAAAATAATTGATTTATTATTATTTAATCGAATAAATAATTATTTTATTGTACCCCCACACCAAAAAATTTACAATTCTAATTAGAGGAAAAACTCTTTTCATCAAATTTTTGGTGTGGGGGTGAACCACAAACCCCATTAGAAGTTTATAGATACAAGTATTTATTACGTGCGATTTATTTAAAACTTCTAACGGGGAAAATAAAAACCCGAGCCAGTGGCTCGGGTTTCTTATGTCGCACAATAAAATTACTTTTTACCTTCTTTGTGTGGTGTAGGTCGTTAAAGTATAGGCACTTTTATCTTACTTATGTATAGCAATAATCTGTCTGATAATCAAATCTTTCGGCTTCAAATATTCCCCTTTAAAGTCAAACCAAACCCTCATAAAGTTATTTCTTTCAATTTTTCTCATAGCTCCCAGTTCTGGATCTTGGAGATAGATAAAACTATCGTCCAAGCCCATAACCACTGAATAGTGGCCGTCTGCTACGCTTGAATCGCCGTAATCTGTTCTGCCTCGCGTAAACCAGTTTACTATTACCGGTGTTCCCCTTGTAAGCCACGTTTCTATATCCTTAAAACTGCTGTTGTTTTTAATTACTGCCTTAAGCCCGAGTTTTTCTGTAGCAGTTTTTATACCTTTATCATCAACTCCCAATCCCCTTTTAAGCCTACAGAGCTTGATAAGTTCTTCTTCTGACTTATTAATACCATAATATTCCAGAACTATCTTAAGAGAAGCTGGTCCGCACATATCTGCGTTCAATGTTTCCTGAAATGGTTTTACGTCTAATAGTATTTTATTCATTGTTTTTTTCTAAAAGTAATACCGGATATCCTTTTTTAATTTCCCTATCTTCGGCATCCTTAATCCCCAAATCTTCTAAAAATTTAAGGCAGGCCTGTCTGGCTTCTACTGAATCCTTAAAGTCTCCTTTTGCTTCAGCTTCAATGAAAGTTCCCAAGCCCTCAATTTTATCCAAAGCCACCTCTATGTCTCCGCAATCCCAATACTCTCTTTGTTTATCAATCGTAATCACTTTTTTAAAATCCAAAAAGCTCAAAATCTTTCTAAATTCTTCCGGCTCGGAAATTGCCGTCTCATATTCTTCTGCATGTTCATAATCTCCATTTTCCTGCATATTCACTGCTCTAGTGTATTCAAAAACCACCTTGTCGGGATTTGTCCTAATCCTCAGCCATTCAATTGGACAAGGCTTTCGTGCAAAAAAATCTCTGTGGCTTGGAATAAAATAATCATCAACTTGGTGAATTGATTTTATCAACTTTCCCACCTCAGATACTTTTACCTTTATTTCCTCAAAATTATCTATTTCTATTTTAATTTCTACTTCGATATTCATATTTTTTATAAAACTTTTATCATTGTGTATTCGCCTATCAATCTTCTTTTGTGTCTTTAATTTTATATCCTTGCGATTCGAGCTCAATCCTAATCTTATCAGCCTCCTCCCATTTTTTCTCTTTTCGCAGGGCTTCTCTTTTCTCTATGAGATCTTTTATCCCTTCGGGGATATCGTCTTTTTTTGTATTCATAAGACCCAACCCCAATACCCTATCAAACTCAGCAAATGTGGCCTTCTTAAGCGCTGGTGAAATTGGTAAACCAATAACCTTCCAAAGGAAAGCGATAGCTTGTGGCGTATTAAGATCGTCATTTATATACCCCTTAAACTCGGCAAGCAGACTCTCGTCTGGATCAACATTGGCATCCTCCCATTCAGCAATCCTCTCTCTTAAGGAAGATAATGCTTTCTGTGCGCCACTAAGGCTATTCCACGTAAAATTCAAACCGGCACTATATTTGGCAGTTAGTAATAAATATCTAAAAGATAATGGATCATATCCTTTATCCACAATATCCTGAATGGTAAAAAAATTACCCAAGCTTTTAGACATCTTTCCGCCGTCAACTGTAAGAAAAGCAACGTGCATCCAATATCTTGCAAATTGCTTTCCGGTCGCTGTTTCAGATTGAGCAATCTCATTGGTGTGATGGACTGGAATATGGTCAATTCCACCGGTATGCACATCTATTGTCTCTCCAAGATACTTCATGGCCATAGCACTGCACTCAATGTGCCAGCCAGGAAAACCTATACCCCATGGACTGCCCCATTCCATTTGACGCTTTTTATCTTTGGGTGAAAATTTCCAAAGGGCGAAATCTGTTGGGTTCCGCTTCTCTGGGTTTATTTCAACACGTGCTCCGGCAATCATGCCGCTTGTGTCTAATCTCGCTAAGCGTCCATACTCAACCAGTTTAGATGTGTCAAAATAGATTCCATCAGAAGTCTTATAGGTATAGCCCAGTTTTTCGAGACGCTCAATCAGTGCAATCTGCTCTGGAATATGATCGGTTGCCTTACTCAAGATAGTCGGAGGTTTGATGTTGAGACTAACGAGGTTCTGCTTGAAAAGCTCGGTAAAAAAATTCGTTATCTCCCAAGCCGAATGCTTTTGCTCTCTTGCACGAGCTTCAACCTTGTCCTCGCCCTCGTCGGCATCAGATCTAAGATGTCCAACATCGGTGATGTTTATAACGTGTGTCACTTCATAGCCGTTAAACTCAAACATTCG
>Ga0209777_10008652_pt1 | contig 11108 bp, 8 predicted proteins | sample FrelakmetHBP12HB_FD_187147 | JGI IMG/M metagenome (GOLD analysis project Ga0209777, IMG submission 187147) | Freshwater lake sediment microbial communities from the University of Notre Dame, USA, for methane emissions studies -HBP12 HB (SPAdes)... | ecosystem: Environmental > Aquatic >...
CTGGTCTTCTCACCACTACCGCCCACCCGGAACTGAATGTTATGTATGTGTCAGCGGAAGAATTTATGAATGAAATGATTAATTCCATTCGCTATGACCGGATGCCCAAATTTAGGGAAAAATACCGTAATATTAGTTGCTTATTAATTGACGACATTCATTTTTTAGCGGGGAAAGAAAGAACCCAGGAAGAATTTTTTCACACTTTCAATACGTTGCATGACTCGGGAAAACAAATAGTAGTTACCAGCGATAAGTTTCCCAAAGATATTCCTAATCTGGAAGGACGGTTGCGTTCTCGTTTTGAGTGGGGTTTGATCGCTGATATTCAGCCTCCGGAAATAGAAACAAAAATTGCCATCATCGAGAAAAAAATGCAGGAAAGTCAAATTACTTTGCCTAACACTGTCGCTCAGTATATTGCATCTCACGTAGAATCCAACATTCGCGAGCTGGAAGGTTTCCTGGTTAGAATAAGCGCTTATTCTTCTTTAACAGGCAGAGAAATTGACTTGGATTTAGTAAAGGAAGTGCTAAAAAACGTAGTTAAACGCAATGGAAATGAAGAAGTAAGTATTGAAGAGATAATCAAAGTGGTTGCCGGAAAATTAAATATAAAAATATCTGATATAAAAGCCCATAATAAAAATAAAAATCTTGTTTTTGCGCGACAGATTGCCATGTTTTTATCCAGAAAATTAACCAACGCTTCTTTTCCTGATATCGGTCAAAAAATCGGCAACAGAGATCATTCAACGGTAATTTATGCAACAAATAAGATTTTAAATAAAATTGAAGTTGATTCTAGGTTAAAAAATATAATCCGGGATATTGAAGACGTTTTAATCCACAAAACATAAAGTTTTAATATCAGGTTATAAACAAGCGATTATTAATATATATTATTATAATGATTACAAACTTTATAATTACTAACATATCCACAGGTCTTATTACTATTACTATTTATTAAATATAAGAGAAAAGATAATATTAAATAATACAAAACTAAGGGGGAGGGTATGGAATTAAAAATAAACAGAAACACCTTTCTTGATGGTATTCAAAAAACTTTAGGAATTGTAGAAAAAAAGACAACATTGCCCATTTTAAACAACGTTCTTTTAAAAGCAGAAGCCAATAAACTAAAAATAATAGCTACGGATAGAGAAATAAGTTTAAATTCCGATTATGAAGCGGAAATAATAAAAAAAGGTGAAATAACTATTTCAGCGAAAAAATTATATGAAATGGTTAGGGAAATTCAAGGAGAAGTTATTTATCTTTCTCAAGATAATAACATTGTAAAAATATCCTGTCAGAGAGCGGTCTATAAAATACCCGGCTTACCGGCAGAAGATTTTCCCAGTATTGGTGATGATAAAGATGTTCAGCTTTGTAATATTCAAGGAATAATAATTAAGGATTTAATAAGTAAAACAGCGTTTGCTATGGCTACAGACGAAATGAGAAAAAATTTAAATGGAGTATTATTAGAGACTATTTCGGATGAATCAAACAATATGTTGCGCATGGTGGCCACTGACGGCCATCGTTTGGCCCTGGCAAAAAATTCCATAGCCGAACCTTTTTTAGAAACAGGAAAGGGTGTTATCATTCCCCGCAAAGGTTTAATGGAAGTTAAAAAAATCATCGATGAAAACGAAAATATCAAAATAGGCATCCATAAAAACATGTTTATTGTGAAAACCAACAATACTCTTCTCAAAGTTAGCCTGGTTGATGCCGATTATCCCGACTATAAAAGAGTTCTTCCTGCGGAAAAAGGTATAAATATTGTTTTGGAAAAGGAATCTTTTCTTCATGCTTTGCGAAGAATGAATGTCGTTTCTTCGGAACGTTATGGCGGAGTAATTCTTTCTTTTTCGGAAGGTAAATTAACGCTTAATTCGACTAACCTGGATGTGGGCGAAGCTATGGAAGAAATAGACATTACTTACAGCGGTGAAGATATGGATGTGGGATTTAACGTGAACTATTTGATTGATGCGATTTCCGTGATTAACAAAGAAAGTATCATGTTTGAAGTTGGATCGGGAATAAAACCGTCGGTTATAAAGCAGACCGAAGGCGATGATTATTTGTGTATCGTGATGCCGTTAAAAATATAGTTCAAGTGAGGGAGTGTAAAAGCAGATATGCCACATAAATATGACGCAGATAGCATTAAGGTATTAGAAGGCCTGGAGGCTGTGCGTAAAAGGCCGGCCATGTATATTGGTTCCACGGGGAAAGAAGGATTACACCATCTAGTTTATGAAGTCGTTGATAATAGCATTGATGAGGCTGCCGGTGGGTATTGCGACACAATAATCGTAAAGATCAGGGTTGATAACAGTATAGTCGTAGATGATAACGGGCGCGGAATACCCGTAGGTATTCATAAAACGGAAAAAGTTTCGGCGGCGGAAGTTGTTATGACTAAACTGCACGCCGGCGGAAAATTTTCCCACGATTCCTACAAAATCTCCGGTGGACTGCATGGGGTAGGAGTTTCAGTCGTTAACGCGCTTTCTAAAGCTTGCGAATTGGAAGTAAGGCGCGACGGCAATGTTTATATTCAGACATACAAACGTGGGATCCCTACCGGTCCTCTGGAAAAGACAGGAAAAACAAAAGGACAAGGCACGAAAGTAACCTTCTTGCCCGATGATGAAATTTTTCAGGATACCGAATTTAGCTTTGATGTTATTTGTAATCGCTTGCGGGAACTGGCTTTTTTAAATTCGGGCGTGAAAATAGTTATCACTGATGAACGCACGGATAAAAAAAACGAATTCTTTTATAAAGGTGGCATAGTGTCGTTTGTCGAATACATTAATCGCAATAAAAAAGTTTTACATAAACACCCGATATACGTCGCCGGCGAAAAAGAAGATTGTTCCGTGGAAGTCGCCCTGCAATATAACGAAACTTATCTGGAAAACATATTCGCGTTTGCCAACAGCATCAACACAACTGAAGGCGGTACTCATTTAATCGGACTTCGATCAGCGCTTACCCGTGTTTTTAACAATTATGCCACAAGCAACAAATTGATTAAGGACGGCAAAGAATCACTGCGCGGGGAAGATTTAAGGGAAGGCCTGGCGTGTGTCATCAGCGTGAAAGTGCAAAATCCGCAGTTTGAAGGCCAAACAAAAACCAAACTCGGCAATAGCGAGGTACGGGGTTTGGTAGAAGGCATTGTTTACGAAAAAATAGGCAGTTATCTGGAAGAAAATCCTTCGATTGCCAAACAGATTCTCAATAAATGTCTGGATGCAGCCCGCGCTCGAGAGGCTGCACGCCGCGCCCGTGAATTAACCAGGCGCAAAAGCGCGCTCGAAGTGGGCTCTTTGCCGGGAAAGCTAGCCGATTGCCAGGAAAAGGATCCGGCGCTTAGCGAAATTTATTTAGTGGAAGGCGATTCCGCCGGTGGTTCGGCCAAACAAGGCCGAGACAGGAAAAATCAGGCAATTTTACCCCTGCGCGGTAAAGTATTGAACGTGGAAAAGGCGCGTTTCGACAAAATGCTGCAAAACGAAGAAATAAAAATTATAGTTACCGCTTTAGGCACGGGCATCGGTACTGAAGAATATGACGTAAGCAAATTGCGGTATCATAAGGTCATTATCATGACCGATGCCGATGTTGATGGCTCTCATATTCGAACACTTCTTCTGACTTTTTTCTTTCGTCAGATGCGGGAGCTGATCGAAAGAGGATATTTATTCATCGCTCAGCCGCCGTTGTTTAAAGTGGTGGATAAAAAGAATGAACTCTATATTCACAATGAAGAACAAATGAGAAATTACATTCTGGAAAACGGAGTGGATAAAATCAATTTGGTCATGGATGATGGCAGCCGATTTCCCGCAACGGGAAATAAATTGTTGAGCTTGATCAAAAAGATTATGCGAATAGAGGACCACTTAGACCGTTTTGAAAAGGAGCAACGCGACAGACATCTGTTCCGTGTCCTGGCCGGGGATCCTTCCCTGAAGGATGAAAGCTTTAAGGGCGAAAAAGTATTGCAACCGATCGCGAAAAGAACCCTCAAAGCCCTGAAGGAAAGTGCGATAGACTATGTCATTGAAGAGGACCAGGACCACGGAGGCTATAAGATTGTTTTTAATCTTAAAAAAAACGGACAAACTATAACAAATTGTATGGATCGCGAAACATTCCGCTCGCCGCAATTTACCGATATAAAAGCATTACTGGAGCAGGTTTCCGTTGTAGGGGAACCGCCCTACCGGGATGTCGGTGAGGACAAGGCCGAAGCTATTATTCTGGAAAGCTCTAAGGCGTTGGTGGAACATATCATTAACACCGGCAAGAAAGGTCTGGCCGTCCAGCGCTACAAAGGATTGGGCGAAATGAATCCTGAACAACTTTGGGAAACGACTATGAATCCGGAAAAAAGAAGCCTGCTGCAAGTCACTGTGGATGACGCTGTTGTGGCCGACGAAATATTTACGACTCTGATGGGAGATCAGGTAGAGCCTCGCCGTGATTTTATTTATAAATATGCTCTTGATGTTTCCAATTTAGATATTTAAATCCGACGACCAAATACACAATGAATGAGCCGTTAAATAACCGCTTATGTTTAGAGAGGATGAAGTGAAATGGAGAAAGATATCCACCACAAGCCAACCTTGGTGAATATAGAAGATGAAATGAAAAAATCGTACATGGATTACGCCATGAGCGTAATTATCGGGAGGGCTATCCCCGATGTTCGCGACGGCCTGAAACCGGTGCATCGGCGGGTTTTGTTTTCGATGTATGAAATGGGCAACCGGTATAATAAGCCTTATAAAAAGTCCGCCAGAATCGTCGGCGATATCATCGGTAAATATCATCCGCACGGCGATGTAGCGGTATATGACACGCTGGTGCGTATGGCGCAGGATTTTTCTTTGCGCTACATGCTGATTGACGGACAGGGAAACTTTGGATCTGTCGACGGAGATCCTCCCGCGGCCATGCGTTACACGGAAATAAGAATGGCGCGCATTGCCGAAGAAGTTCTTGCCGATCTCGAAAAAGACACAGTGGATTATGTGCCCAACTATGACGAGTCCCTGCAAGAGCCGTCGCTTCTGGCAACACGCATTCCTTTGTTATTGCTCAATGGTTCTTCCGGCATTGCTGTGGGAATGGCCACAAATATTCCACCGCATAATTTAACGGAAATAATAAACGGCACCATCGCGTGCATCAAAAATCCGCAAATCACCGTTGAAAAATTAATGCGCCATATACCGGGGCCGGATTTCCCGACGGCGGGTTTTATTAATGGCCGGGAAGGAATACTCGCCGCGTATAAAACAGGCCGCGGCATAATCAAAACACGAGCGCGAGCGATTATTGAAAAAAACGCCCGGAATGACAAAGAAACAATTGTCATCACGGAGATTCCTTATCAGGTCAATAAAGCCACGCTGATTGAAAAAATATCGGAGTTGGTGCGCGATAAAAAAGTAGCCGGAATTGCCGATCTGCGCGACGAATCGGACCGCGAAGGCATCCGCGTCGTCATTGATTTAAAACGCGACGAGAATTCCGCGATTATCCTCAATCAACTTTATAAGTTCACCTCAATGGAAAGCTCGTTCGGCATTATTATGCTGGCGATAACCGACGGCCGTCCGCAGGTTTTAAATCTAAAGGAAATAATAGAAAAATTCATTGCCTTCCGCAGGGACGTTGTTGTGCGGCGCACCAAATTTGATCTGGCGCGCGCCAAAGAACGCGCACATATTTTGGAAGGCCTGATCATTGCGCTGAAAAATATCGACGCTATAGTCACCTTGATTAAAGCATCTAAAAATCCTCAGGAAGCATCAGTAAAATTATGCGAGAAATTTAAGCTGTCCGAAATACAGGCCAAAGCAATTCTGGAAATGAGACTGCAGCGTCTGACCGGTTTGGAGCGGGCGAAAATTGACGAGGAATACGCGGAAGTCAAGGCTCTAATGGCCAAACTCGAAGCAATTTTGGCCGACGAGCAAAAAGTTATGCAGGTTATTATCGATGAACTCAACGAAATAAAAGAACGCTATGGTGATGAACGCCGCACCGAAATTGTTGCCGGAACCGACGATATTGATATCGAAGATATGATTGTGGAAGAAGATATGATGGTGAATATAACCCATTCCGGCTATATAAAACGCAATCCAGTCAGCCTTTATAAAAGCCAGCACCGCGGCGGGCGCGGCAAAATGGGCATGGGGACGAAAGAAGAGGATTTTGTGGAAAAAATCTTTGTCGCCTCGACACACCATTATCTGCTAATTTTTACATCTACCGGCAAAGTGCACTGGCTGAAAGTGTATCAAATACCCCAGGCAGGGCGAGCCGCCAAGGGGAAAGCCATTGTCAATTTGGTGAACCTGGGTCCGGGTGAACGCGTGAGCGCGACGCTGCCGGTGCGGGAATTTGTTGATGATAAATTCGTGGTGATGGTAACAAAAAAAGGAACCATTAAAAAGACGGAGTTAGCCGCTTATTCCAACCCGCGCTCCGGCGGCATTATTGCCATTTCCATTGAGAAGGGTGACGAACTGGTTGATGTTCAATTAACCACGGGAAAGCAGGATATATTTTTAGCGACGCGGCGGGGCATGGCCATTCGTTTCAAAGAAAATGATGTGCGTGATATGGGCCGGACGGCAAAAGGTGTACGCGGCATTAATCTGGGTAAAAAAGATGACGCTGTCATCGGCGTGGATATACCGGCGAAAGATACGTTTGTACTGACAGTTTCCGAAAAGGGTTTTGGCAAATGTACTCCCATTGAGGAATACCGCTTGCAGAGTCGCGGCGGGAAAGGAACGATGAATTTAAAAATCGTACCTAAAGTCGGGAACGTATCCGGCGTGTTGCAGGTGACAGGCGAAGAGCACGTTATGCTTATCAGCGATGGCGGAAAAGTCATCCGGCTGAAAGTGGCGGAAATACCGGTCAATCACCGTGTAACACAGGGCGTGAAACTCATTGATCTGGAAGCAAAAGAAAAACTCGTCGGCGTCGCCCGCACAACAGCGGAAGATGAAGTTAACGGGTCAGCCGGCGATGACGAAAGCGCGGAATAAATTAAGGTATAACCGGCTAGTAAAAGAATTTAGAAAAAAGCCCTTTACTTTGCAGTAAAGGGCTTTTTTTACCCTCTAGTAACGCTTGTCCTTGCCTTTCATTTTAGATATAGTTGGCTTATGAAAAGTTATAAACTTCTTAATCATACGGCCGACATCGGCATCGAAGTTTGGGGCAAAACAAAAAAAGAGCTTTTTGCAAATACTGTTGAATCAATGTTCGATTTAATTGTTGATCTTACAGGCATTAATAATGTCAACGAAAAAGTTGTTGCTATTAAAGGTGCGGATGCGGAAGACCTTTTGGTTAATTTCTTGCGGGAAGCGCTCTACTTATTTAATGGAAAAAGATGGCTCGTTAAAAAGTGTAAAATTTTAGAATTGACCGCCGGGCAAATAGTTGCACAACTACAGGGAGAGCCTTATGATTCAGATAAGCATCAGCTGAAAAAAGAAATTAAAGCCGTAACGTATCATGGACTAAGCATTAAAAAAACGGCTCGAGGATGGAAGGGAAAGGTGATTTTCGATGTCTGAAATTAAGCTGGAACGCATAGATGATAACCGCTTGCTTCTTCCCCAGACGGGGAAAATGAAGGTGCCCGGGATTATCTATGCCAATGAAAAAATCTATCAGCTTTTAAAAGGCGATGAAAGCACCAAGCAGGTGGCCAATGTTGCACATTTACCCGGAATTGTTAATTACTCGCTGGCCATGCCGGATGTCCACTGGGGTTATGGCTTTCCTATCGGGGGTGTGGCGGCCTTTGATCTGGAAAGCGGAATAGTTTCTCCGGGAGGCGTGGGCTACGACATCAATTGCGGCTGCCGCCTTATTGCCACTAATTTATCTTTTGCGGATGTTAAAGACAGGATCAGCGATTTAACTACGGCTTTATATCAGCATATACCTTCCGGTGTCGGCTCCACTGGCTCGGTTAAATTATCCGGTAAAGATCAAAAAAAAGTTTTGGAGGAAGGCGCTAAATGGGCGGTGAAAGCAGGTTTTGGCCTGACGGAAGATTTGGAAGCAACAGAAGACAGCGGCGCAATGACCGGAGCTGACTCGGATCATGTGTCCGCTCGTGCGCTGGAACGAGGCAAACAGCAATTAGGCACATTAGGTTCCGGGAATCATTTTCTGGAAATAGAAGTTGTTCAGGAAATATTTGATGAAGCAGCAGCGCAGGCATTTGGTTTGCGCAAAGGGCAGATCGTTATCATGATTCATAGCGGCTCGCGCGGTTTGGGTTATCAGATTTGCGACGATTATCTGGCCTTAATGGTCAAACATATGCAGGAGACTAAAATTGAACTGCCGGACAGACAGCTGGCCTGCGCGTATCTTAATACAACACGCGGACAAAATTATCTTGCCGCCATGGCCTGCGGTGCCAATTACGCGTGGGCTAACCGCCAATTACTCATGCATCACACGCGGGAGATATTTGAAAAAACTTTGCGAATGGCGCCACGGGAGTTGGGGATGCGTTTGGTTTATGATGTCTGCCACAATATCGCTAAAATAGAAGAGTTTAAGATTCAAGGGAAAATGAAAAAGCTTTGTGTTCATCGCAAGGGCGCGACACGTGCTTTTCCCGCCGGGCATGATGCAGTGCCTGAGCGTTATAAAAGCGTCGGCCAGCCGGTGCTTATTCCGGGTGATATGGGGACTGGTTCCTTTGTTTTGGTTGGGCAGGAAAAAGCCATGGAAGAAACTTTCGGTAGTGCCTGTCACGGCGCGGGACGGGTGATGAGCCGGACACAGGCCACAAAAGTGAGCCAGGGACGCTCCATCAGCCGTGAACTTGCTGATCAGGGAGTTTTAGTTATGGCTTCCAGCAAGGGAACTTTAAGGGAAGAAATGCCGGAGGCGTATAAAAATTTGCAGGATGTTGTTCAGGTGATGCATGAGGCGGGAATTGCGAAGAAAGTTGCACGGCTGAAGGCAGTCGCCTGCATAAAAGGATGACTCCGTAAACCGCCCATATGCTGCGTTGTTCTTCAGCCTTCGTCGTTGCAGCGTACCTAAAAGTACGCCTCACTCCTCTGGCTTCGCACGCCTTGCCTCTGGACATTTTACGGAGTCATCGAGCGTATTTTGTCTTGTGGAAAAAAAATTAAAGTTGTTATAAGTAGCTTCGTCAATAAGATTTGGAGATGGACATGGTTGAAATAATTTTTAATAATGAAGATTGGGAAAAACGAACTTTGTGCAGTGATGAAGCCTGTATTGGTACTATTGGTTCTAATGGCAAATGTAAAGAATGCGGCAAAGTCTATGAAAGTAAGCTACCCGCAGGACACGGCATGAGTAACATTCAGAAAGTTGTTGCGAAGGAGAAAAAACCAATTTCATCAGCGGATACAGAACCCAACGATGATTGGGATAAAAGAGTCTTATGCATAGATGAGGCCTGCATAGGAACTATAGGCAATGATGGTAAGTGTAAAGAATGCGGCAAACCTGGTAAGCAATAAGTGACAAATATTGATTCGCAGCGGTTATTAGCTGACTGCAGGGTTATTTTGTTCTGACTTATCCTCTTTTATATAATTCATTTTTCTCCACTTATCGTGAATGTACTTCTCGAAATCAGTATCTGGCTTGGAACCGCATATCGGTGCCAATTCAATGCCAATCCTAGTCAGCAATACTTTGCCTTGCATAATTTCATTATCGGAATCTTTCTGAAGAGCGAGGACAGTGGGCTTTCCATAATAAAATGCTGTAATGGTCTTCGGAAGCTTTAATACGGTAAACTCTGTAATCTTATTGAACTGAATCAGTCCAATACTCTCAAGATGAATTAGAGTGTTTAAATTGATCCCATGATGCTGATATATTTTTTCATCAAAATCATAGATCAATATAACCACATTTTTTCCCAAGCTCCATTTGAAAGTACACAGGTTTGTAAATAGTTCTGCATCATATTTATCCAGTGAGGACAAGAATTTCAACGTACGCTTTGAATAAGAGCCAGGAGAGTTAGCTTCTCCAGCCAAGACTCGAGACCACAGAGTCTGCATATCATTGTCAGAAATGAGGCGACATTCATCGAAGAAACTAGTAATCCAATCGTCCTCAATATCTTGCGGTCTAGATTTCTCCTCGAGTTGAGGAATTGCTTTCCGAGTTATTTCTTCAATATTTTCTTGCTTATTTGCCTCTTCTCTTAAGAAGCGATGGAACGCCCGAAGTTGAAGATCAGAAACCTGGATATTAGATTCCGCCTTGATTCGCTCCGCTTCTGCCTCAGCCTTTGCGATACGGACAATCTGGTATGGCTTAAAAATTCCTCCCACAGCATCTGAAATCTTTTCGATTAGTACTGTTGCAGGTTTTGAAAGTTCACCCAAGTTGATGATAGAATTATCTGGCATATTTCACCCTTGAATTTGTATGTTAATGCCCTAACGAAACGGCGCCGCATATGGACTCGCGTGCCCTATGGGGTATTTTAGGGTGCCATTAAAAGTCGTAAAGCTTTGAGCCGGGAATAACGCTGAAAGAATGTTTCTGCAAAACATCAATAGCTTTTTCCGGGTTGTCAAATCTGAATATAATAACGGCATTTTGACCGCTTTTTTCCACAAAGGCGTAAAGGTATTCTACATTGATGCCTTCTTTGGAAACAACTTCCATAATACTGTGCAGGCCGCCCGGTTTGTCGGGAACTTCCACGGCGACAACAGGGGTTTTGCTGACCTGAAATCCACTATCTTTAAGAACCTTATTGGCTTTTTCCACATCATTGACGATCAAACGCAAAATACCAAAGTCAGCCGTTTCGGCAAGCGATAGTGTGCGAATATTGATGTTGGCGTCTTTGAGCACGCGTGTCGCTTTTTCCAGCGTACCGGGTTTGTTTTCCAGAAAAACAGATATTTGTTCTACTTTCATCGTCCCCCCTTTTTTCAATATCAAAAACGGCGTTTATCAATAACCTTCGGCCCTGTCTTTTGCAGAGTGTTGGGCTCCACGAGCTTTACGCG
>Ga0209777_10008653_pt1 | contig 11108 bp, 10 predicted proteins | sample FrelakmetHBP12HB_FD_187147 | JGI IMG/M metagenome (GOLD analysis project Ga0209777, IMG submission 187147) | Freshwater lake sediment microbial communities from the University of Notre Dame, USA, for methane emissions studies -HBP12 HB (SPAdes)... | ecosystem: Environmental > Aquatic >...
CAGAGTTTTGTCAGTTATTCCTTTGAAGATGAATTTTCCACAATCAACACAAATATTAATGGCACACATTTTGTTTTGTCCGCGATTAAAGAAAAGGCGCCTAAATGTAAGTTTTATTTTGCTGCATCAAGTGAGATGTTTGGCCTGGTAAGAGAAACTTCGCAGAATGAATTTACGCCGTTTCATCCCCGTTCTCCTTATGGAATATCAAAGGTCGCCGGATTTGATTTGACCCGTAATTACCGTGAGGCATACGGCCTATTTGCCTGTAACGGCATTCTTTTTAATCATGAATCTCCGCGCCGAGGCTTTGAATTTGTCACTCGTAAAATAACCAATGCCGTCGCAGAAATTAAATACAGCTTAACCGAGAAATTATATTTAGGTAACTTAGAGGCCAAAAGGGACTGGGGATTTGCTGGGGATTACGTTAAAGCCATGTGGCTGATGCTTAAGCAAGACAAACCGGATGATTACGTAATCGCAACCGGAGAAACCCATTCTGTAAAAGAATTTGTAGAAATGGCTTTCAGCTATGCAGGGCTAAATTGGAAAAAATATGTGGTTAAAGATAAAACCTTCTTCCGTCCCTCAGAAGTACATTCACTTATCGGCGATTATAGTAAGGCAAAAAAGAAATTAGGCTGGCAGCCAAAGATTAAATTCAAAGAATTAGTAAAAATGATGGTGGATAAGGATTTAGAAAGATTGAAGAGGGAAGAGATATTGAAAGGAGTAAGAAATGCCTGAATCTACAAAACAGATGCAAGAAACCTATGAAGATGAAATCGACTTAAGGGAGTATATCAACGTTATAATTAAAAGGAAAAAGCTTATTCTGGCTATATTCCTAGTTTCAGTTGTTACTGCTGCAATAGTTAGCCTAATGATGCCTAAGGGTTATGAAATTACCACTACAGTCCAGCTTGGAAACGTTAACGAGCTTTTAATTAAAAATGAAGAAGCAAAAGCGATAATGCTGAATCAAAATTTACTTCTATCCGTAATTAATGAACTAAACATTAAGATGAGGGTTGAGAACCTTCAAAAAGCTATTAAGATTATTGATGTAGCTGGTACTAATTTATTAAACATTAAAATAGTGTACCCGGGCATTGATACGGCCCTTAAGATAAATAATGCAATCATAAATCCGTTTATTGCCCAAGGTCAGGTTATTTATCAAGAGCGCCTGGCTATTGTTGACGAACGGTTAAATGAATTAGATACGGAAATAAAGAATGCTGAGGGGGATATCAGCAGGACGCAAGCTTTGATATCAGGACTTCCTAACGCTAATAATATTTCTCAATCTGATGTTTCTTTAAGAATAATCCTACTGCAAAATACCCTTCCTAATTATGAAAGCAATCTTACCGCGCTTAGAAATCAAAGAAATGGGTTGAAACTTATGCTTGTCGATGCCAAAGATTTTAAGATTTTTGACGCGCCAATTAAGCCTGAATATCCCGTAGGGCCCAAGAAGAAGCAAAATGTTCTTATTGCTGGCATAATGAGCCTTATGTTTGGCATATTTCTAGCCTTTCTTATTGAATTTTGGCAGAAAGGCAAAGAGGGAGAAACTAAAAAATGAAGAAAGTTTTGGTTACGGGAGCAGGCGGTTTTATTGGTGGTCATCTGGTTAAAAGACTAAAAAGAGAAGATGGAAATTAATTCAATGGTAAGCCAAGAAAATACCAGAGAGACTTTTAAATTGCATAAAAATAGAACTTTAATTTTTGTATATGTTCTGGCGATAATCATTGGATATATCACATATCTTACTCAGTATTTCTGGGGAGAACGAATTGCAGAAGGATCGACTATTTTTTTCGCTAGTATTGCTTTACTCATGAGTTGTTTTTTAGTAAGACAAAGGTCAGCTGGTGTATTATTTAACTTATTCCTATTCTATACTCTTTTTATTTTTGGATTGACATTAACATATGTTGCGTTTGGAGGGGGGTATGGTAGATTTTTTTTCATTTATCAATATATATATATCTTGTCTTTTTTTTATATTTACAATATTAAAATCAGGAGTTCCCATTTATACAATGCTATTAATGTAGAATTTTTGTTAAAAGTTATTGTTGTTATTGGCGCCGTTTCTTCTGCATTTGCAATAATGCAAGCTTTGTCTACTCATGTTTGGCCCCCGATAGATATTAACAGGGCAAGAGGCCTGTCCAGATCAACCCTCAATTATTCCGGTCTTTGTCTTATTGCTTTTCAAGCGACTCTAATATCAAAATTTAATAAGATTTTAAAGACTGTTTTTCTCATTATAATTTTTTTAGGTGCGCTTAGCGCTTTCGGTAGAGGTGTTATGCTTGGTTGTTTAGCTTCATTTATCGTTTCGTACATTCTATTGCGGGAAAGCCGGTTTCCGATGAATATCTTAATCTGCATGGTTATATTTTTAATTGCAAGGCAAATTGTTTCTCATAATGCTGATACTGTTTTGAAGTATACAGAACGATATTCTAGTTCTTTTAATACTCAAACAGATGCAGGAAATATACAAAGAATTGGTTCAATGAAAAATTTTTTGGGTGAGATTTCATTATTTGGGGGAGGTTTTGGTTCAACAGGGCCAGCTGCTGGGAGGTTTAACAAGGTAACCGGTTTTGAGTCATCTATTTTAAATTTTCTCTACCAGGGTGGTTTGTTAACAGTATTATTTTTACCTTTTTTGTTTCTTGTTTTTGTATTTGACCTTGTGCGTAAAAAACGGCTAAATTTATTATTAATTATTATTCCACAACTAATAGTTTTAGCAGTTCAACAAGTGCATGAGAATCCGTCAGTTAATTCATTATTTTGGATTTTTCTTTCCCTTGTTTCTTTAAGACGTTGATGGAGCGGGTAAATGGTTGATGTTTCTATTATTATGCCACTTGCGCGGGTTGACGGTTTTTTTCGCAAAACCTTAAAATCCGTATTAGAGCAGACTTACTGCGATTACGAATTGATTATTGTTTGTACGGAGGAGATAGCGGATCTGGCAGGGAAAGAAATCATATTGGCTGGTTTAGGGGATAAGACCCGTGTCATAGCTACGACTTTAGGAGGGGTCGCTTTTGCTGCAAACCTTGGCATTGCCGCCTCTTCTGGTAGATACGTTGCTAGATGGGATTCTGATGACTTGTGCGAGAAAGATCGACTTATGCTTCAAGCCGAATACTTGAATCAAAATCCCGAGGTGGCGGTTTTAGGAACAAGAGTGGTGATTATCGATGAAGATGACCAACCGGTTTTAAACCACCATTTTAAATTTTTTGAATGTGACCGGGAAATCCGCAGGGCGTTAAAATATCGGCAGCCTTTATTACAATCTTCTCTGATGTTTCGCAGGGAAGTGCTTTTTGATGTAAAGGGATATTTATACGGGCATACTTCTGAAGACCATGAGATGTTTATCCGTATCGCAAGGAATAAAAGAATTAAATTCTATAACTTGCCAAATGTTATTACATCATATAGAAGGCATCCAAAACAACTTTCTGATTATTCAAAACGAAAAATCCATTTTGCTGAAATCTCTGCATTTATGTTTTGCGAATTTATCCTTACGAAAAATATTATGTATCTATTTGGCATATTAGCCGTGCATCCTTTTTTTAGGCGTACTAGGCAACTTTGGCGTAGTTTAATTCGAAAAAGCTGAGTATTTAAATAAAGTAATTATTGAAATCAGGGGTTCAGTTTTACATGAAAATTTTTATTACGGGTGGAGCTGGATTTATCGGCAGTAATTTAGCAGACCGCCTATTATCCATTGGAGACGAGGTCGTTGTTTATGATAATCTTTCGACAGGATTTCAAGGGTTTTTGTCTGATTCGCAAAAATCGAAGAGATTAACATTTATAAATGAAGATGTACTTAATTTATCAAAACTTATCAAAGCTATGCGTGGCTGTGATTTTATATTTCATCTTTCTGCTAATGCTGATGTGCGTTTCGGCGTTTCGCATCCTGAAAAAGATTTACAACAGAATACGATTGCTACGTTTAATGTTCTTGAAGCTATGAGGAAAAATGACATTAAAAAAATAGCCTTTGCTTCTACAGGTTCTATTTACGGCGAGTCCTCTATTATACCAACTCCTGAGGATGCTCCGTTTCCGATTCAAACTTCTTTATATGGAGCGTCTAAATTGGCTTGTGAAGGATTAATTGAGGCGTATTGTGAAGGTTTTGGTTTTCAGGCTTGGATATTTCGGTTTGTTTCTATTCTTGGCGAACGCTACACGCATGGGCATATTTTTGATTTTTACAAAAGTTTGCTCAATAATCCACGTAAGTTGCGTGTGCTGGGTAATGGACATCAACGTAAGTCGTATCTTTACGTACAGGATTGTATAGATGCGATTCTCCTGGCAGTCGATAAAGTGCAAGAGAAGATCAATATTTTTAACCTTGGTACGGATGAGTATTGTGAAGTGAATGACTCAATCGGTTGGATCATAACCCATTTGGGCGTTTCGCCCCGCCTTAACTATGCTGGTGGCGAGTGCGGCTGGATTGGCGATAACTCATTTATTTTTTTAGATTGTAGTAAAATCCGCGCTCTAGGCTGGGTACCCAGACTCTCTATCCGTGAGGGGGTTATCCGCACACTGGAATACTTACAATCTAACCACTGTATTCTGGAGCGTAGATAAGCCATGAATGGACTTGTTAACAGGATTCGGGAAGATGTTTTGCAGTTTAGGGATCTGATCACCGCGATGCATAAGGCTGAACAATATATTAAGGCAAATGAATGTAGCCGTACAATCTTACACGTGGATGATGAGCTGTATTGGCGTTCAATAGCCAGGATTATTCATTTCAGGCGTCTGTTTTACCGTTCCGATAGGAAGCGGGCATTGATTTACAATAGGTGGGTGAGGGCTAACTTTACGCATGATCTATACCCCGACCGATGGCAGGGGAAAGGTTTTTTCCTGGAAATGCCGGAGCTATTTCAGAACGCAGCGGATATAGTTACCAACGTCTACGCGAAATTTACCTGGAAAACCTCTATGCCAGGCTGTTTCCTTACTGCCGCTTGATCAATGACGGTGATGTAGTGATCGATGCTGGTGCCAATATTGGCGCATTTGCCATTTATGCAGCTTCACTTGGACTAAATGTGAGAGTTCTTGCTTTTGAACCGGAGCCAACAACCTTTGAGGCGCTGCGTCGAAATGTTGAGATTAATGGGTTGTCTTCTCAAGTGCAATGTTTTCCGTATGGCCTGGCAGCCTGTGATGGACATTTCGCGCTGATTCGGAATGAGGGTTTTTTTACTATGTACAAGTTGGCAAATCCGGAACAGAATCTGAACAATGAAAACCCTGTCCTTACGCCACATGAGCAAGTAGTACGATGCGTAACAATCGACCAGGTGTTGGATAAGGTCGGAGTAAAGAAAGGATATACTTAAGGATTATAATATACTGGTGTCGCGAGAGGCGCATTTATATGCGTTTGTGTGATGTGTTGATGGTTCTGGTACTCTGGTGTATATCGGAAAGTAGGAGGATTTGTGAAAGTTGTTTTAATTTCTTTAATTGAAGATGTGACTGTTCCAGGCTCGCGTTACCTATCTGCTTATTTGAGATCTAAAGGAATTGATACAGTTTCAATTCTTCTTCCATGGCAATTCACAGATATGACATTGAACGAATCTAACGCTCATTTGTATCCATATCCTGAAAGTGTCCTTAATAAAGTTTTGGAAATATGTAGTAACGCGGATCTAGTAGGTATCTCTGCGATGTCGAACCATTTTGATAATGCAATCCATATAACAGGTTTTTTACGCAAACACTTACCTCGTATACCAATAATTTGGGGCGGGATCCATCCTACTATTAGACCAGTTGAATGCTTGGAATACGCAGATATGGTATGTATCGGAGAAGGTGAAATAAGTCTCTACAAATTAGCTGACGAGATGTCTAAAGGTAATTCATGGGAATCAATATCTATACCAGGAATATACAAACGTCAAGATAAAGGACCTTTTCTGACAGGTACAATTGTTAATAATATAGATGAGCTACCTCTCCCACTTTATGATATAGAAAATCTATTTATACTTTATCGGGGGGAAGTATTACATTTAGATAGCGCTTTATTAGAGAAATGTCTTATTTATTATAGAACATTATTTTCACGCGGTTGTCCTTATGTTTGCACATATTGCTGCAATAATGCAATTCGTAAGCTCCATGGTGGAAAATATAAAGTTCGTTGGCGGAGCGTTAACAATATGATTAATGAATTAAAAGAAGCAATTAATCTCATGCCCCATCTTAAAAAAATTGTGTTGGCAGATGACTCCTTCTTAACACAACCTGCAGAGTTCATAGAAAATTTTGCTAAACAGTACAGAGAGGAAATTGGATTGCCCTTTGAAATCCTATCTATTCCGCGGTCGGTCTCTGATTATAAACTCAAATTATTATTTGAAGCAGGGCTTTGTTCGATAGGCATCGGTATACAATCTGGTAGTCCACGAATAAGTAAGGGTCTATATCATAGATCAGAATCAGCGGAAGATATATTGTTGGTAGACGAGTGTATAAAAAGAGTAGTAAAGGAGACAAAAAAGGAGGTATCAGTCCGATATGACTTTATTTTAGACAATCCCTGGGAAGATGAGCAGGATATTTTAGATTCAATTCATCTAGCAATGAAATTACGAAAATCTAATTACAGTGGCTGTAAATGTAATTTAACTTTATTTTCTTTAAAATTTTATCCAGGAACTGATCTGTATGAAAAAGCACGAAGCGAAGGTATACTATACGATGATATAAATCAAATATATAGGGCATCTCAACTTGTCAAAAGCGATAAATATCTTAATGAAGTCTTCGGTCTTCTTGCCGTGGGGTCTCCGGATTGGGTAATTAACCTTTGTTTAGGAAAATTAAGCAGGAATTTAAATTTAAATATAGTTTTACGTTTATTCGAGTTGATGTTATTAGCATCAAAAGCTTCAAAATATTTTATTTGGTCTATAAAAAGTGGTGAAGTACAGCAACTTTATAGTTTATTATCAAGAATTTTCTCCAAACTAAGTTCTGCATCTCTCATAAAATCGAAAAGGCCAAGATTTTGTGGAGGTCCTGGGGAATTTATTTTATGAACGAGTCGATCGATTGTAAAAAAGGCCCAAGGAAATGTCCTGATAAAGGGACTTTTAGACTCTTAGATTGACTAATATGAATAACTCAAGAAACAAAAAGACCTGTTTGATTACTGGCGCGTTTCCCACGGGTTTGGTAAAGTACTTGCCGAGCACTTCTGGTAGCGTGGTTGGAGTTTAATTTTACTGGTTAGATGTTAACAGGTTTTGAGCGAGGTTATTTATTCCTTGGGTGAACGCATGGGACAGTTTTTGTAAACAACAGTAACTGATTTCGTCTATCCAAAAGAAATTGAGTGAATTGTTGAGACAATGAAATCTCAACCAAAAAGTTGCATAGCTTTAGGGGAGTTCTCAATATAATGCATTCAGCTATTATTTTCGGAGGTAGCAGGGGTATTGGAAGGTTTATTGCCGAGAATTTGGTGCAAAATGGCAATGAAGTAAGTGTTGCTGGTAGGAATAGTAGTGTATTGGCAAACTTTAAAAAGTCGATTGCTAAGCAGAATCTGAATATTAATACGATAAAAACAAATGTCGTTATCGAAGAGGAGGTCGTCCGTGCTTTTAGTGTTCATAAAAAAGAATGGGGAAAAAGCCCTGATGTTGTTATTAATTGCGCGGCTATCCAAAGTCCAATAGGTAATTCTTGGACTATTCCGGTATGCAAATGGGAAGAGGCTATAAGAATTAATCTTTTAGGCAGTTTTATTATATCTAAGATTGCCGTTAATCAGATGGCCAAAAGCGGTTACGGTTCTATTATTATGTTTTCAGGCGGCGGCGCAGCGTATGGACGGCAAAATTTTAGTGCTTATGCAGTTTCAAAAACAGGAGTTTTACGATTAGTGGAAACTATTGACGATGAATTAAAATCTGCCGGATATTCGGATATTATCATAAACGCTGTTGCTCCTGGCGCGGTAAAAACACGTATGACAAAAGAAGTTTTAAAGGCCGGCATCCGGGCTGGGAAGAAGGCTTTGGATGAAGCTATGCAGGTTAATAAAAACGGCGGAACTTCTCCAGATGAAATTATTCATTTGGTAGATTTTCTAATCGATATAAATTTAAACAAAGGTTTAAGCGGTCGCCTTATTCACGTGAGAGAAAATTATAAACAGCTGGTTAAACAATATGGAAATAGCGTACCTGGAGATATAGGAAAATTACGACGAATTCCTATTGAATGATACATGAATGTAGCTATTATTGGATGTGGATTGATAGGTTTAAAACGGGCAAAAGCTTTAGGAAGTCATAGGCTTATTGTTGCTTGTGATATTTCATTTGAACGTGCTCGTAGTGTTTGTTCAGCAGCAGGTACGGGGAGTGCTATGATCGATTGGAAAAAGGCCGTGGCTCATAAAGATGTTGATATTGTCATTGTATCAACGACTAATAATTGGCTTACACCAATTGGGCTGTATGCCTTGGAACAAAATAAACATGTTTTGGTTGAAAAACCCGCGGCCCGTTCTTCAAGCGAAATTAAACCTTTTTTACAAAAAGCCCAAAAATCCGAGAATAAAGTAAAAGTCGGCTTTAATTTACGTTATCATCCGGCTTTATTGAAAGCCAGGGAGATTATGGATTCCGGAGTTATGGGTGAACTAATGTTTATCCGTGGGCGTTACGGGCACGGCGGACGCGTAGGATATGATAAAGAATGGCGAGCTGATCCTGAAATTTCGGGAGGCGGAGAGTTGATTGATCAGGGAGTACATATTATTGATCTCTGTCGTTGGTTTCTAGGTGATTTCGTCTCCGTAAAAGGGGAAATTGCTACTTATTTTTGGGATATGCCTGTTGATGATAATGCCTTCCTCTGTTTAACTACTCTGGAAAATAAAATCGCTTGGATTCACGTCAGTTGTACGGAGTGGAAAAATTTGTTTTCATTTGAGATATACGGCAAAACAGGAAAAATCCAGATCGACGGTTTAGGTGGTAGTTATGGGTTAGAAAAATTAACATATTATCAAATGCTCCCAGAAATGGGTCCTCCACAAACCACGATTTGGGAATATCCAGGTGAAGATTGTTCATGGTCTTTGGAATTAGATGACTTTATCGAGTCGATTGTTTCAGGGAAAACAATAAATGGCAATATAAACGATGCCTATGAAGCGTTGAAAGCCATTGATAAAGTTTACAATAGATTAACTTGATTTTATCCAAGGGGGTTTGAATGATAATTGTACGGAGTCCTTTACGGATTACTTTAGGAGGTGGAGGTACGGATTTGCCTTCATATTATGAAAGATTTGGGGGATTCTTGATTTCAGCCGCTATCGACCGTTATGTCTATATTACTTTACATAAGACATTTCAACCGGGATATATTATTAAATATTCTTTAATGGAAAAGGTAGAGAGCATAGATAAGATTAAGCATCCGATAATCCGTGAATCATTAAAATTATTGGGTATGGATAATAATTATTTGGAAATCGCTAGCATGGCAGATATTCCTGCAGGAACTGGTTTGGGTTCATCAGGCAGTTTTACGACCGCATTATTAAAAGCATTGCATGCGTATAAAAGAAATTTAATCCATCCTAGAGAATTAGCGGAACAAGCCTGCAATATCGAGATTAATATACTCAAAGAGCCCATTGGAAAACAGGATCAATACATTGCCGCATACGGTGGTATCACTTGTTTTGAATTCAAAAAAGACGATAGCATCAAAGCCTACCCTTTAAAGATCGAAAAAGAAGTACTCTATGACCTCGAGGATAATCTTTTGTTGTTCTTTACAGGTTATACACGATCTGCTTCAGGCATTCTTCACGAACAGTATAAGAAAAGCAAGGCCGCAGATAAAGCAATGCTCGATAACTTGCATTTTATTAAAAAATTAGGCATCCAGAGCAAAAAAACGCTGGAAAAAGGTGACTTGCACAAATTCGGTGAATTGATGAATGTGCATTGGAAACATAAGAAGAAACGCTCGAACGCAATGTCTAATGAAAAGATCAATAAGTGGTACGATTTGGCCTTGAAGAACGGTGCACTGGGGGGTAAGTTGATTGGGGCAGGAGGAGGAGGATTCTTGATGTTTTATGCATCAGACAGTGTTAAATTAAGACACGCTATGTCAGGGGCAGGATTGGAAGAAGTACGCTTTAGATTTGATTTTGAAGGGACTAAGGTGATAGGCCAATCATGATGCCTCCCGTGGTAATTATTTCAGGAGGAGTTGCTACGAGATTGCGTCCGCTCACTGAATCTATTCCTAAAGCTATGTTTAAGGTGGCAGGGTTACCTTTTATTGCCCATCAACTTTCATTATTAAGAAATAAAGGTATTCAAAGAGTTATTATATGCTCTGGATATCTTAGTAACCAAATAGAGGATTTTGTAGGGAATGGGAGTAAATTTGGATTGTCCGTTAGTTTTTCTCTTGACGGCGAAAAATTGCTAGGAACAGGTGGCGCAGTTAAGAAGGCATTACCGTTGTTAGAGGATGAATTTTTTGTTATTTATGGAGATTCATATTTAGATGTTGATTTCAATAGCGTCTATGATTATTTTCTTTCCCATAAGGGATTGGGACTAATGACGGTTCTTAAGAACCGGGACGCATGGGATAGAAGTAATATCGTGTTCAAAGATGGTTGCATAATTAATTATGATAAAAAAAATAAGACTGAAGATATGGAATATATCGATTATGGACTGGGAGTATTGAAGAAATCCGCCTTTGATTTAATGAAAAAAAAAGAAATTTTTGATTTATCTGAACTTTATAAAAAAATAATCATTATAAAGGAAATGATTGGTTATGAGGTTGCTACTAGATTCTATGAAATAGGTTCTCCTAAAGGATTAGAAGAAACAGAAAAATATTTATTAAGCATAGCAAAATTGGAGTAAAAAAATGAAAAAAAAGGAATATATTGATAAATATTTAATGCAGGCTGGTAAGATCGCAGGATTGATTGACAATATATT
>Ga0209777_10008654_pt1 | contig 11107 bp, 15 predicted proteins | sample FrelakmetHBP12HB_FD_187147 | JGI IMG/M metagenome (GOLD analysis project Ga0209777, IMG submission 187147) | Freshwater lake sediment microbial communities from the University of Notre Dame, USA, for methane emissions studies -HBP12 HB (SPAdes)... | ecosystem: Environmental > Aquatic >...
GGAGTCAGAGGCTACTGGCTGGGAGAAGGCGGCACCCTTACCGCTTCCAAACCGGGCATCAGACAGATAAGCCTAGAGCTTCAGAAGCTCATATGCATGTGCTACTGCACCGACGAGCTGCTTCAGGACGCGGTACAGCTTGAGAGCTTCATAAATATGTGGTTCCCGGAAGAGTTCGGCTTCAAGATGGATGACGCTATCATAGAAGGCGATGGGCAAGGCAAGCCACTGGGCATTCTGAACTCGCCAGCTCTATACTCTGTAGCGAAAGAAACAAACCAGCAAGCTGCCACTATAGTGACTCAAAACGTCATAAAGATGTGGCAGTCGATGTACGCACCTTCCCGCTCTAATGCGGAGTGGTTTATTAACCAGGAGTGCGAATCGCAGCTCGACCAACTCTCGCTCGCAGTCGGCACTGGCGGCATACCCGTCTATATGACCCTGAATATGGGTATCACTGAAGATGGTCGGATGCGGCTCAAGGGTCGCCCCGTAAACGTGCTTGAGCAATGTTCCGCGCTTGGCGCAGTCGGCGACATCATGCTATTCGATCCGCAACAGTACATGCTGGGCGAGAAAGGCGGAATCAACTTCGCAACCTCCATTCACGTGCAGTTCATCACGGATGAGACCGCCTTCCGCTGGACTTACCGATCTAACGGTATGCCGATGTGGAACAGCACCCTGACGCCGTTCAAGGGGTCTATAAAAATGAGCCCCATCGTCGCACTTGCAATCAGGCAATAAGTCAAAGAAAGTTAAGGAGAATAAAGAAATGAAGATATTAAGTCAGAACCTTTTTTTCCTGCCGGTGTCAGCGCCAGCTACTAACCCCGCGACTTTCTACACTCCCGGCGTTAACATGGGGATGGTGGAAGCCATAGAGTTCATCGTTAGTGTTGGCACACTGGGAACCGCCGACTATACTATCACAGTTGGTTGCTCGGCAACAGCCAAAGCGACAGCGCCCGATGTAGACCTACCCTTTAGGTACGCCAAGAGTGCCGCGGCTGGCACCGATACTATGGGTGCATTGACAAACGTCGGCTTAGCCACTGGCATCAACTTCGCCAACGCAGCGGATAGCAACAAGTCGATAATCATCGACATCGCTTCCGAGGAGTTGACGCAGGGTTATCCCTATGTGCAGCTCACTGTCACCAGAGGAGGCTCGGCAACCGCCGTCGGCCTTGCGGTAAACGCTATCGTGAAGCCGCGCTACCCACAGAAAACCACCAAGGACGGGTCAGGCACGAGTCTGTTTACTTAACATGAAAAAGAATGGGTTACAGGGGGCTCCTCGGAAACGTAGGGGCTCCCTGCCGCCTAAGAAGGACATTGAAATAAGAGCGATGTCCTTCCCTGTGAAACACAGGGCGATACTCTCTCCGATAGAGTGTAAAGGAGTAGAACAATGACAAACGGAGAAAATGTAGGGTCTCAATTTGTTAATGGCAACCTTGTCTTTACCGATTCCTTAACAGGTGCAGCGCTATTAACAATCGCGCCTGCGGGCGTTCAGATCGGCGCTATAAAAGGCACCTCTTATTACGTGAATGGCAGTACGGGCTCAGATACCCTCAATAACGGCCTTTCATGGGCATCGCCGCTTCTTACTATTGCGGCAGCGGTCGCATTGGCAGTAGCGGGCGACACTATCTACATCTACGGTACAGCCTTTAGCGAGGCGGTGACGTGCTCTGTCGCGGGTGTTAGGTTCATTGGTGTAGGGACTGGCCCTGCTCAGGCAACATGGACAGCGCCGACAGTGGCGGGTTCGTGGTGCTTGAAACTGAATGCAGCTTATTGTTCAGTCTTCAACATTAAGATCAAACCCGTCATCTACACGTCATCGGGTGTTCCGTCTGGCATTTTCCTGACCTCGGTGGCTTCCTATACTCGAATCGTCGGCAACCGCTTCCAAGGGCAAGCAGGTTCATATACGGCTATCTACAACGATACGCCATGCGACAACGTAGAGATTAGCGAGAATGAGTTCCTATCCATGAACACGCTCTCTCAAGGTAAGGCCATCTATGGTGTTGATAACTCCGGCGTGACTGCTCACTCCGCATGGAAGATTAAAAATAACACCTTCAACAGTTGCGTTCAGGATATCAATATCACCGGCAGAACGTGTCTCTTGGAAGGCAACAAGCACTTTATAAACGGACTTGCCGCTGATGGAACATTTGGCAGCGCAGTTACAACTAAGGCTATTGACCTGTCAGGGACAGGTTCGGGAGCCAACGTCGTGACCAAGAACACACTTGGCGGCACGTATGGACTCACGCTCTACACACCAGGCGCAACGGGTGATATCTGGAATGGCAACTATACGGGCATTGTGTCAACGTATGCGCCGTATGGCTTGACCGTAGATGTACCTCACTAAAACCGAATAGCAAGCGTTGGGGGCGCGCTGGAAGTGCTAACAAGCACAGCCCCTATTTTATTCGAGGTGAAACATGGCAGCTATAATGGTAGGCGCTATCAATAATTACATAGGGACAGCAGCGGAAATGACGGGGATGACGACAACCTATATTCCCCAAGGTTCGACATTCTTCGCGAGTGATACCGGCTGGAGATATATCCTCGTCGGCACAAGTTGGATAAAAGTTTTAACGCCTGCATCGTAGGTGATTATGATGTACTACCCGACGCTCCAAACTAGATTTAGCTATGCGACATTGGCGCAGTTGAAGGACGTAGGCTGGCTAAATATCACGGATACCGCTTCCGACGCTACGCTATTGTCTTTGCTTGAGGAAAGCTCGAAACGATGTAACCGTATTTGCAACAGGTTCTTCTATCTCTGCAATGATACGCGCTACTTCGACGGCCAAGCATCAAGAATAGTCTTAGACGACGATCTTTATGCGCTTACTTCGATGTCTGTTGACCCTACGGGAAGCGGAATATATTCGCTCACTTACAGCGCGACAAACACGCCGCCGGATATGTTTCTTTATCCGCTGAATCGGACGCCCACAACGACTATCGAGGTCAATTGGAACGGACAGTACGGCACATTCTACGCCGGATTCCGTAGCAATATAAAAATTCAAGGTGTTTGGGGTCACGGCCCCGATGTCTATAATAATGCCTTCGAGGATAGCGGGATAGCGATAACAACGCCAATGACAGCCGCGCAAACCAACGCATTCACGTACAAATTCCCGATAACATTTTGGACTCCTACGGCATGGTATACATTGAGTTTGCCAGCTGGATCATCGGGCAAACTCTCAGCCGGAATGACTATCATGCTTGACACGGAGATGATGTACATTTTGCAAGTCTATACTGCGATGGATGTGGCGTTGGTATTAAGAGCGACAATGGGGACTATGCTTGCTGGCCACACTGGTTCCGAGATATACGTTGCGCAATATCCTGCTGACATTAACCGCGCTTGCCTTATCATGGCGAAGGACGAGTATAACAAACGTCTATCGTCGGGCGGAGCAGTGGGGAATATCGTCACTGGTACTGGCAACGCGCCCGTCAGTAACGATGCTGAGCGATTACTCAAACCTTATAGGCGCGAACACACTGCGGTATGGGTAGGAGACTAGCATGACCGATAATGGGAAGATCGGCTACGAAATTAGCGGCATGATTCGCGGGTGCAATGCTATGCAGCCATATAAGCGGCCTGATTGTCCTAGGTGTGGGTATGCGTTAGAGGAGTCCATTGACCATATTCGCCATTGCAGGTGGTGCGGCTGGGTATCGGAAATATACGTGACTCGTGACACTGGTAGACCTACCGCATCGGGGTTGTAACATGGAAGTTGATATTTCGATAAGTGGTGCGGACAATCTCGCCGAGATACTCCCCGAATTGCTCAGCGATCCGTTACGCAAGTTCTTTGAGGGTATCATCCCCGACACACAAGAAATGGTCATGGATAAGACGCCTGTCGATAATGGCTTTCTGTCTGGCAACATACTAGGGGAGATTGACCCGTCACCTATGCCGCTCTATGGCGAGGTTTCGACGGATGTTGATTACGCTCCTTGTGTGGAGGAAGATACCGATCCCCATTGGACATCATGGACTAACTTAAATGAGTGGGCCTTCCGGCATAGCATGAATGTCTTCGCCGTACAGTATGCGATTGCGATGCGCGGCACGTACGGTCATCACATGTTTCAGATCGCATTCGACTGGTTAGTGGATTGGAAACTAGAGAACGCGCTTGACCAACTAGCGGCGGACATAGAGACGAAGTTTGAGGGCGGTAACGTTAAATGAGCATAGCAGGTATCAGGGCTAAATTAGTGGAGGCGCTTCAAGACATCAACCCTGCGCTAAAGATATATCCATATATGCCGAGCAACCCCAACGAGAACACGTTCATCTATCTGCGCTATACCAACGTGTCGCACTTGATTACGTTCTCACAAACGCTGAGCAGAATGGATTTTATTATTAGCGTAATGACAATGATGCCCGCTGGCACGCGTACAGAGGACTCAATAAAGGTCTTAGACACGTACACTGACTCTACAGGCCAGAACAGTATCCGAGCGGCGATATTTGCTATTCCTGACAATGTCCTACTGCCTGATGCCTCACATGCGCACTTGACGGGCGCTAGTCCGGCCAGACGATATATGTTTAACGGCAAGCCTTATCTGGGAGTCGAAATGACCTTGGAAGTATATACGGTTTAAGGAGAAAACAATGACAAATATCAATTATGCCCCGTATCTGGATTCAGTAGGAATCAAGGCTGTCATTAATGCCGTTGACATTTCGCAATATGTCACAGATGTAGAGTTCAGTGGTGAAACAAAACTGAATGACACAACTACCTTCGGCTATGGCGTCTCGGCTCAAGCCCCGAACGGCGGCACTCGCTACTCGCCGTCGATAGATACATCGGCTTTCACGTTGACGATGTTGTACAATCAGGCAGCATCTGCCACTAGCACAATATCCGTTTCGCTTAAGACAGGCTGGAACGCCTATACCTACACAGGGCAACTGCAAGCATGGTCTGCTATGGTAGCTAGTATCTCAACAAAGTACGATGCTGCGCTCTACCTCGATCCAACGACTGGCGGTTGGGTTGAGTTATCCGGCGCGACGGTTCAACCCGGATGGCTTCTGAATATAGATGCTAATCAGGATTGCACATGGACGTTCTCTCAGGTCACAAGCGACGGCACGCAAGACGTGTTCCTTTCTATCGGCAACGCTGGTGTCCCGACCGGCATTTGGAACAATAGGGGCACTATAGCTACCGGGAATACGCCGGTGTCCTTCGTAATTGCGCCTGCGGGCAATGTGGCAGGTTCCGGCAATACCATCATCACGGGGAATTGTTACGCTCCTAAGTTTACATTAGTTGGCAAAGTCGGCAATGCCATTACGTTCAAGGTAGAGTTTAAGGTAGACGGCGGAGTAATAATCTCTGCTGCATAAAGGGAGGAACCATGATACCGACAGTCAAGCGTGAATTTGATGGGGAATGGATAGAGGCTCTTTTGGAGCTGAAGCATAAAACGACAGTGGACATCAGGACTATCAGAAAGCCCTACGATGCACAACTGCCTACCAATGTGTCTCCACTAGAACTGCAAAAGAGATTTGCGGCTATTTTGACACCTGCGGACGATTCAAAGATGGATGATATCTTGATATTGGGACAGGTCAAGGCGTGGTCATTCGGCGGAGTCACACAGAAGGTTCTCGACGACGAGATATCAGAGCCCAAGCGCCTTGCTATCTGTGCTATATTGGGGGAACTGTACTTCCCTTTAGCCGTGGCAGACTCCGGGCACTTGCGGAGCAATACTATGTTGCCTTAATGCAACCCCAAAGATACACTATTCCAACTGAGATAGCAGAAGCATCGTTGTTAGCTCACCTCGATTGGAGGCCGAGCATTTTAGAGTTAGAGGAAACATCGGAAAACCTCTTACAGTATGTTGTGATTTGCAAAGAAGTCTTGTCGGTTGCCCGCTACGGCGGGAAGTTTGATATCTGAGGGAAACAATGTCGGAAGCAGCATTAGGCGTGGCAATGAGCACCACAGGCGGAGAAGCGGTAGCTAAGTCCATTGGCGGTGTTGGTGACTCCTCCACTGGCATGGCATCGACATTAGTAGAAAACAAGATGGCTATATCCGAGCTTACCAGGGGCATGATGCGATTAGGGACGGCCACTCTAATGGTTGGCGTGTCCCTCAAAGAGTCGCACAATCAGCTCGTATCTAATATAGGCGGATATGTAATGTTGGCAGGCGGCATAATGTCGGCTATCGGCTCGGCTGCTATGTTTATCCGCTCGATCACAATGATTACACAGGCTCTGCAAAGATTGACACAAGCGGAGATATTAGCTAAGGCGTTCTCCGGGCCGTGGGGTTGGGCTGCACTGGGATTTGGAGCCGCTCTTGCCACTGGAACGGCGGTTGGCGTGGCAAAATACGAGAAATCCAGCAATAAAGTACAGGGCACTATCACAGCCACAATGGGCGGTAAAAAAGTCGGATCGGTAGTGTACGGATAATGTCAGACACAGCGTTAAACATAGCCATCACCATTAACGGTGCCGACCAAGTCGAGGCTGGTTTTGCTGGCGTGGGCACTGCGGCGACTAATTCCAATAATATTTTATTAAACAACAGGGCGGCCTTCCGCGAGCTAGGCCGAGGGTTGACCCAACTAGGAACCGCTGCGCTGGGAGTCGGCATAGCGATGCAGGAATCAGGAAATCAGGCCATTAAGAATGCAGGCCGGTGGGTTACTATGGTTGGCGGCATTGCAATGGCTATAGGCTCATCTATGCGTTTTTTGAGTTCCATTGGCATGGTGGTTAAAGGGCTGAAGGATTTGCAGTTAGCCGAGATTATGGCCAAGGCGTTCTCCGGGTGGGGCGGGATCGCCATGCTGGGAGTAGGCGCGGCGGCAGCGGTCGGCGTGGCTACATTCGCAAGCAAGGAATCACACGCCGGTCATTCTGTGCAAACAGTAAATCACAACATAGAATTGAACGGCAACGCCGTAGCAAACTCAGTACGGTCTAGCCTCATCTATACACAGAACAGAAACGCTCTCGTTACGGGAGTACATTAATGCCGAACCTGCTTCTGAATATCGCCATAAATGCTCCTATATTATCTGATACTACTATTCCCTATGGCACAGAAGACAGCATATGGACTAACCAGATACAAGGTGACATTATCTCTTTTAAGACGAGCCGAGGCCGCCAGCATCAGGCGGATCGTATCGAGGCTGGCACATTAACATTAGAGCTAGAGAACTCCTCTGGCAAATATTGGCGATACAATACCGCGTCGCCGTTATTTGGGCCGATTGTGACACTTCCGCCGAATATAGCACCGGGCGCATTCCGGCCGGTGACCTTGGTGCAGTTGTGTGGTTTGATTGGAGATATTCCTATCCCTATATTCACGGGGATTATCGAACAAATCAAGCCCGGATGGATAGACACGCAAGTTGGCAAGTCTCCGATAGTCACCATCAGCATATCGGATATATTTAAGACGTTCTCATATTACGATTTACCATCATTCCCGTTTCTCTATCCGTTCTATCGAGCACCTGAGATTAGCGGAGATAGGCTCAATTTCCTCTTGGATATCATCGGCTTCCCACCGGCGGACACCCTCATGCGCAGGGGGGCAACATACGACGGATACCCCGATGTCGGGCTTGCCATAGGACAGGTCGTAATTGACGCTATTGACCTTAAAGCGGCCAGTGGCAGCAGTTCTCCCCAAACACTTAATCTACAGCAGCATTTTAACGATATTGCAAAGGCCGAACAGGGCTCGGTGTTCATCGCGGCCAATGGCGCGTTCGTGTTCTTGGACGCCTACACGCGGCTGAACACGCTTGCATATTATCAGCCTCAAGCCGCTTTCAAAGATACAACATTCACGCCGTATCAGATTGCCTCTCCTGACTTCGTAGACGATGATCAGTACGTTTACAACATCGCTCAGATTGACGGCAACGCGATTCATCCGGGCGTTCAAGTGGGAAACATGGACATTTCCAATCCCACCGACCTTAACCCTCCGCCGACAACAAACCTGATGATAAACGGCCCCCGGAAGTATTCCGACACTGGCAGCCTGTTATTCGATATTAACGACGCTTGGTGCATGGCGTTCAAGATTCAAAACAGATACCAATCGTCTGCTTTAAGGTCACAAGGTCTCATGGTCTTCCCCGACGGCGATCCGACGGGCAGCGTTTGGAAAAACGTTATCTTATTTGACCTTGCAACGTGCATTTCCCTACAACTCAATTCTACCGACAATCCGGCGAACATTAACGCTGTGAATTACAACATCGAGGCCATACACCACGAATGGAAGGTCGGCGAGCGATGGGAAACGACATACGAGTTGTGGAACTCGGATGCGTTCATGGTACTGTCGGCGTCACATGATGGGTATTGGAAAAGTGGTGATGGTGTTAATAGTTATGCAGATGCACAAGCGGCGAGTAATGCGACAAATGTATATACGGATAGCCAAAGTGATTTTCTTATAGTGGGCCAATATGCGAAACAAATCACCTATTCTGAGGATATTCACAAAGTCTATCGTGCGTATATCGAGTTTGACACAACACTAATACCGTCAACCCCTGCGATCCTTAATGCGTGGATAGCACTAAACATCGAAGAGGGACAAGAAGTTGACAACAGACCCTTTAGTCTCTGTGTGGTTGACCCTGGCACAGTGGCCCCAGCTTGGAATGCGACGTTAGAGAACGGAACAGGGACGCTAGACACATCATCTCCTCTTACCTTGACATATGGGCAAAATTATCCCGAATTGGTGCAGAATCCTACGCCTGCCGCAGGTGCAGGTTCGTTTTTCTTAATAGTGCCACCGGGCGTAATTGTCACTACGGCTACATTTTCAAACTCTTATTTTTCCGTAACGAATCCTCAAACCTATTCTACGCCTGGAACCTATGAAGTAGATACAATTTACAATTTCCCTGGTGGCACAAACCACGCTATTAAACTTACAGTGGGCGGCACTACATCGTATGGGTTGCAGCTCTCGGACTTTGGCAAACTACTCAGTCAGACTACACCGTTAAATACACCCCAACTGATCTGCCCGATGTCTACAGATTATTCCCTTTCTCCAACCGATACGATGTATATCTCCAATGGTTTGGGAGTATTGGCGAATAGCAGCCCACAACAGCTCTATTCCGGCATGAATGTGGTAGACATTGCAACCGCAGGCACCTTTAATCTAATTTTGCCTTCAGGCGCAACAGCCGGAATCTATAGCGGAACGATGGTATCGGTAGGCAGCCCACGTCTAGTCAGCGCAGGCACTTCTACCATCACCACATCAGGCACGATAGGTTATATCATCATTATCATTAGTGGCGCAGGACAGGTCTATTTGCCCCTGAACGCGGCTGGGTTAGCGCTCATTAACCTGGGGGGATACACAAGGTTCGCTCTCCGAAGTGACCATGATATAGCGGCCTCGCCTCCTATTCAACATGGCAGCGAGGTCGTGCTTGAAGTGGCGAACATCTGCGAGCACGTAAATGAAGCGCCACTAGGTGCGAAATTGATCGTGCAAATGGACATATACGGCAGTGGCGGTAGCGGGTCATCATATTTTATGCTTGACGATCCTGTCTATGGCATACTCGACGGCACATCACTATTAGGTTAAGGAGGGAATATGTCTGGTGGATTCACTGCTCATACTGAATTACATGCTGCGGACTTGAACGGCCTCATGGCGAATACGGCGGCGGTGTCGCATCCAACGTGTGTGATAAATACACAATATACTAACACATCAACGCAACCCCTCCTTGTACTTATAACTCTGGTATGCGCTAATGCTACTCCAACGCCTTCGGCGGAGATTTTTATAGATGACGTAGGAGTAGCGGCAATTATAGGTAAGAGTATAACAATCCCCGTTTCATTCATCGTTCCGCCCGGATCAACCTATCTAGTTAGCAATTATGGGACGAGTGTAACTGTGTGGGGCTGGATAAAGACAACCATCGGCTAAGAAAAGAGGCGTTATGGATGAACCACTGAGAATATCGGTCAACGATTACGGATACGAGATAACGTTTACTTGCACGAACGAGGATGATGGCTCGGAGTTTGACTTCACGCCATACAATGCTATCTATTTCGTCGTTTGGGAGGCTGGACAGCCAAACGTGGTACTGCTTGACGGCGTTTGTGCGTCGGCGACTCCGGCAAGCGGCGTTTGCACCTATACGCTAGTGGAAGGCGATTTTACAACTGTAGGCAACTTCTCAGGGGAGATACAAGTCACAAAATCAGATGATCCAGATGTGCGGTTGACATTGATACCGTTCGCGGTGGTTGTGGCAGAGGTAGCGAAGGGAGGGGCTTAAATGCGAGTTAACGTAAAGGCGAGTAATAAAAAGGTGAACGTAAAGACGGGTTTCGTGGGAGTATCAGGCGGAAGTGGTTACATCTACACAGACGATGCTATCTGGTTCGATTCTGTCAGTGGCGAGGCTGGTACCACAGAACCTATAGGCACAGCACAGCATCCGTCAAATAACCTGGCCGATGTCCGTACTATGCTTGCCGCAAGAAAACTGACTAAGATACAGCTACCTATTTCTAGTAGTGGACGGAATACTGCAACTCTTGACGCTGATATGCCCTTCAAAGCATGGATTGGGCAGGGCACAATAAATTTAATAAATCCTAATAGTAAGTCTATTAATTTCTCATATTTTAAATCTGTATCGATAATGGGACAGCCAAAGGTCGGCGATAGTATCTTGTGCGAAGATTCGGAAGTTATTTTAACAACGTCCAAAATTAACATAGTTGCTAACCGATGCTGGTTTGGTATTTCAAAAATTGTAATAGGTTGCGGGATAATTAAGGATTCGGGTCCTCTTTTAACGTCAACTCCTAGGTCGGGTGGGCTTTTTTCAATACCTGCTAATTCCATATTGGGGTTTCAGAACTGGACAGGATATGCAACGCTATTTGACATGGTATCATCATCTGAAGTACAAATTCAGGGCAAAGGCGTTTTTACAGTAGAGGCATCTTGTAGTGGCG
>Ga0209777_10008655_pt1 | contig 11106 bp, 9 predicted proteins | sample FrelakmetHBP12HB_FD_187147 | JGI IMG/M metagenome (GOLD analysis project Ga0209777, IMG submission 187147) | Freshwater lake sediment microbial communities from the University of Notre Dame, USA, for methane emissions studies -HBP12 HB (SPAdes)... | ecosystem: Environmental > Aquatic >...
CGGCCAGTCCGAGCAGAACCTGCGAAAAGCCCTTCAGCAGATCGAGATGATCAGCCCGGTGATCCTGTGGATCGACGAGATCGAAAAGGGCTTCGCCTCGGCGGCCAGCCAAAGCGTCGATGGGGGGTTGAGCCAGCGGATGTTCGCCACGCTGCTGACCTGGATGCAGGAACACGAAGCGCCCGTTTTCCTGATCGCCACGGCCAATGATATCGCCGCGCTGCCGCCGGAACTGCTCCGCAAGGGCCGCTTCGACGAGATCTTTTTTGTCGGCCTGCCCAAGCGGGCCGCCCGCAGGAAAATCTTCGAGATCCATCTGAAAAAGCGAAATCGTGATCCCATCGAACTCGATCTGGACCAACTGGCAACGGCCTCCGAAGGATACAGCGGCGCCGAAATCGAACAGGCGATCGTGTCGGCCCTGCACGAGACCTATGCCGGCGGAACGCCGCTATTGACCGAGGACCTCCTTGTAACGCTGAGCAACTCACCGCCCCTGTCGGTGACCATGGACGAGCATGTCCGCCAATTGTGCGAATGGGCCAAGGGGCGCTGCGTGCCGGCCGATTGAACGGCGCCGGAGCCGGGGAACCGAAATCAGTAAGTGGAAATCTTCAAGCCTCTCATCGTTCCACCGGCCAAGAACACGATCCGTTCGCAGATGTTCGTCACGCGGTCGGCGATCCGCTCGAGGTTGTGCGCAGCCCAGATCAGGGGCGTGGCCCGCGAGATCGTCTTGGGATTCTCGATCATAATGCAGAGTAACTCCCGTTGCACCTGCTCATAGAGGGCATCGACCTCGTCATCCTCGGCGCAGATCGCCGTGGCCGTCGCCGCATCGCGGCGGACAAACGCCTCGATGCTCCGTTTCAGCATGTCGATGGCCTTGTCGCACATCCGTGGGATATCGACCAGGGGTTTGACCAGCGGCTCGTCGCCGATCATCAGCACGATCTTGGCGATGCCCTCGGCATAATCGCCCATCCGCTCCAGCTCGGTGATGATACTCAGCACCGAGATGATCTCCCGAAGGTCCGACGCCACCGGCTGCTGGCGGGCGATCAGGTTGACGCATTTTTCCTCGATCTCCCATCGTCGCGTGTTGATCTTGGCGTCAGCGGCAATGATCTTCTTGGCATCGTCCGGGTTTCGGGTCTTGAGCGCCTCGACCGATCGCCGCGTGGCGTCAACCACCATCTGCGACATCCCGACGATGTCCTTCTCCAGGCCCTTCATGTGTCCGATGAAACTTTCCCGCGTCATAGATCCTTCCTTGTTATCCGAATTGGCCGCTAATGTAATTTTCCGTCATCTTCACGGCCGGATTGGTAAAAATCTGGTTGGTCTCGCCGAACTCGATCAACTCGCCCAGATACATAAATCCCGTATAATCCGAGACCCGCGCGGCCTGCTGCATGTTGTGGGTCACGATCACCAGTGTATAGTCTTTACGCAATACACGCAACAGTTCTTCAATCTTCAGCGTCGCGATGGGGTCCAGGGCCGAGCAGGGTTCGTCGAGCAGGATGATATCGGGCTTGAGGATCAGCACCCGCGCAATGCACAGCCGCTGCTGCTGTTCGAGCGTCAGCGATCGTGCGTTGGCCTTGAGCCGATCCTTGAGGTCGTTCCAGAGGCCGACATGCCCCAGCCCCAATTCGATCAGCTCCATCACCTCCGAGCGCGTGCCCATCCGCTTGTGGATCCGCAGGCCGAACCGCAGGTTCTCCAGGATTGACAGGTCGAAGACATTGGGCCGCTGGAATACCATCCCCACCTTGCGCCGCAGGGCGATCAGATCGGTTTTCGGGTCGAGGATGTTCTCGTTGTCAATGACGACTTGGCCCTCGATACGAACGCTCTCGATCAAGTCGTTCATGCGGTTGATACATCGCAACAGCGTGCTCTTGCCACAGCCGGAGGGGCCGATCATCGCCGTGATGTTCCGGTCGGGGATTTGGATGGCGACTTTCTTGAGTGCCAGAAAATTGCCATAGTACAGATCGAGGTCGTGTGTCTTGATCTTGGTCATATTATCCAAACCTGCCGGTTACATAATCGTCGGTTCGCGAATCCTTTGGAGTGGTAAATAGGGTATTGGTGTCGGTCAGCTCCACCAGTTCGCCCATCAGGAAAAACGCGGTGCGGTCGCTGACCCGCGCGGCCTGCTTGGTGTTGTTGGTCACCAGGATCTGGGTGTAGTGGGCCTTGAGCTTCTGCATGGCGTCCTCGACCTTGGCCGTGGAGATCGGGTCCAGGCCCGAACACGGCTCATCGTAGAGGATCACATCGGGTTCGACCGCCAGCGTCCGCGCGATACACAGCCGCTGCTGCTGGCCGCCGGAGAGCCGGTTGGCCTGCAGGTCCAGCCGGTCCTTGACCTCGTCCCACAGGTACGCCTTCTGCAGGGCCTCCTCGACGATCTGGTCCACCTTCGCTTTATTGGTGATCCCGTGCACCTTGGGACCATAGGCGATGTTTTGATAGATGCTGACGGGCAGGACCTGCGGCAGCGCGAAAATGATCCCGATCTTCTTGCGGAGCAGGTTGTCGGGAATCTTTCGAATCTCCTGGTCCTCAAAATAGATCGCCCCCGTTTGCCGATAGGCGGGATTGAGGGCATTGAGGCGGTTCAGGGCCCGCAGGAAGGTCGTCTTGCCGCTGTTGGCCGGCCCGATCACGCCGAGGATTTCGTTGGGAACGACCTCGATGTTCAGGCCATGCAGAACCCGTTGCGATCCGTAGAAGCACTGGAGATTTTCGGTCTTGATAATGGCAGTGGCGTTCACCATGTCTTCTTCTTCCGGTAATGGATCCGCAGGAATACGCTGGTCAGGTTCATCAGAAAGACGATCGCGATCAGGACAAACCCGGTAGCAAAGCTCAGCTTCAGGGGCATGTTCGGCACCTGCGTCGAGATCACATACAGGTGGTACGGCAGGGCCATCACCTGATCATAGACCGAGCGCGGCAGCCGCGGCAAATAGAAGGCCGCGACGGTAAACAGGATCGGCGCCGTTTCGCCGGCGGCGCGGCTCAAGCTCAGGACCGTGCCGGTGAGGATGCCGGGGATCGCATAGGGCAGCACACAGTACCGAACCGTCTGCCATCGCGTGGACCCCAGACTGAAGCTCACTTCGCGAAACGCCTGCGGCACCGACTCCAGCGCCTCTTTGGTCGCCGTGATCACCACCGGCAAGCTCATAATCGCCAGCGTCAGGGTCCCCGACAGGATCGAGCACCCGAAATGGCAAAAGCCGACAAACAGCGTCAGGCCAAACAGGCCATAGATAATCGAAGGAATCCCCGACAGATTCACCACCGACAGCTTGATGAGGCGCGTAAAGAAATTATCCTTGGCATATTCCACCAGATACACCGCCGACAGGATCCCCAGCGGCAGCGCAAAGAGCATCGTCCCGGTGATCAGAATGATCGTCCCGACGATCGCCGGCAGGATCCCCCCTTCCTTCATTCCGTTCCTCGGCTGCTGCGTGAGAAACTCCCAAGTCACCGCCTTGCCGCCGTTGACGATGATATACAGAACCGTCAGCAGGATCGGGACCACGACAAACAGCAGCGTCATCAGCCCCAGAATGGTAAACGCGATTTTCTGTTGGCGTTGGACCGACCTCATTTTCGGGCCTTTCGCAGAGACATGTCAGCGATCAGATTGATGATAAAGGTGATGATAAACAGAATCAGGCCGACGGCAAATAGCGCGAAGTAATGTTCCGACCCGCTGACCGCCTCGCCCATCTCGCTGGCCACCGTTGCCGTCAGCGTCCGCAGGGGCTCCAGGATCGACGAGGGGATCACCGGGGCATTGCCCGTGACCATCATCACGACCATCGTCTCGCCGATCACCCGCCCGATTCCGAGCATCACGCCAGCGATGATTCCCGACGAGGCCGCCGGCAACAGGATCCGCCAGAGCGTCTGCCACCGCGTCGCCCCCAGACCGAAGGCCGCTTCCCGATACGCCCTGGGCACTCCCGCCAAGGCGTCCTCGGAAATACTGATGATCGTCGGCAGGGCCATGAACGCCAGCAACAGACTGCCCGTCAGGCCGCACATGCCGGTGCCGAGGTGGAAGGTGGTCTTGAGAAACGGACCCAGCCACACGATCCCGATAAAACCCAACACCACGCTGGGGATCGCGGCCAGAATTTCCACCAGCGACTTGAGGATATTCTTCAGAGATTGTGGGGCCACCTCTCCGATAAACATTGCCGCCCCCACGCCGATCGGCACGCAGATGAGGATCGCCCCGACCGTGACATAGAGCGAGCCAACCACCAGCGGGATGATCCCGAATTGCGCTGGTTTGGACACCGGCAACCACTGGGTACCGAACAGAAATTTGGCCGGAGAATAGACGCCAAACAGGGACAGTGCGTCCTTGAGCAAAAACAGGAAAATCAGCACCACGAATCCGATACACAGCACGCCGCTGAGGCGGATACAACCCTCTATGAGAAACTCACTGAATTTTCGGTGCATTCGCCGCCTCCAGCGGTACAAAACCCGTGTCCACAAACTGCTTTTGACCCTTCGGGCTCAGGGTGAATTCCACGAACAGCTTGGTGGCACCCTGCGGTTCGCCGTCGCAATAGAAATACAACGGCCGCGACAACGGATAAGTCTTGTTCATCACCGCCGCCAAATCGGGGGAATAATACTCCTTGTCCTTGGCAACGGCTACATGCAACGCATGAATCCGGTCGGACAGATATCCCATTCCCAGATACCCGATAGCGCCTTCGTTATTGACGACCTCTTCGACAATCGCCTGCGAAGAGGACATCAACAGCGTCTTGGAGGAAAATTCCGCCTTGCCGTCCTTCTTGCCCAGATGAATCACCATTTCCTTGAAGTAGGCGTAAGTCCCCGAGCTGACCTCGCGGGACAGGGTTACGATCGGAAGGTCCTTGCCCCCGAATTCCTTCCAATTGGTCACCTCGCCAGTGAAGATTTTGTTCAGATCCGCGATCGCAAGTTTCTCAACCGGATTGTTCTTGTTCAGAATGACGGCCACGCCGTCATAGGCCACGGTGATCTCCTTGGGATTGACGCCCTTGGCTTTGGCCATCTGGATTTCCTCCGCCGTCATTTCCCGTGAGGCCGCCGCGATATCGCAGGATTTATTGATCAGCGAGGCGATCCCCACCCCCGATCCGCCGCCGGTGACCGCCACAAAAATGTCGGCGTGATCCTTCATGAACTCTTCGCTGAGCTTCTGATTGGCGTTGACGATCGTGTCGGACCCTTTGATCTGAAGCGTCCCGGCCGTTTTGTTTCCGGAAGCGCTGCCGCCGGATTTCCCACATCCGGCGATCCCTAAAAACACCATCATCCCACAGCCCGCCAGGATCATTACACAGCGGGTATACACATTACGATTCAACAAAGTACCATCCCCTTTCTGCTCAGGTTGAGCGATGGTTATACTCCCCGCATCGGAACAACACACCGTCTATAACCGGTCTCTAATGCATTGTCAACAATTAATCTCCCATAAACACGGTCGGCTCATTGAATTCTAATGAGTCTCTTATCCTAAACCCTGACACGCTAAAATCATGTTAGAATTTGATGAGAATGGAAAAGGAAAATCCAAATCATACGATTTGCATCTTTAACCACCAGACTATCAAAGACATAAGTGTTTGATAGTCCATAGTTTAGATGGAATACTGAACAAAGTCATCCGCTCGGCACCCTTGCGTTTTGGTGATCTGAAGGATAGGATTCAGCGAAAGATTTAATCCCTGAAACGCAAATACGGAGGTTCAATGAACCGACAGACCATAACGGCCTTACTGTCGATGATTCTCTCGACGGCCTGCTTTGCCCAGCCCACCTCCGGCCCGGGTGTGCTGGTCGGTCTGGACAACCTGCAAACTCACAGTCGCCTGTTTGAACATAAGCGGCTCGGCGTGATCACCAACCACACCGGTGTCGATCGACAAGGCCGGACGACCGTTGCGGCCTTGTCCGCCCTGCCCGGGGTCCGTATCGTGGCACTATTCAGCCCGGAGCATGGCTTTGATGGCAAACTCGAGGCCGGGTTGAGGGTCCCCGACCAGAACGACAATACACAGCCGATTCCCATTTACAGTCTCTACGGCGAGAGCCGCAAACCCACCGAAACCATGCTCAAGGGCGTGGAGGTTCTGGTCTTCGACATCCAGGATGTCGGATCTCGTTTCTATACATACACCTCCACCATGTCCGTATCCATGGAAGCGGCCGCCGAGGCAAAGATCCCATTCGTCGTCCTCGACCGGCCCGACCCCATCAACGGCAATTCCGTCGAAGGCCCCCTGCTCGACAAGAAGTTCGCCAGCTTCATCGGCCTGCATCGGATCCCCGTGCGGTATGGCCTGACGATCGGCGAGCTGGCCCGCCTGATCAACCAACAGGGCTGGCTGAAAGATGGCGTCAAGGCCGACCTGACCGTCATCCCCCTGCAGAACTGGACCCGCTCAACCTGGTGGGACCGGACAGGGTTGCCCTTTGTCCCGCCCTCGCCCAACATCCGGACACTCGACGCGGCCATCGCATTCCCGGGCGTGTGTCTGATCGAAGGGACCAACCTGTCCGAAGGGCGCGGCACGGACCAGCCCTTCCTGCAATTCGGCGCCCCGTGGGTCAACGGCCTGGACCTGGCCAAAAAGCTCAATGATCTCAAGCTGGCCGGCGTTCGGTTCGAATCCATCCGTTTCAAACCCATATCCTCCAAATTTCAGGACACCGATTGCTCCGGCTGTCGCCTGGTCATCACCAACCGCGATTCCTTCCAGCCTTTTTGGACGGGTGTTCAAATGATCAAGATGCTCTGCGAATCGTATCCGGCGGATTTCAAATTTCTTGCCAGTCATTTTGATCTGCTCTGCGGGACCGACACGGTACGACTGGCTATCGAGCAGCACAAAGACCCGGCCGGCCTGCAAAAGCAATGGCAAGCCGACATCGAGACCTTCCGCGCAATCTGCAAGTCCATCCTGCTCTATGGGCAAGAGTAAATGGCAATCATTTTTTGTTGTTTTCACTGGGGAAAACCGTTATACTCGTTTCCGTTCAGCTTCACCCAGTCAATCGGTTCCCGCCGTGCATCGGCATTGGCGGGCAAAAATAAGGATTTGACCAAAAACGGGAGAGCGAAACCATGCGACGACGGGATTTTCTCAAGACGGCCGCGGCGGCCGGGATAGCACCCTTGATCATGCCGGGCGTTCGGCTGTTCGGGGCGGACGCGGCCAGCAACAAACTCAACATCGCCCTGATCGGCAGTTGGGGACGGGGCGAAGCCCACTTCGATCCGATTTCAAGCGAAAATGTTGTGGCGATCTGCGATGTCAACGAAAAGCACATGGTCGGGGCGGCAGAGAAGTTCCCCAAGGCCACCAAGTACACCGATTGGCGCAAGTGCCTGGAGCAGAAGGACATCAACGCCGTCGTCATCTGCACGACCGACTTTACCCACGCGTTCGTGGCCAACTGGGCGCTGAATCGCGGGTTGCATGTCTATTGCGAAAAGCCGTTGGGCAACACGGTCGAAGAAGTCCGGGTCGTCCGCGCCAACTACCTCAAGAACAAAAGCAAGCTGTGCACGCAGGTCGGCACGCAGCGGCACGAGATCGAGAACTTCAATCGTGTTCAGGAACTCATCCGCGACGGCGCCATCGGCGAACTGCAGGAAGCGTGCGCCTGGGGCGACCGGCAGATCCGCCGCAAGGGCTATCTGCCCGCGGAAGGCACACCGCCGGCCGAGCTGCACTATGACCTGTGGCTGGGACCGATCGCGACCGACCATCCGTACAACCCCGGCTATTTTTCCGGCGGTCCCGGCGCTAACTGCCTCCAGTGGAACATGTACTGGGACTTCGGCAGCGGGCAGGTCGGCGATATGGGCAGCCACACGATGGACCTGGTCTGGGACGCCGTCGAGGCGCAACTGCCGACGACAGCCGAAGGCAAGGGCCAGGAGTTCAATCCGGATGTTACGCCCGTGGAACTCGAGACGCACTTTGATTTTCCGGCCAACAGTTGGCGCGGACCGATCAAGATCTCGTGGTATCAGGGCGGTTATATGCCCCGCCTGCCGGATACCTTCCGATATGTCGATCTCAAGAAGATCGACCACGGCGCGATGTTCAAGGGATCCAAGGGCTTCCTGGTCTGCAATTTCGATTCGCGGATCATCCTGCCGATTGGCAAAGACACGGATATGACCTATTACAATCGCCGGCCGAAAGAAAAGGTCCTGCCGGCCATCGGCAACTTCCAGAAGGAATGGATCAACGGCTGCAAGGGCAACCTCAAGACCAGTTGCGACATGGAATACTCCGGCAACTGCATCGAGATGATGCTCCTGGGACAGGTCGCCTATCGCGTCGGCAAGAAGCTCGAATACGACGGCGCCACTGGCCAGGTGAAGAACAGCCCCGAAGCCAACGCCCTCCTGAGCCGCAAGTATCGCGACGGCTGGAAGCTAAACGGCTAAGCGTTATCGCATATAATCATTCGGATGCAGACTGCATCCGGATCAGCGCAAAAAGAAAGGCCTCCCGAGTGGGGGGCCTTTTTCGTTGGCGTAAATCAGACCGTATAGGTTGAGGCGCTGGTGGAGCCGCCGCGGCCGGTCCAGTTGGTGTGGAAGAACTGGCCGCGGGGTTTATCGACACGCTCGTAGGTATGGGCGCCGAAGTAGTCGCGCTGGGCCTGCAGGAGATTGGCCGGCAACCGCTTGCTGCGGTAGCCATCGTAGTAGGCCAGCGCCGCGCTGATCGCCGGGACCGGCACGCCGAGCTTGACGGCCGCGATGATGACATTGCGCCAGGAGTTCTGGGCCTTTTCGGTGGCTTCCTTGAAAAATGGGTCCAGCAGCAGGTTATCGAGTTTGGGATTGCTCGCGAAGGCGTCGCGAATCTTGCCGAGGAAGGCCGATCGGATGATGCACCCGCCCCGCCACATCAGGGCGATGCCGCCGTAGTTGAGGTTCCACTTGTTTTCTTTCGCCACCGCCCGCATGAGCTGATAGCCCTGCGCATAGCTGACGATCTTGGAAGCGTACAGCGCCGCCTGCAGGTCGTTGACGAACACGGGCTTGTTGCCGCGGTACTTGCGCTTGGGGCCTTTGAGCACCTTGGCCGCCTTGACGCGCTCTTCCTTGATGGCCGACAGACACCGCGCGAACACGGCCTCGCCGATCAGCGTCAGCGGCTGGCCGGCATCCAGCGCCGCCACGACGGTCCACTTGCCGGTGCCCTTCTGGCCGGCGGCGTCGAGGATCAGATCGACGACCTCCTTGCCGTCCTCATCCTTATAGGCCAGAATGTCGCGGGTGATCTCGATGAGGTACGAATCCAGCTCGCCGGCGTTCCACTCGGCAAAGGTCTTGTGCATCTCGTCGTTGGTCATGCCCAGACCCTGGCTCATGAGCTGGTAAATCTCGCAAATCATCTGCATGTCGCCGTATTCGATGCCGTTGTGGACCATCTTGACGAAGTGCCCCGCCCCGTTTTCGCCGACCCAGTCGCAGCACGGCTCGCCCTGCGCGGTGTGCGCGGCGATCTTCTGGAAGATGGGCTTAACCTGCGGCCACGCGGCCGGGCTGCCCCCGGGCATGATCGACGGGCCCAGCAACGCGCCCTCTTCGCCGCCGGAGACGCCGGTGCCGATGTAGAGCTTGCCCTTGCTTTCAACATACTGCGTGCGGCGGGTGGTGTCCGGGAAGTGGCTGTTGCCGCCGTCGATGAGGATGTCCCCGGGTTCGAGGTGCGGCAGGCACAGCTCGATGAAGTCATCGACGGCCTGGCCGGCCTTGACCATCAGCATGATCTTGCGGGGCTTTTTCAGCGAAGCAACCAGCTCTTCGATCGAGCGGCAACCGATAATGTTCTTGCCCTTGGCCCGGCCGTTGATGAAGTCATCGACCTTCGACACCGTCCGGTTGAAACACGCGACGGTAAAGCCCTTGCTTTCCATGTTCAGGATCAGGTTTTCGCCCATGACGGCTAACCCGATCAATCCGATATCCGCTTGTACCATGTAAGTCATCTCCCTATCAAATGGAATATGTATAAAATGCCTACGGAATAATGATTATGCCTTCGGGATGCTGGGAATAAATCCGCTTTTCAAACGATGCAACAATTCCCCGGCGTGGTCAACAACCAGCACGCCCTCGTTTTGTCTGTCTTGATAGTCGGCCACGCGAATCGCATCGGGATTCAGGTAACCGAGATTGATCTTGTCGCAGCGGGACTTTGGGATCCGCGTGGCCAGGATCACATTGACCCGCGGCTTTTCGACGCCGTTGTCGAAGGTGCCGATCCCTTTGACATGCGTGGAATGGGCCAGCACGCCGCGCGGGAAATCCTTGAAGCGATCCCACTGCTTGAGGAAATAGTCCCGCGTGTGATAGCCGATCTGGTCGAGGATCTTGCCGTGCGTGTACGAGACCTCGGTGATATGCGGGGCGAAGATGATCAGCGTGGCCCCGTCGGCCAGGACCGGTTCGAGCTTGTACATGACCTTGCCGGCCGTCCAGATATCGTCGTACATTTCCGGCGCGATCCCCAGCACGGTGTTGAAGGTCCGGTCGGTATAGACGATGTGCACCTGCCGCGACAACTCGGCCGCCTGCCGCCAGGCCTCGGCCACCTCGCCGATGAACAGGCCCTTGAGCTGGCTGCCGATGGAGACGACGGCGAACAGTTTTCGGGGAACGGTGACCATCCCCGCGGCCGCTTCGACGACCTTACGCGTGGGGGTGTCGATGTTGCCGTTGATCCAAGGATTGGTCACGACGGCGCCGAGCCAGTGGAAAAAGTTGATGATCTCGGCGGCGGCGATGCCCGGGAAAATGTACTTATGCCCTCCGGAAAACCCGACAACCTCGTGCGGAAAGACCGGCCCCAAGATCATCAGTTCGTCGTAGTCGAAGATCAGCTTGTTGACGGCCACATTGACGGTCTCGCGGAAGAGGCCCCCGGAGATCTCGCCGATCCGGTCGGCGGAAATCGTGCCGATCGAGCGGAAGGTTTCGGGCTTGTCCCATTCGTGGTTGAAAAATCGCACGCCCGCGTATCGGCCCTG
>Ga0209777_10008656_pt1 | contig 11106 bp, 8 predicted proteins | sample FrelakmetHBP12HB_FD_187147 | JGI IMG/M metagenome (GOLD analysis project Ga0209777, IMG submission 187147) | Freshwater lake sediment microbial communities from the University of Notre Dame, USA, for methane emissions studies -HBP12 HB (SPAdes)... | ecosystem: Environmental > Aquatic >...
TTCCCCGAGGACCTTCTGGACCACCGTGGTCGCTGCCTGCCGGGCCTTCCGGTCCCACTTGCTGGTCTCCTTGGAGTAACAGGCAAGGGTCAGGGCGTCGAACATCGAGCTGTAAGCGACCGCTACACGGTCCAAGGTCACGGCCGTGTCCGCCTCTAAAGTTATAAGCCCCTTGTCGTCGAGCCTTATCGATCTGATGACCGGGTCCTTGTCCATCGTTCCCAAGGCATCGGCGAGACCCTCCCGTTCTTCGTTGCTCAGCCCCTCTGCGATATGGGCGTTCAGAATCTTGGCCATGAACACCGTGGCCTTGGCGATCTCTTCGCCCTCATCGATCTTCTTCGGAGCGGGCTCGGGCGTGACCTCTGCGGGTTTTACTGGCACTGGTGCGACCGCAACCGGAATATCGATCGGTTGCGCAACGAGGATCTTGTCGGGTACGGAGGGGACCTTTACCTCTTTTGTAGGGGGCTGCGGTTTCGGGCGTCTCCTCGCGACCGCTATTGCTATAATGACAAGGATGACGATGACAAGAAGGATCACGATGAGGAAGATCATATCGAGGGACAGGAAGGGTTTGGCCTTTGTGACCTTCTTGACCTCGACAACGATGGTCTTTTGGACAGAGCCCCCCTTGATATCTGTCAGTACCAAGGTCAGGTTCCCCTTCCCGGAGGCTCCCGACACTGGCGTCAGGGTCAGGGTTTTTCCACTGAGGCCCGCTGTGAAGAGCCCCGAGGAATAGTTGCCTAGTGTCCAAGTCAGGTTCGACGGGCCGTCGTCTGGGTCCGAGGCATGGGCTGAAAGGTCGATCATGACGGCCTTGCCCTTAAGGGTCTGTTCGGTCATTCCCGAAATGACCGGTGGCGCGTTCCAGGTCACTTTTATCGTGAAGGACTGTGTAATGAACGAGTAACTATCTGAGACCTTCACAACGACGGAGGAAGAGCCTTTCTGGTTCTGCCCGGGTGTCCAATTGAGGAGGCCGGTCTTGGAATCTATCGTCATACCAGAAGGGGCCTGGTCCAGAGAATAGGTGAGCGGGTCCTTGTCCGCGTCCGTTGCTACGACCTGATACTTGTAGGTCCTTTCCGCCGCTGTTGATAACAAGGGAGTGCTTTGGATGACCGGGGGTCGATTGAAGTCGCCGCGTGCGACAACGATAGTATAATTCTGGTAGACCTTGACAACGGTATCAAAAACACCGAGGCTGACGTTGTTCGGCCCGAGCTGGGCAAAGCCGGGGGCCCATAGGACCTTGCCGTCTGCCCCAAGGGTCATGCCTGTGGGGGCCTTTTCAAGGGAAGAGGTCAGGACATCCCCGTCGACATCCGTTGCCTTGATCGTATAGGTGTAGTTCTTCCCGACCAACGCTGTCGTCGGAGGCACGCTTGTAATGACCGGTAGGTCATTGACAGGGGTCACGGTAACTTCGGTCCTTGACTCGATCCAGAGGCCGGAAGCGTCGGTGGCCTTGAAGGTCACGTTGGCCCTCCCGTTCCAATTGACCGCGGTCGTTGCTAGGTCGACAGACCCATTCCCATGGACCGTCACACTGAGGTGGCTATCGTTCGAATGCCCCTCGAAGGTGAGGGCACCGTCATCTTGGAAGATGGAGGTCAGATCGACGGCGTTGAAGGATTTCGTATCCTCGGGGAAGCTCAGGGGCGGCAGGGGGGACCACAGGGTCGGGGCCCGGTCCACCTTGAGCCTCACAGAGAAACCCTCTAGGCTCGGCGTTGTGGTGGTATTGATCGTCTTTACTGTCGCCCGGAGCCTCAGCTGCCCGGCTGCGCCCAAAGAAGAGAGGTTCCCGTCACCGGGCACCGCGGACCAGCTGAGACCCGCGTCCTTGGAGGCCTCCCAGTTTATCGAGCTGCCCGGAGCAGAGGCCAGGTCCTTTGTGACGTTGAGCTCGGTCCATCCGAGGACCGGTGAGAACGAAATGTCCTGGGTCAGTAGTGTGCCTGTGCCAAGATATTTGAAGAACTTTGCACCGACCCATGATAAAGAGGGTGACTGATCGGCACTGGCCGATCTGAGGACGGCCCGGATCTGGAGGTATCGGTCCGGTGTGCTCTTGACCGCGGAGCCGGTTTTGGTCGTGAGGTCCGCGGACCAGGCGGACCAGCTCGATCCATCGGGAGAGGTCCTGGTGTTCATTGTCAAGCCGGTCCCGACGGGGTTGACCGAGCTCCAGTTCAGGAGGTTCCAGACGGCCGGGCCTGAAGCGTCCAGGGGCTTTGAGACGAAGAGCCCGGGCGATCTGAACATCCCTGCCTCAAGGCCTGCTGTCAGATTGGGCCAATTTTGGATGGTCAGCCTCATTGTCAGATTGTCCATGTAGCCGTCCGCGCTCGAGATGCCAAAGCCAAGGTTCCCGTTCCCTCCGAGGGAGGCATCGATGGCGCTCAGATACTGGGTGCTGTCCAATCCACCTTTGAGGGTGTTGTTCATTACAAGCATCCAAACGAGGTATTCCTTGTTCTGGGCTGGATGGACCCCGGGTGCCGTGCTCAAGGGCCCGGTCCTCACGCCCGCCACCCATTTTTGGAGGGACGGGTCGTTCCAAGCGGTCGAGAAGCTCTCGACATAGTAGTTTTGGACATTCGTGTACCTTGTGACCATCTCGAAGTTCGAGTCCCTCTGGCCTTGCCTATAATATTGACTGACCAGCATATCGGCTGAGACCCTAGCGTTCTGAGCTTGGACCGGGGCGATCAGTGTGACACCGGCATTAGCGGCGCCTGAGGTGACCACAAGGCGCCCGTTCACAGCATCATAGGTGAGGGCTCCAGTTCCCCCGGCCTTGTCCAGAAGGCAAAGGTTCGTAGTGTAACGGGACCGCGTATCCGTCGAGAAATCATCAAAATACAAAAAGACCCGTGACCGGTTCTGGGGCGGGGCCGTGGCCGCCGGGTTCCCGTAATAGATATAATATTCAGAGCTGGACGAAGCCCCGGGTGCCAGGGTCGCGTTCCCCTTGAACATCACCGTCGAGTTCGTCGCATTTGGCAACATGAGCACCCGGTCGAGCTCGGTAGAGTTACTACCGGTCCATTTTACCAATCGGAGGTCTTTTCCGTCCGTCCTCATCTTTCCCGCAGCGACTAGGGCTTTGGTGTCGACCGTTAAGTTATAGGTGAAGTTCACGGGCAGTGTCGTGCCGTCCTTGTTCAATATCGTGATCGGCCGCCTGAAGGTGTAGTTCGCGTCCCACCAATCGGTCTTCTTTTCGATCTCGAGGCCTACCCCCTTAGAAGTGAGGTTGGTTAGCGTCCCGGTCAGAAGGTCCGTTGGACCTTTTAGGTCGAGCCTGCCACTGACATTTGATAGGTAGGCCTTGCCGCTGTTCAAAGTAAGGTTGTCCAAGGTGAGGTTGTCGGCCGTAGACAGGTCCCAGCTGGCAACGACGTCCTCCCCCGCTTTGACGATGGTCGGCGTATTACCAAGCGAGAGGATAGGCATGCAAGCTGAAAATAATAAAAGGAGACTGATGCATGTCACAAGGGCCCTATTTACAACCAAAACAATTTCACCAACCTAGGAACTCACCGGTATTAGCTTCATTGTTTTAGGCCAATCTCCTTATCCATATAAGATTAATGACAATAAAAGTCTTTTCCATTCAATGGATTTTAGGAACCCTTTAATATCATCAAGTGTACATCTATTGACCGATGGACATCGATGATGCAAAGCAGCTCCTGGCAAAGGGCCAGGACCTCTTCAATAAAGGCAGGTGGGCCGAGGCGTCCGTGGAATTCAACAAGGCCAAGGCCGCCTTTGAAAAGTTGAAGCTCGACAGCGACGGCAAGATGGTCCTGTCCGAGGTCCTGCAATTGAAGGCCTTCGCAGACACCAGGCGAGGGCAATACAGGACAGCCCTCCAGGCCGCCGAGCGCTCCGTCGAGATCTCCAGGTCCGTCGGGGACATCGAGGGGGAGGCCGAGGCGCTCAGGACCAAAGGTTACATCTTCTGGCTCAAAGGCGACCTCGATGAGGCCTCCGACCTCTTCGACGAGGCCCTCGTGAAGGCCAAGGAATGTGAATCCAAGGTCCTCCTCGGTAGGATAAAGATAGAGCAAGGGAACGTCCTTGTCGCGCGCTGGCAGTACAAGGAGGCCGAGGAACTTTTCTTAGAGGCCGCGAAGATACTGAAGTACGAGAACTCCCTGTCGGACCTCTCGAGGGTCTACAACAATCTGGGGTTCATGTTGCTGGTGCAGAAGAAGTACCGAGAGGCCGTCGCCGCGCTCAAGAGCGCGATGGACCTCGCCGACAAAGCGGGCGACGCAAGGATCAAGAACATGGCCGCCCTCAATGCTGCGGAATGCTTCGTCATGCTAGGCAATCATGATGTGGCCACAGAGATGCTGGGCCCGGTCACAGACGCAATGCTCGAGTTCGACGATAAAGCGGGCATCGCATCGGCCTACAGGATCTACGGGATGATCTACACAGCAACAAAGCAGTGGCCCAAGGCCGAGACCTATTTCCGGAAAGGATACGCCCTGGTCAAGGTCGCCGGGAACCCCGAGATGGAGGGGGCCATAAGCAGGGAGTACGGGCGCATGTTCATCGCAAAAGGGGATAGGGAACATGCCCGGGTCAAGCTGTCCGAGGCCCTCGAGGTCTACAAGAAGCTAGGAATCAAGGACAAAGCGGCCGATATCCAGCAGATACTCCGGCAGACACAGGATCGAGATTTTTAATCATTTCTTTTTATGGTTGATCTTTGAATGGTCAACTAATCGTCCAGTCATTACTTCGTATTTTGCTAAAAGAAGACCGCTCCGAAAGGTATCCGTGTAGGTACCCTCCTCATCACCAGAGGGTACGAGGGATAGGAGTTTATTCAATATTTCATCGTAAGTCTCTTTATTGTTTATTTTAAGACGTCTCAATCTCTCTCGAGTCGAGATATCTATTTGGATCAATGATTTTGCCATGGTGAACGTATAAGGATTGATTCAAATACTAGATATATTTTTCGTGGATATGTAGAAACAAAGATTCAACATACAATTCGCAAAATGTATTTAATACGAACATATATTAGTCCGCAAGGGAGCGGTCCTTTGAAGCAGTTCCAGATCGGTGATTACAAGCCCAAGACCAAGGTCTTGCTGGCCCCCATATCCGACTACACCGACCGCTCATTCCGTACGATTTGTGCATCCTACGATGCTGGACTGGTCTTTACCGAAATGATCCATGCCACATGGCTGGTCAACAAGAACCCAAAGACTATGGAGATCGCAAGGGTCGATAAGGGTCCAACGGTGTACCAGTTAGTTGGAGGCAGCGTCTATGACATGCGCGATGCTGCTAAAATGCTCGAGAAGCAGGGCGCTCCGATCATCGACCTGAACATGGGCTGCCCCGACGGCGAGCTCAAGGCCATGGGTGCCGGGGTCTACCTATCGACCGATATCGAGAAGTGCAAGGAGATGGCAAAAGCGGTCGTGGACGCCGTCGATATCCCGGTCACGGTCAAGATCAGGCTCGGCATTAACCAGCAGAACATCAACTGCAGGAAGCTTGGACGGGCCCTTGAGACCGTCGGTATAAGCGCGATAACACTGCATCCGAGGACCGGGAACCAAAAGCTCACGGGGCCGTCCTATTGGTACTACATCCAGGAACTGAAACAGAACCTGCGCATACCTGTCATCGGTAATGGGGACATCCTGACCTTGGAGGATGCCAGGTTCATGCTCAAATCCACCAAGTGCGACGCGGTCATGATCGGCAGAGGCGCCATCAAGAACCCTTACATCTTCAAGCAGGTCTCGACCTTCTTAGCGACGGGAAAGGTCCTTCCAGACCAGACCTTCGAGGAGAAATCCCTGATGGTCCAAGAGCACGCTGAAATGCTCGTCAACGATAAGGGCCACAGCCTCGGGATGCAATGGGTCCGGCGGTTCTTCCCCTTCTATGTCGAGGGCTTCGTCAGGCCCCGCGATATGGGGGACTTTGTCAAAGGCATCCAGAGCCTGAGCGACCTCAAGAAGGCCCTCGAGCACATTGGAGCCATGAACAAGGAGCCTACTCGACCCAACAGGGCATAAATTTCATTATTCAGGACCTGTTATTGTTTTTGGGAGAGCTCCGAAGGATATGGCAAAAACCACCCTGCAGGACCTCGAGAAGTACAGGTCCAGGGCAGTATATGCGGCCTTGACCGCCAACGTGTGCATAGCCGTGCTCAAGTGGCTGACCTTCTTCATGAGCGGGTCCACTGCCGTGTATTCCGAGGCCTTGCACTCGTCGGCCGACATCTTCAACAGCGTCTTTCTTCTCATCGGTGTCTGGTCCTCGAGAAAGCCTGCGGACAACGAGCATCCCTACGGCTACGGGAAGGACGCCTATTTCTGGGCCCTCATCGCCTCCATCTTCATGCTCGGTGTCATTTCGACATCGTCGATAACAACAGGTTACCAATCCGCGGTACAGGGAAAGCCCATCGGCAACGAGATGATGGCCATCGTGGGCCTCTTGGTGAGCATACTGCTCGAGAGCATCGCGGTATCGATCGCTCTTTCTGGCCTCTTGCGGTCCGTGAGCCTCCAGACCGGCAAACCTGCGACCTACAGGCACATGGTCCAGGCCTTCCACAAGACGGACTCCCCGGCTTTGAAGCTGGTCATGCTCGAGGACACGCTATCTTTGGGCGGCGCTCTCATTGCCTTGGTGGCCGTGCTCTTGGTGAAGTTCGTCGGCATCCATTCCATCGACGGTATCGGTGCCCTGCTGATAGGATTTCTCCTCGGCGGCATGGCGATAATCCTGGGCTACGAGAACCGCTCCAAGCTCATTGGCGCCTCCGCGACCGACGACATCGAGCGCAACATCTACGTGACGGCCATGAACTACCCACCGGTGCGCGACATCGTGGACATGAAGACCATGGTCATGGGCCCCAACAGGGTCATAGCCCACCTGAAGATCGAGCTGGACCCCAACATTTCCGTCGCCAAGATGGACAAGATGACGGTCAAGCTCGAAAAGCTGATAATAAAACAAGTTCCACAGGTCACGGACTGTTTCATCGAGGTCGCTGCCGACAAGGACGACCCGGACGAGCGTTTCCAGTAGCTCATTGCGCGGGCGGGTTCTTTGCCTTGAAGATCTTTTCGATCTCCTCGTCCGAGTGGAGCGCTTCCATCCTCTTGACCTCTTTTATCATGTTCTCGATGGCACGGATCTTTGGCGTGATCTCTATCTCGTCGGCACCGATCTCCGCCTCGGTGCGCCGGCCGCCCGGCGGGCCCACAGGCGTGAAGGGCGAGACGCCAGATTCCATCTCAGGAGGCCGCTCGAGCTCCGTTTCTTCTATTGCTTCGGTGTCGGAGGCCGCGATCTCGCCTTCGGCCTTCTCCTCACCATGAGCCTTCTCGATTTCGGGTTCCGTGCCCTGTAACCGGGCCAGGAGCTCCTCCGCCGACATTATCTGGCGCCTAGTAGCCTCTGTTTCGGAGCTTTCGGCCCCGACCTCACCGCCTTTGGCCTTTACCGGCTTGAGAGTTCCGCGGGGCTCCTCCTTGTGCTTTGCGAGCCGCTCCTCGAGGGCGACGGCGTAGTCCTTTACCCGCTGCAGCGATTCTTCCATAGCAGCGGTGTAGGTCGTCAGGTCCTTGACGCGCTTGTTGTTCTTTTCCATCTTCCATTCGAAGTAACGGATGACCTTCTTCATGTCGTCAAGGGTCTCGATGATACCGGAATCCAAAAGGTCGTTGACCATGGCAACGAACTGGTGGGGGAACTTCTTGCCATACATCGTCCTGAGAAAGTGGTCGTAGCTCTCATTGATGTAAACATGATCCTTCTCTGGATCAAGATTTATCCCTTTCATCCGGTCCCATCGTTTAACCATGGTCGTTCCCCCTTGACCTTCGAGAAAATACATGGGGCTGGGGCCATATCAAAATTCCCTATTCCACTTCGAGCTTGTCCTTGCCCCGAAGATAGGCCACCTTAAGGCCCTTGGACTTGGCCCTTTGCCTGAGCTCGGCATCGTTTGTGACCAGGACGGCCCGAAGCTCGGTTGCTAAGTTCAGCACGGCCTCGTCGCCTTTTCCTTTGGAGTCCAGGACCTTGTAGCGCTTGGCCAGCTGCAAGGCGCCCTTTGCTTTCCTGTCGTCGAGCCTCGAGAGCTCCTCGATGCAGGCCTTCGGGACATAGACCTCGACCGACCCCAGATGGCGGACAAGCTCGCCTTCGAGGTCGACCTTGAACTGAAAAGGCATCATGAGGGCGTTGGTGTCAAGAACGACCTTGATCACAACGGTTCCCTCCAACAAGATAAAATTGCTCAGTTCTTGAGCACGCCAAAGCCAATGAGCCTCCAGCGGCCCTTGACGCGCCGGCTCACGGCGATCCTTTGCTTGGTGTCAAAGCACACTGGGAGCTTCAAGGAGACCTCGCAGTGGTGCTCCCTGACGGATTTCACGACGCCCACCGTCGTTGCTGTACCCACATTTATCATGAGGGGCTCGTTGGTCTTTATAGGGTCGACCTTGAGCTCTTCGGCGACACCGACGACGCGTTCCAGAAGAGTGAGATCCATTGTGAAAGATTCCCATGTTGGCGGAAGGTGCCCAGGCTTGCCTACGACTTTGCCGAGCATGCTGTCGGCCCTCGTGAGGGCCGGGTCCAGCTCCGTGCCTATTCCAATGAGGCCGCCGGGCCTGAGCTTTTCTAAAAGCTCGCCACCTGAGATCAGGCTCATGACCTTCGTGTGGATGGTGATCCATTCCTTGCCTTTCTTGTCGCCGGGGGCGATCTCTATCTCGTCGCCGAGCTTGACCTCGCCTGAGAGTATCGAGCCGCCCAGGACGCCGCCCTTGAGGTCCTGCGGGATGGTGCCGGGCTTGTTGACATCGAAGGACCGGGCGATGTACATGAACAAGGGCTTTGCTGGGTCCATCGCAGGCGTTGGGATCTTTTGCTGCATGGTCTGTATCAATATATCGAGGTTGGCATCGTGGTGGGCCGACACCGGGATGATGGGGGCGGTCTCTGCGACGGTCCCCTTGATGAACTCCTTTATCTGGTGATAGTTCTCCAGCCCTTTCTCCTCGTTGACGATATCGATCTTGTTCTGGACGATTATGATGTTACGGATACCAACGATGTTGAGGGCCATCAAGTGCTCCTTGGTCTGGGGCTGGGGGCATTTTTCGTTGGCCGCAATAAGGAGTATGGCACCGTTCATGATGGCCGCACCGCACAACATCGTTGCCATCAGTGTCTCGTGGCCAGGAGAGTCTACGAAAGAAACAGTTCTCAGAAGCTCGGCCTCTCCGCCGCATTTCTTGCACTTTGGGTCGTTGGTGTAACAATCCGGCTCGGGGCAGGTCTTGCATTTGTAGAAAGCCGCGTCCGCATAACCGAGCTTGATGGAGATACCGCGCTTGATCTCTTCGGAGTGCCTGTCGGTCCATTCGCCAGTAAGTGCCTTGGTCAGAGTGGTCTTGCCATGGTCGACGTGTCCGACCATTCCAATGTTGACCTCGGGCTGTCTGGGGACCTTCATGTGCGCACCTTATAAATGCCCCAGGCCGACTGGCCAAGGGGCTGAAAAGGCATCGTAGGAAACAGAAGCAATAGGACCCAGGGCCCTACTTCTTCTGCTCCTTGGCCTTTGCCTGATCCTCCTTGATCTTGAGCACTTCGGAGACGTCCTTGGGGCCGTAGCTCGTTATCCGCATGTTGATCTGAATGATCTCGCCGGATATCGTGTTGCCCCGGACGGTCTTGCGCTTGCGGACCCCGTGCATCATTGGATACCTACCGGCCTTGGTGTTTACGGGCTTTTTCTTCTTCTGCTTGAGCCTCGCCTTGAACCCAAGGGACTTAGCTATCATGATCTTCCTTCGGCCAGTTCCACTGAGGTCCCTCCTCATCGGGAAGCCCTCTTTGTCGGAGCCGCCCGTGAGGACGAGCTTATAGCCCGGGAGCCCGACGAAGATACCGTCGAACTCGTCCCCGATGCCTTTGCCGATAAGGGAGTTTGCATGGTGGCCTGTGACCACAGTCTTGTAGGTCTTGCTGGTCTTGGGGTCCGAAATGTTAGCCTTGAACTCCGCCATCGTGTTCACCATTCGATTTGCGTTTTGATATGCCCTTATCGTATAGACGACAAGGGACGCGGTATGCTTGAATGCACTTGCCCTTTATATAGTTAATTACTAGAGGAAGGCTACTTTCCGTCGACCATAAAGGATATTAGTTGTTCCTGCCGCATTTGGGGCACACTGAACTTGATGGTTGCAAAGAGGTGCCGCAATAAACGCACTGCATCGGGACTTGCAGGGCATGGTACTCGCCGTCACCCTTGCCGATCTGGAGCTTCTCGGGCTTAGGCTCGAAGCGCCAATGGAAATACCATTGCGTTATGGGATAGGCGAATATGCATGCGAGGACCATGGTGCCAAAGAGCGCCCCGAAGAATACGACCTCACTAAGGGTCGCATGATAAGGCATCATAAGATACAGCACAGGGAGCCAAAGGAGGAACCACAATCCGAAGGCGACAATTCCGAAGAAGCTTGCCTCAGGAGAGCTGCGGCGGCGCAATGTTCTCACAGAGTTAAAGTCTAAGGATGCCCAGGGTTTTAACCCTGGGAGGAATTGGAGGCCCGGTTTTTATGCCTTGGGAAATACTATCGGTTAGAGTGAAACTAAAACCATTTTATCGACGATAAGCAAAACTGACACTACCACCGGACCCTCCCCTTTCCTTATATACCTCCGTTGACAAATAGATACTATGGTCCTCCAGGTCGTAAAAAAAGCATACAAACTTAATATCTGTTCCCTTACTAAAACAAAGAACAGGAAATTGACAGACCTCGAGGCTAGGTATCGAACGGTCCTCAATATCATCAAGACCGGTGTGGAATTCTGGGACGGCATTCCGGGTTCGGACGATCTTCCGTTCAAGAAATACAATCTTCAAAAGCTTCTTTACAAGGGAGTCTCGAAGGATTCCGATCTGCAATCGCAACAGATCATCGATGCAATGAGCGATGCGTGGGCCAATCGAAAGGACCCCTGTGCAAGATTCAAGCATCCTACGATTCCATACAATTGCCCCAG
>Ga0209777_10008657_pt1 | contig 11106 bp, 17 predicted proteins | sample FrelakmetHBP12HB_FD_187147 | JGI IMG/M metagenome (GOLD analysis project Ga0209777, IMG submission 187147) | Freshwater lake sediment microbial communities from the University of Notre Dame, USA, for methane emissions studies -HBP12 HB (SPAdes)... | ecosystem: Environmental > Aquatic >...
GTAAGGTTTCCGGGTCGGAAGTAATCAAAATATCCGGCGCGGAAACCTTACTCTTCAGGTGCGCAAGCGTGTCGGCCGTGTGTAGTGCTCCGCCTATAGCGTGTGTAGGGGAAACAAGCAGCATATACCAGTTTGCTAAAATTGTTGGGTCGCCGGTTCCGCTTAAAATGAAAGACTGGTTTATATCGGTTCTTATTGCAACGTCACCGGTTTGCGCTATTAATGCTAGCATATCAGCTTGAGAATTGACGACAAAAGTGTCCGTTATTGCAATTGGCGGCATTGTTGTAAATTCTAGGCCGTTCTCTCCTGCTTTTACTGTGACAAATTTAGCGGCTGCTCCGGTGTATGCGTGTGGCGCGTCCGATAATGCAATAAATTCAGTAACTGGAAAACCTCCATATCCTCGTTTTCCGCCTCCCGCGCTTTGAAATATTTTTTTTGGCATTGCTCTTAATACCTTTTATCTTTTGTCTTTTTTATTTCAATTGGAAATTATGAATTATTTTTATAAATGGGGTTATTCTTTCATGTTGTCCATTTAAAATTGTGGGTATATTAACCATTGATATTTTAACTGTTTCTTTATCTATATTCAAAAAGCAGGAAAAATCAGAAGGTATTCCATTTACGATTGTATATTTTGGTACTACTGGAAGTGGCAAAACTGGAATATAATTTGCATCATAAGCCGTAAAAGCATCTTTTGTCACGTCAATAAAGCTATTAAGGATATATTCAAAGTTTTCCAATGGAATTGCAATTAAACCCGTTGCTCCGGCAATAATCGGAAAATATTGTATTTTATATGGTACGGTATGATGTGCATCAGCCGGAAAATCAGGTTCGTTAAAAAAACTAATATTTATTCGTGGAAGTGCAGAAAGTGGTGCGCCTCCAAATCCGATATTTCCAAGTATAAAACTTTCTGGAAGAATAATACCGGATGAAATAATTGAGATATTATCTCCTCTGGAAAATATGCTTTGGTTTTCGCTATTGACAGTTTGAAAACTGCCGACAGTATTAATTGTCTGTCCGATAGGCGGAAGTGCATTATTGACAATAAAATCTTGTCCGCCTGATGGTTTGCTCGTCAAAATTTCTATGATTTCGGACATATTTTAAAGCTCATTTCTGTAAAGTTTCTCGAAGTCGCTGGCATCGACAGCATGAAGAGAAAAATTTATTGATAGCGAAATGTCTGAAATACCGATAAGTGCGGCCGTCTGGTTCAATGTGCCGGTTAAATTCGCACAAAGTCCGCAATTATCTAGGCCAGTTTTGAAAAAATGTACAATCTGTCTATCTGTGCAATAATTTTGTATTTGTAATGGGACATCGAAAATATTTTCATTGTTCAGCGTTTTGCGAAGATTCAGAAGCGGTACGGTGTCCAGAGCGTCTAAAAAATCCATGTCTGCGATATTTCCCGCAATGGAAAACGAGTCAACAAGGTATACTGTATTGGGTAGTAGTTTCTGGACAAATATTTTTTGTTGTCCAGCAAAATCATATTTTCCGATAGTCGGAACATTGAAAATAGCGGTATAAATCGCGCTTGCCGGGATAAAACGAATTTTTCTTGGTAGTGGGTAGGTTATCATTTATTTACCTGTTCCGGCATGTTTGGAATATATACGCCTTCAATTGCAACATCAACATAATTCGGGCACAAATAACCTGGCGGCGTTAAAAGTTCAAAACCTGTCAATTTCAGCGTAATTAATTCGCCTACATCGTAAAAAAGATTGATAGTATTTGAGCGGGGTTTGAATACTGCGCTCATGTTTACCCCGTATCCGGTAGCGTCTGCCGGGGCGTTTTCGGCCTTGACAATTACGCCTTCGCTTCGTGGGCTGCTATAAAGATTTGCTGGTATAGGCTGTAATTGCCAGCGTATTGCTCCGGTGCCGTCTATAAATTCAGCGCCGACTAGCGGAAACCCTGTTATAACGGGTCCTAGAGTGGTGATTTTTTCCGGTTGTATAAGGTGGAATCGGCGTAGTAAAAACGCAAGGCTCCCACCTAGCTCAAAATAAAATTGTTCTTGTATATTTGCGGCTTTTATTCGCCTATAAAACCAATGTGTTTGCGGCCTATCCATTTTTGATTCTCCGGTTACTAGGGAAAAAATTATTTTCTTGTAACGCGAATTACATCAAAATAGATGGCGAATTTATTACTACAACCGGCATCGTTTTTCACGTCAATTTTTATATACGAATTGACCGTAAAAGGGTGCGTAAATTCCTGCGGTTCGTAAAGATTCCCTCCGGCGGCGGCGGCGTCTGCGATTACTCCGTCTGCTTTGAGGTAGTTACTGCAAGCGGTTACTACTCCGGCGACGAGTGCGGATTTCGCTTTGATTCGTCCGGGGCTGCTGAAAAGGTTGAAAGGTATAAAATCATTAAACAAGGCAAGGTTTTTGTCTGTGTCGATAAGCTGCCCGCGAAGATGGCATATTCCATCATCAATGACGTGTCCAGAAACAACGTCAAGATCAAGTGTTGTATAATACGCTGCCATGCGCATTGTTACAATTGTTCCGGCTGTTCCCACCTCGACTTTTGCGGTGTCTGATGTTCCGGCCTGAATTTCGCCTTGTAATAGGATCCCTTCGCGGTGCTGTCCTATTTTTGAGTTCCGCAATTTTTCATTTGAGAGAGATGTAAGAAGTACATTCATAAAAACCGCCTTTTTAATAGTCGCGTTCAATGTTTAAAGTTGTCGTCTTAATACTGGGGGGCTTTTGATTTCCCCCCAGATTAAAATATTTTCAATGATCACGGAAAAAATTATTCCGTTATTTTTTTACTCATCAGGCCGTCACATTCGTACCGTATTTGGAGCGTGTTCAAGTCGGCATCAAGCGCCGCAAATGTCGTTTGACGCACAAAAAACGTCTGATTCGCTCCTAGATCCATTGCTCGGGATCTGATTTTCATTTTCCCCCTGAAAAACGGTTGGGGAAAACCCTGAATATTGTCACCTGCTACTGTGGGAACAAGCTGCGTAAGGCTTGTAAGTCCAAAAAGCATTTGTAGCGTTTTTGAAAATGTCGGCGCTCTGTTTTCTTTGACAAATTCCACTGCCGTACGGGCAAGGAAGTCAAAAAGTTTGAGCGTTTTTGCGTTATTGAGTAAAACAGGCATAAACATATAAACATTGAACGACGTGGTTATGAGACTTTTTCCGGTGGGGAGTTTTCCGCTGTCTGTCATGTTGGTAAGATCGAGCGTTTTTCCTGCAAAAGTCTGAAAAAGCAACTGCTGTGCTGATGCTGTGTTTGAATATACGAATGTATCGTATATGCTTTCCGGGTCTCCTGATCTGCCTTTCACAATAATGCCTTTTCTCTGCTGTTCCATAATACTTTTCTCCCTTTGAAAATGGTTTTTTTGTTGGGGTTTTAAACCCGTTTATATTCCATTTTTCAAGGTTTTTGTATATTTACCTCAAAAATCGAATTTTAAATATTACTCGAAATCGTCTTCGCTTCCTCTTCCAATCAACATTTCATTTTCCTCATATCCTATCATTTCTTCGGGTATACCTTCAATGAGTTCAGTTCCTAGCATTTCTCCTGGCTCGCTACTTCCAAGCATTTCACCGGGAGCGTTTCCGCTGTAGTCGGTGGTCTGTTCAGTAGTTTGGGTTTGGTCGGTTAGGCCAAGTATTGCCTGTTCTTCTTTTGGTAGTGCCTGAATAGCATAGCCAATACCTTCCGCTGTGTCTGTGCTGCCCATTAACGGCATAGCCGGAACCAGTTGTTTAGTTAAAGAGTAGCTGCCAATTGCTAGACTTCCAAGTGCTGCGCGGTTTATAAACCGATTTTTCACAATCTTGGGAATTGAAAGCCCGATCATTCCTGCAGCAATCGGTAAAAAGGTTTTGAGTTTCGGATTTTTGATCGGGATAAGGCTGGCAAGAAATGAAATGCCGATAGCTCCGACCATCAGTCCACCTATGTCTTGCAAGACACCGATTACATCAAAATCCTTTGAAGCGCCGTGCAAAAATTTCCTCTTTTTGTGTTGGGGTGTTGTCTTTCCTTCAAAGCCGATCAACTTTTTTTTACTGCTTTTCTTCTTGCTCATAAATCTTCCCTCCTTTATCAAAAGTGGTTCAAGTGGCTCTGCTGCGGTTCTTCCTGCTCGTAAGTAAGATAAAACCTTTCTCCCTTTGGCAAGGCTCTTTTTTTGCTTTTCTGAAAGGTGCTTTTTGCTTCGGCCTTTGTAGTGCTTTCCCATGGTCGCGGTTTCGGTGATACATCCGGGCGTGTGGCCGAGTTTACGTCCTTTTAATAATTCTTTGGAAATCTGCTTTCTTGTTTTCATTTATTTTTATCCGTGTTTATTTGATTGCAAAATATCGTGCATGATTATTTATAATTGCCTCTGGCTCCGGTTTCGGTTCCGGTTTCGGTTCCTGTTTCGGTTCCTGTTTCGGCTCTGGTTTTCGGCTCTTGTTTTCGTGTTTATTCATTCGGTTTTTTTCCTTTGTTCCTGTTTTTTGTCCAGTTGAATAAACCGATTAAAGCGCCATAAACTGCAAGCGCAGTTGAATACAGAGCAGTATCATCAAGCGTTATTCCTGCCGCTGCAAGTGCGGCCTTTGCTGCCGGAACTAAAAGAATAACGAGCAGTGGCGGCGCTGCTTTTGTCGCTGTTTTAGATAGTGAGTATGATGTTTCAATCATTTTTAATTTTCCTTTGTGGTAAATATGGTTTTACCGAAATAATAATTATAGCGGCGGCGGCCAAGCTCGCTGCAATAATAAGCGGATTGAAAGATTTTAGAGTTGGAAGCTGAATATTATCGGGTATAATTCCTTTAATTTTATCAGCGTTCCGTATAAAATAATCATGTGCCGCTGCGCTAATTGAAGGCAGTCGAATTTGCATATTAAAAACGGTCAATTTTCCGGCCTTTTTTAAAACATCGGCCTCGTTTCTCATTCGCGTAATCTGGTCTGTTTTCCATGAGAACGGTAAAAAACCTTTAAATGTTTTATCTCCGGTTGCTTCAAATATTTTTTTAGCAATTTGTTCATCTGTTGTCATTTCGGCAAAACCTAAAAAACGGCCGTTTGTTGTCATAAATTCGTTTTCTTTTATGTAAATTGGTTTTAGCTGTGATAATACCGGACATGATTTAACACCCGGTGCGTGTTGTTTTATTAAAAATTCGGTTCCGAAATAGTTTCCGCTCGTTTCCGCGTTTTCCGCGCCTTCCGCGCCTTCCGCGCCTTCCACGCCTTCCGCGCCTTCCGCGCCTTCTGCGCCTTCTGCGCCTTCTGCGCTTTCCGCGTTTTGGTCTGTGGTTTCTTCTTCGATTTTTATTTCTTCGCGTTCCGCTGTTTGTGCGGCGGCGGTCGCGGCGGCGGCCTGAATTGTTGCGGTGTGTGCGGCGGCGGCTGTTTCCGGTGTCGGATTATTTTTTGCGGCCTGTGCTGTGGCTGCTTTATTTTTTTCCAGTTCTTTTTGTCTTTTTCGGGCGGTCTGTGATTTTTTTCCTGCCTCGCGGCGTTTGATTGCTGATCTGGTTGCCATGATTCCGGGTGCAAGTGTCCACGCTGCAATTTTGCCGATTTTTTTCAATTTTTTCGGCTTTTTCTTTCCGGCAAGCTGTTCGGGTTCGCCAGTAAGCGTAATTAGCAATGGTGAAATCATAGTTTTCCTATTTCGTTTTAGGTGATGAAATTAGGAAAATTATACCTATTATTCCCGCTGCTCCGGCGACAAGATAAACTGGTTTTATATTCGTGAAAAAATTTGCGGGAATTGCTTTTGTTTGGTCTGTCGCTGCAATAATTTGAGCGGCTTTAGCTCCGGCTGCGCTTGCCTGTAGGTTTTTCACTAATTCTTTATGTGCTGTTGGGTCAATTTTTGCTAGCGCATCTATAGCGCCGGGTGGGATTCCTACTAGTCCGGCTGCTACTTTCGCTATTCTGCCGGTTATTTTTCCAGTCACTTTTCCGACAGATTTAAGACCTTTTCCGATTTTCTTAAAAAAGCCCTTTCCTAAAAGTTCATTTTCATTTCCTGACAATTTTAGAGCATCTAAAATTGTACGTCCGGCTGCGGTTTTCCGAAGTCGTTCGCGTAAAATGGCATTTTCAGGAGTTATCATTTTAGCACCTCTCTGGCGGTTTCGGTCTTTTTTTCAAATAGAACATTTTTTTTATATGTCGCGTCAACGGGTTTCCATTGTTTTGTTACCGGGTCAAAAAGCTCAAAATATATATGACATATAATACCATCTGGTCTTGAAGAGCTCCCGATAGCTCGGTATTTCCAATTATACAATCGCAAGTAAGAACAAATGAGCGTGCTTTTTTTTTTGCAATCGGCTCCTAAATTTCTATGTTTTATGATATAGTACGGGCGGGCGACTATTTCGCGTGGGCTTGGGTCTTTCCTGTAAGGGATATTTTTTACAAAGTTGAAAAAATCAGGAAGTGACAATTTTGAAAGTGGTATTTGTTTGTTGTTTTTAACGACAAAAGCAAGGGATAAGTCTAAATAAAATTGTTCGCATAGATGTTTTATGCGTCTGGCGGTCTGCAAGCGGTTTTTAAGTGGTTCTGAATTGAATACCATATTATACCTCTTGTGTGTCACTTTAATAATACATCGCGCAAAACAGGAAAACAATTTTTTTTTTAACTGGTTACAATTTGTGACCAGTAAAGTCGTGAAAAAGTCGGGAAAAGTAGGGAAAAGCATGGTATTTCATGTCAATACTTTCGGTCTTTTGCCAATAAAAAACCTATTTTTCTCTCATAAATCATTAGTTACTATTCATTTTTCTATATTTATTGTTTAAAACACTTTAAAATATAGATTATTGCATAATTTTTGCTTTTATTTATGGAGTTTCAGTCGTTTTTGAAGTTGATCTATGCCGGATTTTTTCAGATCATTTATATTTATCGTGATACCTGAATTGAAAATGTCCAACAGCATTGTTTCAGTAGTATCATCCAATTTTTTTTTATACTTTGCAAGTTCCTCCGCTGCATATTTCAATAATATTTTTTTTGCTTTATTGATTAAGAGTTTCTCGATTTTATTCATTTGCATAATGTCTTTTCATTTCTAATTTTTTCTGTTTTATAAATTCTCTTAATATCTTTCTGTTTTTCTTTTGTCTTTGAATTGTTTTTCCATTGTTTCAATTGCTAATTTCATAAGTCAATAATTTTTATTCAAAATTATAAAAGTCTTTCTATTCATTTTTCTTGTCCTTTTTGGTTTTCTTCGTGTAGCTCTGTTTTGATTCTATTCATTTTTCTATTTTATCATTTTAATTTTTAGAAAAGTGCCTTTGTTCTGAATTGTGATTTTAAATCCTTGTTGTTTTGCGCTTGTCAACATTGCGGTATGTATTGCCCGCGCTTTTTTGCTCTTGACAACTTGTTTTATAATCTGGCCGGGTTGTAACTTATCAAAAAAATATTTCCGTTTTGCGCCGCGAGTTTCAACCCACGGGGTAAAAAGATTTAATTCTTTTAAAACCTCTGCGGCGGTTTGTGGTTCTGTTGTTTTTTTTGGGTTTTCTTTCATTTTCTTTCCTTTCTGCTTTGTTTTTTTGTATTTCACTTGATTAATTATACATCATTGTATATTGAAAAATCAATTTTAAAATCAATAATATAATCAATTTAACAAAAAGACTTAAAAACCAATAAATTTACTCTAAACGAGGCCGTTTTCTTTGTTTTCGTTAAATGATTTTTTAGAAAAAAAATGGTAGAACGTCAATTAAGCGGGTTTTTCTCTTTTATCAATATATCAAGATATTTTTTCCATAGTTCTTTTCTCGTTTTGTCTATAAGTTAAATGCAGGTTGTAGATTTACCTGATTTAACTTGACAAAAGAGAAAAGTTGGCCTCCCCCCCTTCCCCCCCACCTTTTTATTTTTTTGGAAAAAATAAAAAAGTGCTTGTAATGGTGGAAGGGAGGTTGTATCTTCTCTTCATCATGCCTACGAATAAAAGGCCGTTCTCGTTGCGCTGGGAACGGCTTTTTTATTTCGATCTGCCTGTTGATATGGCACGGAAAGAAGTAGTTGCATCTCCCATGCCCTTTGTTTCATCCCCTTGTCTCTCACCCTTGTGCGGGTTATCATGCCCTTGTACAATGACAACGGAAGCTCTGTAAAGGCAAATATCTACAGGGTACTCCCGCCTTATGCCCTTTCGGGTAACTTTTATAATCCGATTTCATTTTTTATCGTTTCATAAGCTGGATCCAATGTTTCCGCTGCCTGCAAATATTTCGTTGCTCTGTATTCGTTCTCACCTTGCATTTGATATGCAATGTTCTCTAAAGCATATTGAATGTAGCGGATTAATTGAGACGTTCCGTTTTTGCTCATTAAACTTCTTATTTCTTTTTCTGCTGAACAGTCTATCTGTTGGTTCTGTGGGTCTTTGTATATTTTACCCATAGTATTTCATGTCCTTTTTTTTTAGGCTGTTTTAGGTGCGTTTGCGCTCGTTTGGTGCAGTTTTAGCTGTTGATGGTTTTTATCGTCTGGCTGCTGTGGGTTGTGTTGAGCTGGTTGCTGTGCAAACAGTTTTTGACGGTCAATACCTATATTTTTTAGTGCAATATCGGCGGCGGCTCGGCCTTTTGTCCGGTCAAAATGTGATACGATCAGGCGGCATAGGCTAGGGTCTGATAGTATTTCCATGAATTGCGGCGCGCTGCGAAGTCCTTGTGCTGCAATTGTAGCTGCTGGTGATTTTGACGCAATGAGAGAAAAAAACGGTTCTATCATTTCAATTATTTTCAGAACGACGTGTTTTTCCTTTTCTTGTGGCTCTTCATTTTGGTATACATCTTCTTCTACTGGTGCGGATATATACCGCTGTGAATACTGTTTCAATGTTTCCGCCGTGTCAAATAGATTTGTTTTTAGGAGTTTTTGCATCATTGAATAGGAGTTTATCATTTCTGACGGTGTTTCTTGTCTGGCTCCGGGCGTGACAGAATTTGTTGCCGCGCTTCTTGTTGCCGCTGTTATAATCGGCAAAATCATCGACAGAATTTCTTTCACCATTAGAAACGGTTCCGCAATATTATTCGTCGGTGTATTTGTTGGCTGATTGCATGCAAAACGCTTTAGCTCTAAAGAGTGCGTTTCCGCGTCTGCCTTCGCTTTGTATTCATCATAAATCGTATTAATTTTGAACATGCTCCAATCTTGCTTTGAACATGCGGCGGTTCCTTTTGCTGTGTATAGTTTTATACCGTATCTACCTGCGCCGAATTTAATTCCGACCGTGTGCGGATCCGGAATTTCTTCACCTGCAAATTTTCCGACTTGCTGCATTTCGTTTCCATGTTTCGGGTCTTCGTATTTGTATAGATAGCAATACGGAATAGTGTCGCGCCGTGATGCTTCTTCTTTGTAGTGTTCAATTAGTTCATCTGTTGCGGTTTTGCGTGGTGCGGGTATATCATTAAATTCTGTGTCTGTGTCTGGCTCTGCGTCTTTCCGTGGTTTCATTTTTTACATTCCGCCTTTAGTCAGGATTTTATATAGTATAAAACATATTGTAAAGGTCGCTATTAAACCGGCCGTTCTGGAAATAGTCTCTTTTACAATAAATTCACCTTTGGAAAAATGTACTTTGTCGTTTGTAAGCGGGTTTAAAAATCCTTCTTTTTTTAAAAATGGCTCTGCTTCTTGCCAATTTTGTACGTCTATGGCTTGGCCTTTTTCGTGGAAAGAAAATCCGGGTTTTGATACTACGGCGGCTGGGTTTTTTGCTTTCAATTTTTTGTAAAGTTCTGCCTGTTTTTCGGTGCTGCGGTATGCGCTATTTATTAGGATATGTTTTCCGATTGTAGAAAACATTTTCGCTTCTGCTCTTACCAAACTATCATATATAACAGGTGACACAATAGATGGTTTTCCATTTATTGTAATTGTCTTTAAAGTTTTTGTATTAAATAAATTCATTTGTCCTGGCTTAATACCATTTACTTAAAATGGGTGTCCTTTGCCTATCAAATAACCGAGTGCGGCGGCTCCGATTACTCCGATTAAAATAGGTGCAAATAGTTGATTAAGAACAACAGGTGCAATATATGGGTAAAAATCTAAGGATACATCCGATTTTTGAGTCATCATCGCCTGAACCAAATTATTAACCTTTTTTGAGTCTTCTCGAGAAAACGAAACAAGCGGCGGTTGGTTTGGTCTATTTATGATAATTGGCTGTATTCCGGTCGCTGTGTATATCGCGGCCGCAATGGCTTGCGCTTTTATTTGTGGGGTTAAATTCATAAATATTATCCTTTATACCATGAGTGCAAAAAGGTCAATTTGCCCGCTGAACGTGCCGGCCGTTGTATATACTCGAATTGTTGACGCTTGACCGCTTGCTCCATAGTAGGTTGTTGCCCATACTGCGTACCTGTTCTGTTGTCCAGAAGTTATGTATTCGTAGCTGGCTCTTCCATTGCAAAGATAGCGTCCGGTATATCCGGGTACTTTTGCAAGTTCCAGTTGCCCCATGATACCGTAATTTTGGTCTACAGTTTCCGCTATTGTTTGTAAAGCTCCATGATCGTTATTAGCACATGCGAACCATGCACCACCATTCCACCCTGTTGCGCCGTTGTTAGTATAAAAATTCCCTGCGTCGTTATTTATGCGAAAACGGAAATTTCCGGTTGCTCCAAGCTGCTGTAGATTATAAATAAGAGTAAGGTATAATGCTTCTGCAGGTACTAATAAATCAATATATGCTTGCCCGACAGGTCGCTGTGTGGAAACGCGAGTCCACCACGGCTCTCGTGCGTGAACGTGGTCGCTGCGTGATAGTGTGTTATTTGTTCCTTGGCTTGCTGTATCTCCGGGTAGTGATGTGCCTGCAATTGCGCATAAAAGCGGATCACTTCCAACTGCGGGCGCGTGTCTGTCTGCGTGGGCAATTAAGGCGGCGGCCGGTAGCGTTCCGATTGTGATTGACTTCTTTTTATTCGTGTCCGCGCTGTCTTCGATTAAAAGCAGATCGGCCGCAATCGGCGCGGCCTTGTTCGTGATTGTCGATATTTCGGCCGGGTCGGAAGTAATCAAAATAT
>Ga0209777_10008658_pt1 | contig 11105 bp, 9 predicted proteins | sample FrelakmetHBP12HB_FD_187147 | JGI IMG/M metagenome (GOLD analysis project Ga0209777, IMG submission 187147) | Freshwater lake sediment microbial communities from the University of Notre Dame, USA, for methane emissions studies -HBP12 HB (SPAdes)... | ecosystem: Environmental > Aquatic >...
CATGGATGTATTGATTCTGGTATTAGTGGTCTTGCTCGCGTATTATTTGTACCCATTTGTGTTTGGTTCTGTCTACAGTGTATGGAAATTTGCATTTTTAGCCGTTGTCATTCAACAAGTACATGATTTACTTTTTGCTGGCTTCTTTTACCAATTTCGTAAGGGTAATCGATTAGTGGATGTATTACAATCCTATATGAGCGAACAAAAAACTAAGGTATTACTTGCGGATGCCGGCATGATTCTCTCTACGGTTGCCTTTGAACGCTTATTTTCCGGTGCGTTAACGGGTATGCAGGAGAGCATACTAGCAATTGTACTTGTTTATGTGACACCCTATTTGGTATTCTCTGTGTGATGTATAACTCCTTCTTTTTATCGTACCTCCTACCAAGAATGTCTGACTCTGATGATAAAGAAGATGAGAAAAAAACAATTAGTATCGCTGTTCAACAGGGTCAGCGGCGGCGCATCATGAAAGGCCTTACCTATGACACAGAGGAAAAACACGGCTACATTTATTTGGTACGCACCCGTGAATTTAAATCACTCAACCGCCCCATTTACAAGGTTGGTCGCACCTCCCAGTGCCCTGATACACGTATTGGCCGGCTCCATAAATATACCAAAGGATCCGAGATCTATCTCATTTTACAATGCCATGTCGAGGATGTGTCCCTTATTGAAAAGGAGATCTTGGAGCAATTTTGCCATCGCTGGGACCCTGGCCCAGACGGCTCTGAAGATTTCATTATTCCCTCCCTTTCAGAACTATTGGATGCCAAAAAGATCATCATTCAGGTCCTTCAGGAGTTTGAGAAGCGACGCGTTGCAGAGCGTGTAGAGCGTGCAGTATAACTACCGTAGTATAAAAATAGTGATGTAAGCCCTTTTATGAGGCCTTTGATCGCCATTGTGTTTTACAGATATTGCAGATGTAGAGAAACTTCATATTGACGGTGTCATACTTTAGATAAATCACATCCTTTTCCTTATTTGTAGGTGGGTTTGACTCGCATGCCTCATTCGGACATTTGATGGTATTGACATGGGGAAGGGTCGGATCCTGGTCCGTAAACTGATTCATGAGAATCTTGTAACCCTCTGATGTTTTCTCTTTCAAGTCGATCTCCAGAATGAGTCCACCATCCTTGTGTTGCTCTTGATATCCACAGTTTCGACAGATTCGGATCAAGATATTCTCTGGAACGGAGTCGTCTACCTTCTTCTCTTCCTGTTTCTCCTCTTGCTTCAAGTACAGATAGTATCGGCAAATCGGGCAAAAGTCAGTCTCTTTCATTCTTCCTATTTAGTATCGGGTTGATTTAAATCAATTTTTACGTGATGGATTAAAATTCTATATAACGATCCATTAAAAATGGCATAACATTGATAATACACTATATATAAGTATATGGCGCTATCGATGAATTTTTATAAAATAAAATTTGATAAACCTAAAAAGGAATGGCAACTCGTAACACCATGCCGCCGCCTCATACAGATAATGTTCTTGAAACGCCGCTTGGCAATTTCCTCGATTCGCACCGTGTCATCGAGAAGGGTGACGCATGCTCCTTTACGGGTATGGGTGCCATGCGCGGAAAATTCATGGTAAAAGACGAAGAATACCCGCAGTTTATGGGTCTACTCCATGAATATCTCTTTACACAACAGCGCCGCCCCCTCAATCTGGTGGAGCAGCGCCGCTGCGATGGAATGTCACCCATTCTGATTGATCTGGACTTCAAATATCCCGCAGAGCGGGCCATTCAACGACAATTCGAACTTAATCACATCTATGAATTCATCCGTCTCTATGTCGAAAACATTACTCACTTCTATGAACTTGAGAAGCGCATTCGCTTCTTTATTACTTTGCGCCCTGCGCCCTATGAAGACAAAAAAGCAGTGAATCGTTCTATTAAAGACGGTGTTCACATCCAATGTCCGGATCTCATTCTTAATTCGGAACACCAGCAGGTTCTTCGTCATCGATCATTAGAACTCAATCAACTGACGAATGCCTTTCGAAGCACAGGATACATCAACGCTGAAAAAGATATCTTTGATGAGGCCATCGTTAAGAAAAACGGATGGTTCTTCTATGGTGAATCGAAGCCTGATATTCCTGCATATCAGTTGGCAGCCATCTATGTGTATGATCCAATGGAAGACAAGTTTTATGAAGAGGATATTCAGACCTATTCCTCTCGTGAGCTCCTGGAACAGCTCTCTATTCGCTATCATCTTCGCATGGATCCCGTCTCATTGGAGGAGAGCCGCCAGGAAGAGTGGAAGGCACGCCTCAACTACTGCACGGGAAAAAAGGCTATGACGCCTGCCCTTCATGCTGAAGAGGAGCCACCCATAGAAGTCCCCACTGTGAACATCACTTCATCCAATGTCTATGAACAGTTTGAACTGGATAAGATTCAGTTGGCGAAACAGCTGGCGCGTGAATGCTTATCGGCGGATCGCGCCATTGGCTATCAATCATGGATGGAAGTCGGCTGGTGCTTACATAATATCGACCCCTCCAAAGAAATGTTTGATGTCTGGATGGAATTCAGCGCCAAATCACCCAAGGCCAGTCTCAACAATGTATCACAGCTGGAGCGTGATTGGAACCGCGGATGGTCGCGATCCTATCATGAGCAGCGCCACTTTACCATTCGATCCCTTCACATGTGGGCGCGAGCGGATAATCCTAAGCGATACAACAAACTCATGAAGGACAGCTTTGTCAACTTTGTAGAGAGCGAGGTAGATGCGACGCATACCCATATTGCCCGTCTCATGAAGCGCATGTATGGAAATAACTACTGCGCATCGGTGGATTCCAAAAAAGTAGAGTGGTATGAGTTCACGGGAACTTACTGGAAGAAACTGGCACAGGGCATTGATCTTCGAAACAAGATGACCTCTGAAGTGGTGGAGATCATCATCGAGGCCCGCCGAACAATTCGCGAGCGCCTTCAATCTGCAAACACAGATCAGACCTTTATTGATAGTCGCATGAAAAAGATGTTGAAAATCGAACAGTCGCTTTATACTTCGGGCTTCAAAGATTCTGTTATGAAGGATTGTGTTGGTCTCTTCTACGAAGAGGATTTCGCCCAGAAACTGAACTCCAACCAGTTTCTCATCGGATTCAATAACGGTGTCATTGACCTGCATGCGGTAACCGATGAGAAAAAGAAGGAGTACACCGTCTTGTTTCGAAAGGCAGAGCCCACTGATTTCATCTCCTTTATGGCGGGGCGATCCGTTACCAAGAACTGTGATCCTATTGATTATGTGCCCTATAATCCGTCCGATCCCGAACAAGCCGTGATTCATGCCGAAATTGATGACTTCATGGCGAAACTCTTTCCCAAGGTGGAGCTTCGAAAGTACATGTGGCGTAAACTGGCCTCTTGTCTGGAAGGAGCAAACAAGGAGCAGACCTATGAAACCTGGATTGGTGTGGGTGGTAACGGAAAGTCGAAGCTGGTTGATCTGATGTCGATTGTTCTCGGTGATTACGCATCCTCTCTACAATCCACCGCGATGACACGAAAGAGACCTGATGCCGGCGCGGCCAATCCTGATATCATGGCGATCCGCAACAAACGATTTATCTATATGGCAGAGCCTGATGACCGTGAGCCCCTTAATACCTCTCGTATGAAGCAATTCACGGGTGAGGATGATGTAGAAGCACGCGGTCTATTCGAGGAGCAGACCAAGTTCAAGATCACAGGTAAAATCTTCATGTTGTGTAATGCGTTCCCTGCGATCAATACCATGGATCGAGGTACTTGGCGTCGTGTCCGTGCAGTTCCTTTCGAATCCAAGTTCGTAGATCCAGGTGCAGAAGAGGTAAAACCCGAGGAGAACATCTATCCCCGCGACAATGAGCTCGACATGAACTTAAAGAAGTGGCGAACCCTCTTCATGTCCCGCCTGATTCACTTGTATAAGACGGAATATCTCCCCTATGGTCTGGGAGCGGTTCCCGCAATTGTTACCCAGGAATCGAATAAGTATCAGGAGTCATTCGATTCAGTGGCAAAGTTCATGAATGCGCGCATCCGTGAAATTAAAAAGGGCGGCTATCAAGCCGAAATTAAAGATATCTATCGTGTCTACAAAAATTGGTACGACGAAATGGGTGGTGGTGTTGGGCGAAAACTGTCGCAGACCGAGCTCTACAAGCGGCTCTCAGACAAATGTGGTGAACCATCCGATAAGAAAACCTTTCGACAAATGCGTCTCTTCGATGACGATCAGGACTTGGAAGAATATGAAAAGGCAAAGATGGAAATGGATTAAATGGAGAAAATGTATTATTTTTCTAGCACAAGTAGTACAGGATCATAAATGCGAAGATAGTAAATGTGCTGCATCCAACCAAGGACTCTAGAAATGTTTTCCACCATGACCCAGAAGACAGAAAGACTTGAAATGAAATGACGGCGATGACCAGCATTAAATAAGAGATCGATAAAATGGCTAAAGTGTAATCTTCAATGAAATAGAGAAATCTCTCAGGCTGTGTTTCAGGCAGAGTCTCTTTCACATCCGAAAAATCGCGATTGGAAGTCTGAATGAGTTGATGCTGATGATCAATCTCTTGTTCCAATTCTTTTTTTTCTGTTTCTAATGTGTCTATGCGCTCTTTTACATCTTTAATGATTCCCTTTTCATTTCCCTGTACCGTAAATACAGTATCACCCATGATAAGTGCATCATTCGCTTTTCCTAAGATTTGTTTAATGTCATCTTTCAGTTGATCGGCAGGACTAACATTTTCAAATGATTCGTACCTTTTCATCCTATTGTATTTCTAATATTTTATGATTGTTTCTTAGATGCTTTATTGAGTTCGTCCGATGCGTCCCGTAATACAGATGATGCCCCTTTTGCCACATTTCGAGCACCGCTCTCAATGGTATCCTCTACCGATGAAAATGCATTTTCAATTCCATCCAGAGCACCTTCGCATGACGGCAATGGAATTTTTCCATATGTTCCATCGAAAATCTTCTTGTTCCAGTAGCGCTTATTTCGCAAAATGTCTGTATACTGCGAGCGATTCACAACAATGAAAATGAAAATGAGAATAAATGGAAGTCCAATGCCTACCCATAGTGATGCGGGGATGATATGCATGCGCCATAATACCGTAAGAAGGAGTAAAACAGAGATCGTAATAAACAGTGAGGAGAAGACGAACAATGTATCATTCTTATTCTGAACTGTCCACTCATTCATTTCATTTTTACGAGATGCCATGTTATTGTCATTGATGATGGCATCCGCATTTTGTTGTTGTTTATTATAAATGGATTGTTGGATATCCGCCAGATCCTTATTTCGTTTATCATACACTGTAGTAAACTCCTGTGTTTGAATGGCCTGCTGCAAATCTCCGTAGGCTTTATCAAATGATGCATCTTGCTGTTTGATCACATCGCGAAATACCGTATCTTGTTGATTTTTCAAAAATAAGAGCATTTCTTGATCTGTTTTAATCGGTACAGGTGAATCAGATGCATGTGCCTGTTTCAAATCCTTTATCAATTGAGTATACTTATCGTCACTCATTTCCTCTAGATCACATTAAGAAATTACATGGTGACCATAACTTATTTTCACCATGTCATATCATACATTTATTTGTATCACTCATTTGTATCACTCGTCTGCCGCTTTATAAATGTATACTAGTAATCCAAGCGCAACAATATTGAGAACGCTATACATTTTCAGTAAATTATCTGTTCGTCGCGCTTTTTCCTCGGTGTATTTCACCATTTGCTTTTTAATTTTCGCAGATGCCTCTGTGGAGGAAATGAGCGAATTTTGATTTTCTAGCTTTTGTTTCTGTTGCTGAATGGTATCATTAAAATGAGCAATTTCTTGTTTCATTTTAGCCGAGGATGATAACATGTATTTTGTAATTTCATTGATGATCTGAGTCAAATCATTTAGACGGCGATTTAACACAATCGTAATTTGTAGCGCCTTCTTCTCATCTGCAGGATTGGTCGCATCATTGCTCGAAAGAAGCCTAAATAGTTTATCGAGTGCGCAGTGATAACGAACACTGTAAAACTGAAACTCCTCGTGAATATGCTGCAAAAATGTTTGCACAGCCTCAGATTGACTCTGTTGGGTAGGAATCTTATGCTTCATATTTTTAATAATCGTATCGATATACGCCTGTGTCAATACTCTTTTTTCCTTTGGATCACTGTGTGAATCATCATTTTCTGTTAATTCAGCCGGCAGCAATCCATTTTGATAGGATGCAAGCAATTCTGTATCGGTTTTACATTCAACCGGTAGATTATCCATTATGGAATCCATTCTACTACCTTTATCTCGTTTTATTTACCAAAAATGCCAGCCAATTTAAGTCCTAAAAATAGCGAAACAATAGACAACGCGATAATAATTGAGATAAGTACCATTTTATTTTCAAAAAATTCGGAAATCATAAGCGAAATAGACATAGAGGGTCCAAAAGCACCAGAGACCATGCTTGTTGATAACTCGGGAAGCATCATTCGAAACACAATAAGACTAATACCAATAAACAGAACGGAGAGTACCCATAAATAAGGAATAACACCCTTTCGAAGAGGTCGGTTTAATAAAAATAATTGATGCGAATTCAGTTTTGTATCTCGAGACCGGAGCACCTCGTCTCTCGCAACAGCACTCTCTACATCCACTTTAATGTCCTTCTTTATCGCATGTAGCCTCTGAATCTGCTGCTGTAATGTACCGGTCCTTGATAATAGATCCGAAGTTGGTTGATCAGTCAATTCAGTAGATAATGCGCCATTAATTTTATTAAATAAGTAGGTAGACCGGTCCTTTAATGTTTGTAAGGCACTTGGGTCCGATTTGCCCGTATAATCATTCGCGATCGCGTCATATTCTGATTGAAATTCAGATCGTGTAGCAAGCCACGATTGCATTCTCCTACCATTATCTCAGCAAATGGATGCTTTATTAAGGAGCACATACTCGATAGATGATCGCCTCTCCCGCCGAAGCACTCGGACGAGTAATCTTGACAATGTCACCAGGTACCGCTCCAATGCATCGGGTAATGGGGTCAATATGAAACTTAATTTCAGGGAATTTTGACTTGGTCGTGATGTACATGGATGCCATGAGACCCTTATGTTCGCTCTCTGGGACAATCTCATGCTTGGGAACCAGGACATGAGTCAACGGATTCACCACAATCATATCCATACAGAAGAAGGTCACACGAAGTTTGGCGCGGACCTTTTCACCGGTTGGAAGTTCCTTCATCTTCATGTATTGCTTTAGGGCGATTGCGTGATGCGCATCCGCAATAGGAGCCTGCTGCATGACAATCACCTCGGTGTGCTCCGTTCTCTCTTCAGGAATATCATCAAAGAAGGTTTCCAACTTAGGACGGGTCATGTTATTAATGTAGCGTACTTGGCATTCTTGTTTTTCATTGTCGTTTTGTGCTTCATTCTTTTTATACACCGTGAAACTGAGACCGGGAAGTGATGTCGCAGCAGCAGCCGCTTCCGCTGGGGAAAACTTGCGATACGCATTTACATCGTAATTTCGCTTCTCCAGGATGTCAAGAAGGGTCATGCGGCTGCGGTAAATGCTATCCACGAATGCAAAGTTATCGTTCATTCTCTCTAATCAATCCTATTGAATGTTTAGGTCATCAAATTTTATTCACGCGGACGAAAGAGCGCCAAACAGCGCGCCTTGTCTTGAATCTCTATCAACTTTCCCCTTTGATTTTCATTTGTGATGGTCCATTGCGAAATGGACAGCTGTTCGTAGTGATTTTGGAGCCATTCATGGAGAAAGGCGGCCTTGTTCTTCTGTAGCGTAGTATACATATCAATGTCACGCCCTTCCACATCCTCATCAATCGATATGACACGACCATCTTTCATAATGAAGTTTCGATCCGCGAAATCGGACACACCCAAGAGATAGCTCGTGGAGATATGAGCAGAGATGGATGCAGACATGGTTCTACGATCTATGTATCATGTTTGGATATCAAATTTATTTATTCTAATTTTGTTACACGAATTGTATCTGTTGCGCCTGCAGGTGCAGCAGGTGTATAGCGTGACACGGCAGGCTGCATGGGCGATGGCAGCATACCACCCATGTTTCGATAAGGGGCACGACGAGGAGGGCGGCTGAATCCTGAGAGAAGACCATCTGCTGCCATAGCATCATCATCTGTGCGAACCGCAATAAAAGGCCCTGAACCTGTACCTGAGTCATACATTTCTGTATCGTCCATTTGAGGTGGATAGATCACAGTATTGGTTGGAAAGGGTAAACCGCCCTGTTGTGGGGATGACATTTGTGGGGATGACATTTGTGACATTGGTACTTGTGACATCGGTACTTGCTGGACGGGTAGTTGTTCTTGTCCAATCGAAGGACCCATCATCTGCTCCTGTCCCATCATCGATCCAATAGAAGGCCCCATTGCTTCTCCCATCATCTGCTCTTGACCCATTGCTTCACCCATTGCAGGGCTCATTGCGGATACCATTGGCTGCCCTTGATTATCTACCGCAAGTGATGCCAATTCTTCTTGTATCTGCTCTGATTGTGCCTTTTCTTGTTCCGACATTTCACCCAACTGAGCCTGAAGACTTCGCAGTTCCTCATCCGACATCGGTAGTTCCTTCGGTTGTTCCACATAGGCCGGCACTCTTGTTTCTTGATAGACCATCGGTTGAAGAATCTTTGGCGGTTCTCCACTCGGCGCCCCTGTATATTCAATCGGTTTCAATCGTTCCACTCCACTAGTTGTAATGTAACGCATACTAAGATTCAAATAAGCCTCTTGTTCTTGTGTGAGAAGCTTCATGGAATAGGGCATCTGTATTTGAACGATCTTGGACTTCGGTCGACCCAGCGGCGGCAGCAACTCCAAATCATTCACGGTTGTTCCAATATACTTAAGCGGTCCATCGCACATTGAGCATACCGCCAAATTCAATCGAGGATTATAAATGGGAATGGTACCACATGCTACGCAGATCGGTATTGTTGCCCCATCAGAACGCTCCATAAATGATTCCTTGACAAAAGCCATGCCAGCATGAGCCACAATCGCATCGCGGTCCATTTCACCGATTTTAAGACCACCCTGTGCACCACGACCACCCGTCGGCTGATGCGTGCGAACCTCTTTGCGACCCTGGCCGCGTGCCTGCCACTTATCCTCTACCATGTGCTTCAAGCGCATTCCATACACCGGTCCAATGAAAATGGCGGCATTGATCTGCTCTCCCGTGGCTCCATTATACATTACCTCATTTCCATACTTCTCAAATCCGAGCAACTCCAAAATGCCACCAATGTCCTCTTGCGGCGAACCATCATTCATAAAAGAGGTTCCATCACCAATACAACCCGTTAGCGCGGCGGTCTTTCCCAGGAGCTGCTCCAAGTTCTGTGCGATGGTCATACGCGAAGGAATCGCATGCGGATTCATAATCATATCAGGAACAATGCCCGATTCCGTGCGAGGCATGTCGTGACCTCTTAGCAGTGCGCCAATGGTACCCTTCTGACCGTGTCGGTTGGAGAATTTATCGCCCAGCTCTGGAACACGATCCTGTACTACACGGACCTTTACGAGACGCAACCCCATATTATTCACCATAATCACCACTTTTTCCACGCGTCCACGTGTCCATACCTGTGGCGTTGTCGATGCATCGCGTACAGTACCGCCAGTCGTGCTCATCAGATACGCACCTACAATCACCGTATTCTCATCGACATATTCACCTTCACGAATGATACCACGCTCATCCAGCTTCGAGTAGTCCAGGCCTGGCTTTAGGTCCTTCCAGACGGCAATCTGCGCGGGATTACCGAAGCGGACCTTGGTGCCCGCCTTTTCATCATCCTCCTCATATGCCTGATAGGAACGAAATGCCATCGAGCGAAACATACCGCGTTTCACCGCATCATAATTCATAACAATACCGTCTTCCTGATTATATCCCGACCAGCAGGCAATCGCAAGAACACAGTTCATTCCATAGGCCATCTTGCCCTCTCCCAGATAATTGTTATACATCGTGCGTGTCAGCGGCATTTCTCCATAGCAGAGCACATGTGCAGTATTGTCGAAACGATTGCGCCAATTTGTGGCATAAATGGAGAGACCCTGCTTTGACTGGGAGCATGATAGCTGATTACGCGGGGACTGATTGTGTGGGGCAAATGGAATGAGCGAAGTCATCATACTCATAATCGTGGAAGGGTGTACCTCCATATGAGTCGTTTCGGGGGTCAAATAGGCGGGATTGTTCGCAATGAAGGACTCATTTTGCTCATAAGGATCAATGTATTCAATCACACCTGTTTGATCTTTTAGCGCATCCACATAGTCTTTTAGTTCAACTCCTTCGCGATCCTGTAGCGGATCCAAGAAATCAGTCGTCTCCAGACCTGCCTTTTCACGCATTTTAAGAACACCCATTACCATATGGCGCCAAGTAGGAAGAGATCTCATTTTTGCGACAGGAACACGCGCATCCATCGGCTTTGTCTTGTCGAGCCAGATGAGTGGACGAAGAGGGCGACCAGCATCCAAATAAAGATAGACACGACGATCACGAACTGAAAAGGAAATACTAACAGAGTATGGTAGACATCCTGCACGCTTAAATATTTTAAGAACATTGGTTAACATATAAGGATCCTCGACATATCCAAATGTTCCACCGTTTAGATATACAGGTACGAACAGGATACGCTCCTGTAGTGTGACCTGTTCTGCCGTGTAGACACCACCGCGCTTTTTTAACCATGCGATGAGTCCATCGGACTTCGAAGAGGTTGAAAGTGTTGTCATAATACTCAAATTCTTGGTAATTCCAATCGATGCACCCGTTGGCGTTTCCGAAGTACAGAAATAACCATACTGCGAGGGATGAAGCTTACGCGGACCCGTCAGTTTCATACTCGTATCGAAATCCAAAATAACGCGACGGCATTGTGACATGAAATCCACATAGGACAGACGAGAAAGCGCCTGGAGCACACCTGATTTTTCCTCACCC
>Ga0209777_10008659_pt1 | contig 11104 bp, 11 predicted proteins | sample FrelakmetHBP12HB_FD_187147 | JGI IMG/M metagenome (GOLD analysis project Ga0209777, IMG submission 187147) | Freshwater lake sediment microbial communities from the University of Notre Dame, USA, for methane emissions studies -HBP12 HB (SPAdes)... | ecosystem: Environmental > Aquatic >...
GGACGGTTAATCACGATAGGGACCATGTTCATTTTCTCGTCTCGATTCCGCCAACGATGACAGTGGGTAAAGTCATTGGAGTCATAAAACAGAACACATCACGAGGACTAAAGCAAAAATTCCCGTTCCTGAAGCGAGTATATTGGGGGACGGATGCAGTTTGGTCGGAAGGATATTTTGTCTCGACGGTAGGAATTGATGAATCAGTTATCCAACGGTACATAGAGGAACAAGGTAAAAAAGATGCAGGGCAAACGAAGTTTGAGATAAGTTAAAACCCCGACCGTAAGGTCGTGGGAAGTTTATCTGTCCACTTTTCAATTTTTTTTAACAGAATTGTGGTAATACTTGACAAGACCCGAAGAAGATGATTGGGTAGTGAAGAGTACAAGTAGGGTTGACCTGCCCCCCAAAAAAGGCACCAGTTTTGGTGTTAGACTAAAAACATATGGAGGTGATTAAGCCATGGTCACAGAAAAACAGTTAATAGCGAACCGGGAAAACAGCAAGAAGGGTGGCCCCAAGACGGCTACTGGCAAAGCCGCCGTAAGGTACAATCCTTTGAAACACGGGCTGCTTTCGCAGCAGGTTGTGCTGCCCGATGAAGATGAGGATGTCTTCGCTGAACTAAGCGACAGCTTGATGGCGTCGCTGCATCCTCAGAGGGCCCTTGAAAAGATGCAAGTTGACATAATTGTCTCAAGTTACTGGAGGCTTAGCAGGGCAGTCAGGCTGGACACATGCTATCTGGAAAGGATAATGGGAACCAAGGACTGCCTCGGTTCTATAGAGCACTATGCTAATCCCGGGCATTGCAGCTCTCAGTGCGGTAAGCTATTGCAGAGTCCGCTGAGATACGAGACATCCCTGGAGAGAAAACTCTATAACGCATTGAATGAGCTCGAGCGCTTGCAAATGGCCCGGAAAGGCGAGATGCCGCGGGCTCCTGTAGTCATCGACGTAGACGTATCACATCAGGGCCAAAATGGGTTGAGTCAGTAGAAAGACCTGGTGCCCTGGCTACTACGGTTATGGCAGATGGGCAGCGAACGGCCTGAATCCGGAGTGAAGCGGCGTCTTTCCTGGTTGGCCAAGAAGAGGTGGTCCGTCGCAGTAGGAATCACGGCAGGCCCACGGATAGGTTGCGGCGGCAGTAGCACGATCTGCGGCGGACCACCATGTATCAGCCCTCGCCAGCTATCTCGAGCTGGCCAGGGCTGTGCGCAATGACCTTTTGCGAAACAAACCCATTTGAGCCATCTTTCGAGACAGCCACGTCTATATCCGCGGGCGCAGGCTCGGGCGCAGTTTCTAGCGCTGTGAGATCAGTTTCGCTTCCCTCCATGTCGTTGAAGAATGCATCCTGGAGGACGCCGGGGTACCTGACTGCGTTTATTTAGCTGTTCCCCTGTTGCGGCTCCAACTCTGCAAACTGACTCTACATGGGATAAAAAGGTAAGAAACGTTAAGTCACTCTACTTGACATTAGGTTTCGCGTGAGGTAACCTTGGCGTAGGAGTTGTAATACTTGATAGGTAGCCGACTGCAAGGTGAGCGATTGCCGTGGCATGTTGTGGCTGTGTGGGCGGGGGCAAGCGAATGCGGGGGGACTACTACATGGGCACGCCCAAGACCGTTGAGCTGATATCTAGAACAGGTAACCGGGGTAGGGAGGAGACCGTGGTAAAACCGACCCAAATGGGTCGGTTTTTGCTTTTCGAAATGGGATTATGTTCCCCTCAGTGACAATGAATTCTGTAAGGTTAACAGGATGACCAGAAAAATAGTATTGCCCGTGGTTGCACTCCTAATAGCAGTTTGTATCGGTGTTGGCGTGTTGCTCGATGTATCCCATACGTCGGCCTACCAACCGGGTCTGGGTAATTATACTTGGGACCCAAGTGTTCCCAACTACACTCCTTCCGCAGTGCTTCATAATGGCACTATCGACTATTCTGGGCTGATCTTCGGGAATTTTCTGGGCGTTTCTCCGTCACAGCCAACAATAGGATTTTGGGCAGACTGGGGGAACGCGGTCGGATGGGATGATAACGCCAACATTTCAACTTTTGGTATCGGTGACGCAAACACTAACGGCGATTTTCTAGACGGTTTGATCATAGGAGAAGGAATGTCATACGATTCAACCACCGGCCAGTGGTCCTTCTGTTGCCAGCAGGCGTGGTGGGATTTGGGTGCTCCAACATGCAGGGTGGCTGTATTCGAGAGCGTGGATCACAATTATCTCCTAAGTGACGCACTTGATTTTCATCTCTATGCATCTAATTCCCCTTGGACTGGGGAGACTTCCCAAGGTGTGCTCCTCACAGATATTTATCTGGACGGATGGCGTCCCCATAACCCCTCTGAAGATATGAATGGCGATGGTTGGTGCACGGACGATGGCGTGAGTGTATGGCAACTGCCCGGATTTTACCGATACATAGAGCTGACGCCGTGGACCCCGGTGCTTTTCCACGCGAACTCCGATCCGGAAATTGACGCGGTGGCACGGTATCCTAACTGCGTGCTATCAACACCAACACCTACGCCCTCACCCACGCCCTCACCCAGTCCTACCAGTTGCTATTGTGTACCTACACCAGCCCCTGTTCCGTGTAATTGTACCCATACTGTGCTATCTGTGGATGCCAGTGCTGCAAACTGTTGCAAAGTCACAGTAGATGGCATAGAAATTGCTGCCTATCCATATTTTCAGGTCTATCATAATGGCCAGTTCGCGTTGCTCCAGGCGACTGATGGAGAGTGCTGTAGTTTTGTGGGTTGGAAGATACAGGAAGCTAGTACGGGCGCCATGTGGGTGGATACATGCAAGACCATAAGCCTGTTGATGGTTGACCATTTTAATGTCACTATACTCTGTTCACCGACCTGCACGCCAACACCAACACCTACGCCTACACCTACACCCACGCCCTCCCCCACGCCACCGCCACCCATTTACTCGCTAACCATGCAGGCGAACGGGAGCGGCATCATCACTCCTGGGGTAGGCAGCCATGACTACAATTCCGGGACAGTGGTGCCTATAGCAGCCTCCGCAAACCCGGGGTGGAATTTCGCTGGGTGGACAGATGGCCCCGTGACCGATGCCAATTCTCCCACCACTACCGTGACGGTGAACTCTAATGCAATTGTCACCGCCAACTTCACGCCGATCCCAACACCCACACCTAACCCAACACCTACGCCCACACCTACACCAACACCTGCGCCTACAGCCGCACCTACACCTACGCCCACGCCTACGCCGCCGATTTGCACGCTAAACATGCAGGTGAACGGGAGTGGCGTTATCACCCCTGGGGTAGGCAGCCATGACTACAATTGCGGGACAGTGGTGCCTATAGCAGCCTCCGCAAACCCAAGGTGGAATTTCGCGGGGTGGACAGGTGGCCCCGTGGCCGATGCCAATTCTGCCACCACTACCGTGATGGTGAACTCCAATACACTTGTCACAGCCAATTTCATACCTGCACCTACGCCAACGCCTGCTCCCACAGCCACAGCCGCGCCCACGACAACACCCACGGCAATGCCTACGCCTACACCGACTCCCACAGCAACCCTGCTGCCGATCAGCGGTGGAGGAGGCGCAGTGTTTGTGATACCGCCGCCAACCCCGACCCCCAGGGTCACCGCTACTGTTGTTCCTACGCCTACACCAACGCCGGTGTACACATCCCCACCCAGCCCGACCCCGACGCCCATCGACATCTCAGGCTCTATCACAGGGAACGGCGCTGTGCAGCACCAAATCGTATATAGCGTGGCGAGCGGACAGGCAGTGCTGACGCTTAGTGCGGGCACCATCGCGCTCACAGCCACGGGCGGGCCTCTGCAGTCCCTATCAGCGACGCAAATATGCTCCAACATACCCCCGGCGCCAGCGGGGGCCTACGTCATTGGCTGCGCCTACGACTACACGCCAAACAACGCGATCTTCAACCCGCCAGTTACGCTGACCCTTCACTACGACCCGAGTACACTTCCGGCAGGAGTTGATGCTAGTAAGCTAACCCTAGCCTATTACGACAGCACAGCGAGCAAGTGGATTATTGCTCTTCCTTCGACGGTGGCCACCCTGAATCATATCGTCACGGCGCAGGTTAGCCACTTCACACTGTTTGCAGTTTATGCTCCTGCTCCGGTGGCCACGCCCATCCCGACCGCGACTGTAACGCCTACGCCGATTCCGTCTGCGGCGTCGGGCAAGAAGACTAACCTAGGTGTGATCATCGGCCCTATCATTGCGGTGTTTGTGTTGCTAATGGTACTCCTGGCGTATTTGTTGTTGAGAAGAAAGAAGCCACCAGCGCCAACTCTGCCGACAGCAGGCCAAAAACCCTGAGGCGAAGCCGAAAGACTGGTTACGTCTGGGTGCAGTTTTCCCCGAGAGGGACAAAAAAGCGCTATTCATCTGTCACCGTTCGTTGATAGATGAAGGCAGGTAGCGTAGATCTGCATGGATGGCGATGTAATACCCACGATGCATAGATGCGGATAAGTTAGTCATTCAGGGCAAACCTGATATTAAGCAGATCTATAGAAGCTATATAGAGCGTCAGAACTTGACTATGAAAATGAATATGAGGCGATTCACCTGGCGAACTAATGGCTTCTCCAAGAAGCTTGAGAATCTTGAATATACCTTGACTCTCCACTATACGTATTAGAACTTCGCCCGCCCTCACCAATCGTTAGCTAACCCCTATCCCACAACACCAGCTATGGCAGCAGGGCCAGCCAATAACATCCGGACGGTCGGAGAGATTGTAGAACTAGTTCATTAGGACTGGGCATGAAGCATACTTGTTATGTTGCTAGACCTTCTTTCGCATCCAAAAACTGACTGGCCAAGGGTGTCCTTCCTTATAGGCAGGAAAGGTCGACTCCAATTCAGAGGAACAATGGAGATGCATGTAGCTCCCCCACCATAAGACCTCATAAGCATAGTTGTATATCAGAAACGCTTGCAGTAAATACTGCTCACTCCAAAAGAATTGGAATTTTGTAATCCCCTCTAGATGGTACTCTCTCGGCAGAACGATATCATGTATGTGTACGATCACTCCGTCACTTACTCTCGGAAGTACCTCCAGAAATAAGTAATTGACGTCGCCACCTGTTCTAACCACATGAGTCGAGTCGATAAACAGAATATCCCCAGCCTGCAACTGTGTAAAGAAAGCTAGTTCGACATCTTCCGCTTTTTCATGCCTAACACACGAAAGCCCAGGGAATCCCTTTGCCACAGTATCATTAGGATGCGGGTCAATTACAGACAATACTGTTTCAACTCCTGACCTTTCTTTGTTTAGAAGGCAAGCCCTTGCCAATAGGTAGGTAGACATACCCGAACCAATTTCGATAACCTTTTTCGGCAGGAAATGACGCACCATGCAATGCGCAACCTCCGCATCGATGGGACCAAATAAGGTGTTGTCTGAGTAGAATTCAAATGGTGCTCTTGTCTTCTGCCTTGGGAATTTGCATTCTTCTCTGAAGTTAGGAAAGACTTCGTGAAGGAACTTCAGTTGTTTCTTGCTATTAATATTAATGCCCACCATTTCTGATTCATCTTCCCATAGTGCCTTTCTCTGTCGTAGTTCCCTCAGAACTGGAATTGGCGAATAGAAATGGACTAGTGTCATATGGATACCTTGTTTTTCCCAAAACTCAAAAAGCCTTCCGTAAGTGAGGTAACGAATGGCTCTTAGATACAGACGGGCAACACTTCGCATTAGACGCATCGGAACTGTACCAAATCCTTCCCCTTGACTATTATTATGAAATGCTTCATAGACCCTCTGGAGTCTTCTAACCTATCTCTAATACGCAGTTGCTTTGTGCCATCCTCCATATTGAGATTGTGATGACTAGAAATAAGTATACCACTATGTGTCCATCATCTGCATATCGTCTTGTTTAACATTTCAAATTGACCCACTGCCCGACTTACAGTCTGTTTGACAACCATCGGCTGCGTTACTACAATAGCGCTGCTGTGAACAAGAGAATCGAGCCGACGGGATATGGTATCCATGAGGGCAAAACTGCTCACTTGTCAGCGAACTATGAGCGTTTCTTTGCCCCGCTGGTAGGCAAAGGAATCAGTCTCCTGGAACTGGGGGTTCTCGAAGGTGCATCTCTACGATTTTGGCGTGATTATTTTGAGAACGCAACCATTGTGGGGCTGGACTGCAATCCAATCAAGATAGATGACCCGAATGGCAAGATTCATGTTTACCAAGGTTACCAACAAGATACCCAGCTGCTTGACCGCATTGTCAAGGAACAAGCCCCCGATGGTTTTGATGTCGTAATAGATGACTGCTCGCACCTTGGTAGGCTTGCTCGAATCAGCTTCTGGCATATCTTCCAGAATCATCTAAAACCCGGAGGACTATATGCCATAGAGGACTGGGGAACAGGCTACTGGCCTTGGCAGAAGTGGCCTGATGGAAGGCGTTACAGGCTAAAAACTCCACTTGCATACACTCGCAAAGAGCGCCTACTGGATAGCCTCAGTGTAGGTCTGCAACACGCGTTTCCCCGCTTCCCTAATGTTGCGAGTATGCCAGTAAGATTGTTCAATCGTTCAGTGATACGCAGCCACCAGCAAGGTATGGTAGGATTTATCAAAGAACTCATAGATGCATATGCTCTTGGCGAATTAGCTATACCGCGAAGTGGCAGCGGGCGCTATCTTCACTACGGTATAAGCCAGTTCTACATTACCCCAGGTATTGTATATGTTTTTAAGTCAGCAGAGAGTCTGCGAACGCCACTATCGCAGCAAACCTGAGCTTTCTGGGCAAGGACTTGTGCCACCTCGGCACAGAGCGCCTTTCCCCCAAACGCACCTAACGAGTGCGCGGACGCCTAAGAAACCAGGTCCACACCAGAAAGGCTAAAACTCCTAGCAACAGGAGGAAGACAATCACCAAAATAACTATCTTTACGATCGCTCCGGAAGATAAAGACGTACCTCCGGAAGGTGCAGGGCTGGTGGTAGAACCAGGGCTGGTGCTGAAACTCATGTCCTGCCCGTAGGCGATAGCTCCATTGCCAACCGCCTTGGCCCTGAAGTGGTACGCGGTTCCCGGCGATAGTCCTGAAATGGCGGAGCCGAAGGTTCCTGCTGAGGTCACAGTCTGTGCTGCAGTGCTAGTACTGTAGGATGTAGTGAGGCCCCATTCCAAGTAGACCTGCACTGAGGCGGCTGTGCCCAAGCTAACTAGATTGCCGTTAAGGGTAGCTGAGCTGGCAGTCACCCCGCTAGCAGCTGTAGTGCTCACGGTTGGGGGCGCCGCTGGTGTAGGAGTGGGCGTGGTAATAGCAGCGCTCGTGAAAGCGATGTCCTGTCCATAGCCCACACCGTTGCCTGCGGCATAGGCTCTGTAGTGGTACGTGGTGTTTGGAGACAGGCCAGTTAGCGCAAAGCTGAAGTATGCGGCAGAGCTGGTAATCTGCGTCGTAGTCTGAGAGCCGTAGCTTGTGGTTGGCCCCCACTGGAAGGAGACCTGCACTGATGAGGCTGTGCCCAAGCCACCCAGATAGGCGTTAAGGGTGGCTGAGTTGGCAGTCACCCCACTAGGGGACTGTGTGGTTACTGTTGGCGTAGCTGACGCTGTGGTGAACGTGACATCCACCCCATAGCCTGCTCCATTGCCCACCGCATCGGCTCTATAGTAGTAAGTGGTGCTTGGGGATAGGCCAGTTAGCGTAAAGCTGAAGTATCCTGGAGAGGTTAAAGTCTGCGCTGCAGTGCTAGTACCGTATGATGTTGTGAGGCCCCACTCGAAGTAGGCCTGCACCGAAGAGGCTGTGCCCAGACTGGCCAGATAGCCATTGAGGATAGCCGAGGTAGCCGTGGCTCCACTAGCGCCAAAGCTGCTGACAGTAGGGTACGGTACCGGTGGTGGAGGCGTTGGCGTCGGGGCTGGTGTAGCCACGCGATTTACGGTGCCGGCCAGCGGCACCGCTGTCACATAATCGCCTTTAACGTTCGCCAGTGTGTTTATTGTGGGCGTTAGCGTGGTTTGACCTGATGCCAGACTAGTTATTTGAAGGCCCGCTATTCTTGCATTCCCCATGGGACCCGGCCATGTCGTAATGAATTGCACGATGCTGACGTAGTTGCTTTGAATGCTGAAGACTGGCGCGCCGAAGGGTGAGTCACCAGGGGATACTCCCGTAACCTGTATCTTCGCCGCGTCATAATATATCCTGATGTCGTACGCGCCCAGGCCGTATCCGTCCGGAGGGAAATTCTTCACCCACACGTTAACAGTCGTGGATTGGCCAACCGACAAAGTAGCATCATCTGCAGAAACTGACGTAGATTGCGCCACCGCCGGCTGCACTACATGAAGTGGACCGCAGGGAAAGAGCAACCCCGAAACCACCAACAGCATCAGGATCGCGACAATTGACGCCCTGTTTCGCGCTTTAGCCATGCTTTCGTCAGCTTTCGACTTCTAAGCGGCAACCCGGAACCGTATGAGCCCTAAGAAAGAACTGTGTCAGGGCGATTGCTCTTGCCAGAGCTGGGATTGCGGTACTCTCGCAACGAGCCTTACTCAGATTGGGCGCCCCTGATAGACAATCGCCCTGCAACCATAATTTCATAAACAGGTCAAATCTTGCTCCGCCCAGCCCGGCATCGCCTTCAGGGCACTAATCGTGATTTACGACCAGTCTCGGAACAAGTGCCGAATTGCTCGATTCCTTGGAGTACCAAACACCGGCATAGTATGCCGCTGGCGTCTCGTTGTTAAACTTCAGGATCAGTTCAACCTTACCGGACACGTTCTGCACCGCATCCTGAACGATCGCTGTGACATCCCAGGTCATCCAACCGTACGAACTCGGGAAAACCGCGCTTGACCCGGAGGGACCGCTGGTCACGTAATCACCGCCAGCCGATGTCCAGCTATTGGTGCCGTCGTAGGTTAGCCATGTCGAGCCATTCTCAGACCAGTTCGTCCGTATCAGCTTGTAGGCCGAAACAGTCAGTCCAGCGGGATTATTATTATAGGGATAATCGTAGCTGAAGTAGTAGAGCTGCAGACTTGCAGACGTGATGGTGGCGGTGGACGGGATGTCGGAAACGTCGAATTCGAGTAAAGTCCGCTGCAGACCGGACCCCCCGTCCAATGCCTCTATAGCAGTAAACGGCTCCGAGCCAATATTGGTGTTCGGAGTTGCCTCCCACAGGTCGGTATCCTTGGTCGGTATCCCACCTGCTCCTGGCGCTGGAGTCGGCGTTGGGGCCGGGGTCGGCGTTGGGGCCGGGGTCGGCGTTGCAACCAACTTGAAGTTGGCGTCTCTGGCACCAACCGCATACTGGGCGATGTACATACAATCGACTATATCGACCTTGTCCGCACCGACATCGTGATTCACACTTGCCATATTCAAGAGCTTTATGTCCGATCTGGCCCCGACAAGGTACTGCGCACCGACCATGGCATCAACGATGTTAACCACACCATCACCGTTGACATCGCCTCTCTGAAAGGTCAGGGCCTGCGGCGCGCCTGGCGCTGCGACCTCATTTCCGATAGGATCGCAGATCAAACCGAAGCCAACGTATAAATCGGTAGTTCTCAACGCGGATCCGATTAGGCTGGGAACGAGCTTGGCCACCGTCACAGGAGCATTCTGCCCCCTCGGCGCGCCTTGAGCAAAACTGGTCTGACCACCAACGTTATCGGCACGAAACACCGGGTTATTGAACGGTGAATCACCGCTTCTCACCGCGAGCATGCTCATGGCGGCGGGGTCGTATACTGCCGTAGCCTGGTAGCAAGCCACAGGACTGCTCGGCAAAGTCTCCCCCGTCCCTTGATCGACGATGCTCGCTATAGTGGCCTCAACAGTCGCCACATTGTCTGTATCGAGCGCCTCGGAGAGAGTGATGTTGGCTCGGGTTGCAGGACGACGGGTGCTGAAGGAACCGTCGAGCCCATATATTGTGCCGTTACCGACCGCTACAGCCCTGAAGTGATAAGCGGTGTCGGGCGAGAGAACAGCAACGTTCATGCTGAAGGGCCCCGGTGAGCTCATAGTCTGGGGCGCAGTCTGGTTGCCATAGCTTAGGGTCAAGCCCCACTGGAAAAACACCTGAACCTGCGATGCCGTGCCCAGGCTCGTCAAGTTACCGTTCAGGGTAGCTAATCTCGTACCAATATTGTTGGGTTCACCAGTGGTAACCGACGGAGGAAGAGGCTGCGCTGCGAAGGCAACATCGTAGCCATACGCTGGGGTGTAATTGCCAGCCACGGCCTTGGCGCGGAAGTGGTATGTCGTTCCGGGAACAAGGCCAAACAGGGGCGCGCTGAAGGTCCCCACGGCGCCCATGGTCAAGTTGCCCGTCACGTTGCCGTAGCTCGTGGTCTGCCCCCACTCGAAGGATACTGCCACGGATGTCGCGTTGCCCATGCTGGTAAGGTTACCATTCAGAGTCGCCGACGTTAGAGTGATGTCGGTAGCATTACCGGTGGTGACCATGGGCAGAGTGTCAGCTGTAGCCGGTGCCGGCATGCCATATATCAAAGAACTTAACAGAAGCACCATAACTATGCTTGCGGTAATCATCCTAATCATTTTGCTCTGCCCTCCTACCACGCTAGTCTCGCGTCGAATCTGAGCATAAATGCAAGCTCAGCCGTTGGAGCAAAATCTCTGTGCGGGGGGCATGCCACACGATTCCGAACGCGCCGGTGCAAGCAGTAACATCGATCCCACGCGCCACTCGAACCTGTGTTCTGTGCAACCCCCGGTTTACCAGCTGCAAAGCAATTACGTCCGGTCGCTACCTGGGGCCGTTAGAACAACCCTGCACTCAGCCGCTATCATGGCGAAGCGGTAAACCTTCCAGGTTAACTTATAACATATGTCTATCCAAAAGTCAACGAACAGTAGACTTATGTTAAAAAAAATTGAAAAGTGGACAGTTAAAGCTTGAAAAGTGGACTGCGGTAAATGCATCCCTCTACTAAGGAGGGATGTATGGAACAGATACATAAGCGGTTCACTGCCGAGCAAGTGAGAGCATTGTTGAAAGGATACCATC
>Ga0209777_10008660_pt1 | contig 11104 bp, 11 predicted proteins | sample FrelakmetHBP12HB_FD_187147 | JGI IMG/M metagenome (GOLD analysis project Ga0209777, IMG submission 187147) | Freshwater lake sediment microbial communities from the University of Notre Dame, USA, for methane emissions studies -HBP12 HB (SPAdes)... | ecosystem: Environmental > Aquatic >...
GTTCCGGTCCCGACCAGCGGCATCGACAGCGTCGCCTGCAGGCAAGCGATCTCCCCGCCCAGCGAACCCCCGGCCATTCGGCAATTGGATGGGAGGGGGGCAATGGAACAGGGGTTGGTAGCCAGACAGACAAAATTACCCATAGCCCCGTCAATATCGATGCGGGTTCCCGCCGGCAGCCCATCAATGATATGCATGCCATCGGTTGGGGTCGTGTAAACACATCCGGCCGGCGGAAAGTCCGCCGTCCCCGTCCCATTCTCCGGTGCCACGCAACAATCGCCCCATACGGCGCTGCCGCCGTAAGCGATCACAGACATCGCCAGGATTAAGTACAGTTTCGTTTTCATGAGAATTGTCTCCATTCAGGTTATCGAATTAAGGGTATGTTCCATATTGAATTTCCATCATCCTGACTATTTTCCTTTCTGGTACGCCGGCGGTACCATTAGGACTTCCCAATAGGCTTGCTCTGTCGAACCCAAGTAGGTCTTACCAATCGATGTTTTCAGTTCCGCCCGCCCCTCTGGAATGTCCGATTGAAAATTTCAGAAAACGATATATCGCTTTGATACAATTCATGTTGGATCGTATTCGGCTCCCGATCGCATTGCGATCAGGAAATTCCTTATTTATCTCTTCCAAAAAGCGTAGGTTCGCATTCCACGCTCCAAAGGTACTATCCATTATAAATAATGTACCGCTGCCTCTGAGTCAGTAGATACGGCTTGCCCCCCCGAAGGTTTGTGGAATATGAGCGAAAAAGAATGAAAAGTGATCGATCCTTCAAAAAATCGGCATATCCGGTTGAAACACCAGCGTCATCGCTTGTGCGGGCAGGGGGGTAAACTCATCCCTGGAGTGCCGTCTATCTCAAGGGGTGTTGGGATGGGGGGATATACTCTCGTTGTGATCAGGATCATTCCGGCACTATCCGGAATCCAGAAAGACCTCAACAGGCCGACAGAATGACTTGGTTGCTTCGAAAAGTGGCGTATGGCCCAATAGCATCAATTATTGAAGAAAATGGAATTCATTGCCTGGCGATTATTTCTTCCAGGCCCGAAACAACCGTCCGTCTCCTGGCTGCAGGTCAATCTTCATCGTCCGATCTGTCATCGTCGGCCCGTCAACCCATTGTCCTGTCTTGCGGTCCAGTTCCTGCAACCGCTCGAAGGCCGGCTCAACCCGGACCGTTGCCGCAGTCGGTTGATTGTAGTTACGATTGACGACCATAAACGCCGACGGCTTGCCCTCCTGTGCAAACAAACCCTGAACCAGCGGCCCCGCCCCCGACACCTTTACCGGGCAATCTGCCGGAATAGCCGTCGTTCCCAGCGGCAGCGGATCGGTGTGATACGCCCCGATCGAGTCCAGCTCCATCAGCGCAGGTCCGAATTTCTCGATCTCCGCGTTGAGCTCGGCCACCTGCCCGGCCAGCGGGGATTTCTTGCCATCCTGGTACAATCCCCCGTACGATTCCGGACCCCAGTAGGTGAAATAGCTGATCCCCCGCCCGCCGTACGCCATCGTCGTAAAGACCAGCCAGCGAAGCTCATTGATCTTCGGCAGCCGCCAGACCTTCTCGACAACGCTGGCCTGGATGATATTCAAAAACGGCCGCCCGGCCTCCATCGCCGCCTGCCGGATCAGCCCCAAGTTCAAAAAGTACTGCGGCGTGTCGGTGTCCTTGAAGAAATGGTAATGGTCGTAGCTGATCAGGTCCGGCTTAACCGTCTCGACAAACTGCCGCAGATGCTCGCGATAGGCGATGACCACCTTGTTCCCCGGCCCGATCCCCTGCCAACCCGCCGGATATCCGGCCTCGGGTTTGCCCACCTTGTCGGCCGTGATCCCCAGTTGCTGCTCGCTGGCGTATGTTGGAAACAGGTTGATGTACGCCAGGTGCCCCGGGTCCCGCTGGCGCAGGTACGCCACCAGCCGCCCCAGCCCCGCAAATGCCGCCGCCCCCGGCTCATCCAAGATAAAGTACGCCTCCATCGCCGGATGCCCCTTGACGCGGTCGATCAGGGCGTCGAGCTGTGCCTTCTTGGCCGGATCGTCCAGCACGGCCGGATTGAGCAGGTCGCTGGTCAGCATGGCCCGCAGCTTGTGCTTGGCCGCCAGGTCCAGCCCCTCGGCCGGTAGCCAGGTCAGGTTGTAGTGCTCGGCCGCCACAGCCGACAGCGCCTCCTCCGTCGCCGGCGGCGGACACCAGAAGGTAATCAAAAACTGCTTGGGCTTCCACCTATCCGGTGCGGGCGTTTTCTCTTCGGTACCCTTATCCGCGGCGATCGCACATGCCGACAGGCCCAACAATACGACAAGAAATCTGCCAATCCCGATCCGCTGACGCATGTTGACCTCCATTCCATTCGATTGTGATTCCGCGATTCAATGCTCACTCGGCCGTGACGGCCTGTCCTGCAACGCCAATACCTGCCAATATCCCCTCCGATTCTCCGCGATATTTCGTATTCTCCCGCGGAAAACGCCATCGCGCCCGGAGGGATTCGGACCCCCGACCTACGGATTAGAAATCCGTTGCTCTATCCAACTGAGCTACGAGCGCTTCGTTTCTAAGTGCTTATAGTATAACGACTTCCCTTCTGCCTTGTCAATCATCCTTGTCGGGAAAAAGGGCAGTGCACCAAAGTGCACCAAAAACCCAACTTCCACCTGTGTAAACTTATCGTCTAATTTAGGGATATTATTCATAGTTGACCTGTGCCTGTTTCTTTAGATACCTGATTTAGGGGACCTGTTTCCATAGGCCCTTTTTCAGAATTTCCCATATCCACCAGCCGATTAATCAGCCCATTGGATACAGCCACCCTGGCTCGATCCATCAAATCATCAGCAACAGCCAAATAAAACGAGTGGGTCACCACAAACGTACTGTGTCCGGCCAATTTCATCACATCGAATTCCGTTACCTTACCCGTCCGAAACCACTCACAGATTGCCGTTTTTCTCAGGTCGTGAAACGTCCCTTCTTTTACATGTGCCCGTTTCAGAATTCTATAAAAATCCCGATAGAAATTGTTCAGGACAGACAATCGGGAATCGGAGTAGGTCCACTTGCCATTGGATCGTCTGTAGTTTTGGATATAGTCATATCGGGCAGGGGGGATGAATACATAGGGGTGGTTTTCAGGTTGGCGGTTCTGATGATCGATGAGCGATCGAATTATTTCATCTGTCAGGGGAAGAGAACGTCTATCGTGATCCTTGATTTTCCATGCCCATGTCGTATCCGTATTTTGTTTGGGTGTTACCTTGACGATTTGTCGTTCCACATCGATGTCTTCCCAGACCAAATTCAACAACTCACCCCTCCGTAAACCTGTTAAAAGAACTACGAGGATCAGCAGATCCCATCGTGGAGAGTGATTGGGATTTGAGAGTTCGACAAAATCCCTTGCCGCTTTGACCATTCGAGCACATTCATCAGGGCTGTAAATATGGATTTCGCCCTTGGGCACCTTGGGCATTTTGATGTATTTGACTGGGTTTTCTTCTAGTTGTTTGCGTTTCACGGCCAACTCAAACAGGGCTTTGATTTCCACCAGCTTTTTCTTGACTGTTGCCGGGCAGTTACCACGATCCAGACAAATTTGACGATAGTGTTCGGCATCAGATAATGTGATCTGCTGGATATCCCGGTTCCCCATGTCTTTGGCGAACTCGTTCAAGACCCGTTTGTATTCAAGTTGGGTGCTCTCTCTTATTTGATCGCCCGTTCGATGCAGGCTGTCATCGATAAATTCCTTCAGCCTCATCGATGTGGGCTCACAATACCCCATCTGTAGTTCCTTCTCCTTGGCTATACGCTGCTTTTCAGCCTTTCGTTCATCGTTATGACCTAACGACTCACATCGTTGGATACCTTCAAGATCAACGTAGCGTAGGTAGAAGACAAAACTCTTACCATCTTTCGATGGGCGTCTCCACAATCGAATGTGTTGTTTTTTAATCATAACAAACTCCCTATATCTGTCATCCGTAGTTTCCGGATGTTATTAGTGCCCAATGCCGCCTAATGCGTCAACGCCTATTTTGTTACTGTTTCGTGATCGATCCAGTCCTGTATGGCCTTCCTTGGAAATAGGATCTTTTTGCCAATATGAAGCCGTGGTAAATGTCGAAATCGAATCAGGTTTGTGATCACATTGTGATAGTTTGTTGACGAGCTAACCAATGGTAGGCGCAAATACTGGGATAATTCGTTTTCGCTCATCAGATCTGGAAAGGCGCCGTTAGGATCGGAGACAGGATCTGTAGATTGGATGTTTTCTTGTGGTTGCATTCTGAAACTCCCATAACAGAGTATGTCAATGAAGATTTGTTAGGGATGTTTCAGCATCGTGAAGGAACAACGGATTTGAACTTCCGTGCTAAATACACCAACCTGTCATGGATCCGACAGGAGTACAGCTCAACAAGAACTGCAACATTTAAAGCTATTCGTAATATAACATGATATTATAACTACATTACTTTCACTTTCCAACAATTTTCCGAAAATCCGCAAATATGTTACCAAGGCGTTAATGGTATAGTCAGAGCAGACTATAAAGAGCATCTCCTCACTTAAGAAAGGGACTTCAGTTATTATATTCCCGCAAAATACCACGCACTTCTTTACTTGTAAGCTTTGGACTATAGGTGTAGCAGGTCCAAAACAAGTCGCTTGTGCTAGAATCTACATACTCACTGGCGAGTGAGAATAAACCTGGATATTGCCAGTCGGCCCAACCAGTAAAATCATCAGGATATTGGAATGGATCGTTGCAAAGTTTGCTGTTGAACCTAGATAGAAAGCTTGGCCATACCGTTGAATTCCTGTCGATATAGAGCCAATAACAGGCGGGAGGATTTTTGTAGGTGGCTATTTGCCCGAATATATCCTTAGGAAATCTATCGAGGTAGAGTCTATATTCTGTATTTCCCTGTAGGTATCGATATTCCGTCCAAGTCGCCCGAACTGTCGCCTCTGGGTGTATCTGGTCAAGGTCCCAGATGGTCTCATAATTCACGAATGTGCGATCTTCCTCGTAGAACCCCAATTTGATACATTTGTCTGGTGAACTAACACCGTATTTCACATGTTTCATCCATCTTTTAAGGTCTTGTTCTGCTAAGAATTTCATGTTTTCATCAACAATTCTGTTTTCTTGAGTATCACTCATATATCTATCTCCCATAATTAAGAATATTAATCGTTAATCTATATTTCGTAATATCGTTATTCGACACTATCCATCAGGCATGGACTATTCTGACGCAACAGAATCTTCACGCATAATGGCAAGCACTTTTTGCTCTGATAGCTGTGGATTATATGTGTAGCAGATCCAATATGCATTGCAATCCAAATACTCTTCAACGCAAGAAAATGCTCCTGGGTACTTCTTATTTGCCCAATCAGTAAAAGCATCAGGATCTTCAATTAGTTCGTTCAACCATTCACTATCTAACTCATAGAGAAACTCTGGTGAATCACTTGAGTTCTTGTCGATATATAACCAATAACAAGCTGGGGGATTTCCGAAGATGACTCTCTGGCCGAAAATATCCGTAGAATAACTATCAAGATAGAGTCTATATTCTGTATTACGGTCCCGGTATCGATATTCTTTGTCAGTTACCTGAACCGTTTCTTCAGGGTGTACATAATCGATATCCCAGAAGGTTCCCCAATCTTCGAAGGTGCCATCTTCTAGGTATTCCCCGAATTTGATACAAAGATCTTGGTTCTCAGCATCTTTCATCCATTTCTGTAGATCTTGTTTCGCCGAGAATTTCGTATTCTCATCCCCTATATTCTTTTCTTGATTTTCACTCATGCCTATTTCTCCTTTATATTAATATAATCTATTAATCGGAATTCTAATTCCATATCTTTCACTTTGCAACGTTTTTTTGGCGAACGAAAATATTTTGCGCCAAATAGAAAAATGTTTAGCTCTACTTTCCATCAATCCTTGCAGATCATCCTTTTCCCTGTTCCAGTCCCCTAAGATGCTCCCGCATCACCACATTCAGGATAACCTCACAATCACAATACCCACCATTGAGCTCAAACCACCGGCAAATTTCACCTACCTCAGTGTTTCTGTATCCCAGCTGTTCGAGAATTGCCTTGGAACCATCCAAGGTATGGTTACATGTTTGCAATTTACCGAGCTTGTCTGTAAATTCGTCCCAGTCATTCCTTAATAACTTATCAACTGGCTTGTTCATCACCGGCCTCCTGTTCTTCTGTTTGCGGGGAGAAAATACAACCCCTTTTTTGTTCTTTGATCCTTACGCGTTTTGTACTCCAATGATCATAATTATAGTTCTTTTCCCACATCACACGTTGTGTGTGGGATTCAATAAACTATACAAAATTCAATTCTTGGAAGTAATTGGGAGAGGAAGGAATGCACCTCTATGTACTCATTCCACATGACAATATCAGGATATATTAGCCGGGCGCATGTGAATGCGCAGACGGGGCAGATGGTGTATCTGTAGGTGGCGTTTTCCGGGCAGCCGCGGGGCGGGGACAGGGCATAAGGAATAACCGTAATGGTCGCCGTGACGGATTTATTGCCGTTCAGGGTGCCGGTGACAGGGTCGGTCGAGCCGGTGGCATCCCCGGACCAACCGGCAAAGGTGTAGCCAGCGGCTGGTCTTGTTGGGGGGCTTGGTGACAGAGCCATAGGAGGCCGAGACAGCCAGAGTGTATTCCCTGCGATCTGGAATCGATCAATATTCCACCATAGCCGACTGCGTGTTGGGATTATGAGCCACTCCTCATGCCAAGCTGTAAGCAGCACATCTTAGAAATTCAGGGTGACTTTCTAGGTGTAGTCACTTCCAATGGTGGGAAAGATTATCTCGTAGGTGCCGGCCTGGTCGTACCAGAGCCGCCATGACAGAATGTTAGATGCGGGATCGAAGCTGGCCCGCTTGGGCAGGCCCGACAGTTGATTTATCATCGACACTGAACGGGAATAGTAGTCGGAAGTATGAAGAAATCAGAAGAAAATCACATCGTTGATCTGGCTGAGTTTGACCAGTCCATTAGCCTTTTCCAGCTCATCCCGGCCGGGAACGGGAAAGGGCTGTCGCTGCTCAAAAAGATCGTGGATTACATCCTCACTGCTAAGCCAGGCCGAATTCCATCCGTATTAATCATTGGAGCACAGGGGATTCGAACTCACGCCCGAGCACTAATCCGGGCACTGGGTATTGAGGATGTGCGGGAGACAGATGGACTGTTGTTGCAGCCATGCAGTGCCCTGATCGATTACTTTCGCAATCCCAGCCAAGACACCGGCTATATCATTGCGGGAGCACACTACCTGGATAAGCTGGTGCAGCCCCTTTTCGTTGATATTTTGACCAATCAGAAATTCAACATGTACAATTTTGTGCGGGAGAGTAAGGAAACCTATTGTGTTCAAGGTCTGTTGGTAATGACTTCAAGAGCAATCACTTTGATTCCCCCGCCAATGCGGCAGTTGTTTGATTACATCGTCGAAATCGAACCATTTTCTTATGACCAAAAAATCCTACTCGGCCTGCAACGCATTAAATATTGCGGAATTGGATATCGGTCAGAAGAAGTCCTGGAAGAAATTGTAATGAGAACCAATGGGAATCTAAGACAGATGGTTCACCTTCTGCAAATTGCCATAACCCTGATTTCTGCTGAGGGTAGAGTGGAACTCGATATCCAGGACATTCGAAGAGCCGCCGATCTGCTTCCCACATCGATCCAATCTAAATCCTAAAATACAACAGGATCGTATCATTTCAAATACTTGGCAATTCCGATTGATGGCATGGAATGGAGATACTTTCCCGTAACCGCCAGACTCGAGTGATTGAGTTGGGTTTGTATCAGATTTAATGGGCATCCGTTGGCAATTGCATGGGATGCTGCCGAATGGCGGTAATAATGTGGGGTGGCTCCCTTTCCAATTATTTCCAAGGCAAGATTCTTGACAATTCTCCGAACATGGCCTGGATGCAGGTGTTTTCCATTCCGGCTCATAAACACAGGATTGTCATCGGATACCGATGACGGAAGGGTATGCAACTCAATCCACAGATCAGCCGGGATCAACACTGTGTTGGTTTTTCCACCTTTACAAAGGATTGTTAATTGCCCACCTTCATTTCGAGTCTGGAGGTCTTTCCATTTCAGGGATGCTAACTCAGATACCCGAATTGCCGTATAGTAAAGGGTTTTAATGATCAAACGATCCCGTTTGTTTTTCACGGAATCAATCACAGCATGTACTTCCTCTTCCGTCAGAATTCGCTCAGCCAATTTATCCTTGCAGGCTGGGATTCTCAGAGGTTTTCCAACATCAAATACCAGATAGCCAACTCGATGGATAAACCCGAACATACTCTTGATCGCAGACAATTTCCTTCGGCAGGATGCAGGAGCCATTTCCTTGGATTGAAGCCGGTCAGAATACTGCTGTAGATCCCCCAAGGTGATCTGGTGGAGTGGCTTGGAAACACTATCGAGGAAATCCTGAACATCCTTCTGGTAAGCTCGCTGCGTGTGCTGGCTCCTTCCGTGCAACCAGAGTTGGATCACCTGAGAATCGGTTTCAGCCTGTCGAGGGATCGATAGGCATTGTCGATCATTCTGGTCCATAGAAGAATTGACTCGATAACTATCGTTATCACACATTGGCAGATTTTCAGGACAAGAATCGGACATTGATTATACTCCAAGAAATCAATAAAATGACAGCATTTGAATACCAACTCATCATAATTTCAGCACAAAGTAAACACGCATCGGACATAACCTTGACAGATTCCTACACCCTTTTCAAAGCTCGATAGACCTCTCGGATCACTTCACCGGTGTTCCGACTCTCAATCCCATCAGGAAACAAGGTCTTCAATGCTTGGGATATATCTTTGATGGATGTCTCAAGTCCCAACTCCCTTAAAGCTTCCTGGATTTCCTGTGTGTGTTCATTCTGAGATGAGGATGGTTTTGAAACAGGAGTCGATTTCTGTTTCCGCGACGAATAAAACAGGATATATTTATTATCAAATCCTATACCTGAATTCCGAATTTCTCGACATCGTTCCTGGAGGGTGATGTCGTAGAAAGGGCGTTTTGAGCGAAGATCATACAACGGCGGCGGGAATACACCGGTAGCAACCAACTGATAAAGCCTCGATCTTGACATACCCAGAGACTGGGCTAAATAACTCACAGAGCATACGGCTTTCGGACTGGATTTAGACGAATTTCGTTCAGCCATTGGACAATTCTCCTTGAGGGTGAGTTCCTTGAGAAATATGATTTCTTCCCTTCTCGGTGATGACTCGTTCAGATCCATCTTTCATGATGAGCCCGGATCGTAACAAGAAGGATTCAATCCCTGTAATGCTTTGACGCGGCACTCCCAATATCGACGAGATAACATTAAGCTTCATGGATCCATGCTTCGCCAATTCCCTTAAATATGCCTGATCCAAGGGATCAAGCCCGTAAAAATTGATTTGAAGGAGCCGGAATGCTTCTTCGACATCCTCCATCGTGATAACCTCACGGTCATGGCTGACACAGACATTCCATGCTGTTTGTAAGTTCCGATTGATTGCCAATCGTGGAGTTCCTTTGGCACGACGGGATATTTCCGTCAATACTTGGTCATTTTCATAGTGCCAGCCTAAAGCATTGGCTCTTTGTCGAACAATCTGTTCCAAGCAATGGATTGATAGATAATCCAACCGGCACAGAATTCTTGCTCTGTTTACCAAGGCCGCCTGTAACATAAATTCGTGTGTACTTGCCAAAATCAACGTAAAATTTGCCAGGGGAATTTCCCGTTGCCCACGCCCCGTTTTGCCTTGGGGAAGATAGAGCTTTTTCTCAGAAACCGCAGTCAATAATACATGTTGGGATTTGGTTCCAAGAGCCTGACATTCATCAATAAATATCGATGTATCATTAGTTGCTGTTAAGAGAACTGACATCAACTCAGGGACACTGCTGAGCATTTCACCGTTGCTTTCGACCAACTTCAGATTAGCCAACTCATAATGAATGGCCCTGGCTGTGATACTTTTCCCTACCCCCGGTGGTCCCAAAAGGATCACAGGGCCGAAGTTGGTATTGGGATTGTTTGCTCGATTGCGGAAATAGGAGTCAATACTCATCCGCAGAAGTTCCTGCACCTGTGGCTGCTGACCCTGAATATGGCTCAGGCTCGTGATCTGAACCTGATTCACATCGGTCCCTATTTTTCGTTCGTCCATACCTGCAATCCTTTCATTCCACTCCTTCATTTTCAAAAACTTTCTGTCTAGAAAACTGGACCAACCTACTCGCCTACCCGAAAAATCGGGCCAATTTAACGCTGGACCGACGGCAGATCAAGCTCCAAACCCAGTTTTGAGTGGCAGAGTTCTAAGCCTAACCTTCGGATTTGCCTTCGAACTTTCCAAAATGCTCGTTTTTAGTGCAAAAGAACAGGTTTGTGGTTTGGACTGGATTTCGAATAAAATAAAATCTTATCCATAATAATAAAATATTTTGTATCGAAGAGGGTTGTATCGAATCGACAGACGTTTAACGAATCGAGGATTTTTGAATAGGGAATTTTGGATGGTAGGTATTAGGGGCGGTTCTTTTGTTGGCCGGAAAAAGAATGCTTATTTTGTCGTTACCCCCATGCCGTGGAGGTCCATATAAAAGAATTGTTAAATATTGGAATGTGATACCGGGGACCCTATGTTTTTTAACAGGGCATATTTTGCCCGAAACAAAATAGAATTCCAAGAAGGGGGGTAGGTTATCCCTCCGCAAAAAATTGCGGAGGGAGGGTTCTGGGGACATCTATACAGATTATGCAGGCACGCCGGTAATCGGTCGAGCGTTCGATACGGCTATTCCTTGCCCCAGCGCCAGCGTGGTTTCTCGCCCTTGAAGAAACAGATGACGATCAGGGCAACGGTCAGCACTACGACATAACCGATCCAATAACCAATCTCGGTCCTTTCTCCCCACAGAACCGCACCCGCCCAAATCAGGGCAATATACCCCATCATCACCACCCATCCCTGCCAG
>Ga0209777_10008661_pt1 | contig 11101 bp, 12 predicted proteins | sample FrelakmetHBP12HB_FD_187147 | JGI IMG/M metagenome (GOLD analysis project Ga0209777, IMG submission 187147) | Freshwater lake sediment microbial communities from the University of Notre Dame, USA, for methane emissions studies -HBP12 HB (SPAdes)... | ecosystem: Environmental > Aquatic >...
CCGGCTTGGTCCGGCCCTGCTCCAGGAGGTCCAGAATGATCTGGAAATCCTCTTCCTTGAGGTCGTGGCCTTTTTCCTCGAGCTCCCGGATGCGGTCGAAATAAAAGCGGGCGAATTCGACCTTTTCGTCCGGGCCGCTGATGTTCAGGGAATCGCCCCGGGTGGTCAGATCGACGCCGAGGCGGGCCTCGATTTTCTTCAGGTTGCGGTCGAGAACGCCGATAAAGACACTCTTCCGGACAAACGGGTGGGTGATTTGTTCCATGTCAGGGGCGAGGAAATATGTCTTCCACGGCCCCTCATTATCTTGCCGGAGGTCTCTCTTTGTCAAGGCGGCCGGATTCGCCCGGCCGGGCCGGGCGATTTCGGCTCAGTCCCGATAAAAACAAGCGGGCGCAAGGAAAGACCGATGGATCGGGAGGCGGCGGCATAACCCAACTGCCGGGTTTCCTTGACTTGAAGCGCGGCAACAAGGAAAATGTCCCTTCCGGGCCGAAGGACCCGCCGCCTATGGCCGATGATTTTGTTTTCAAGCCGTTCGAAAAAATGACCCCCGCGGATTACGCCGCGGTCGGCTTCAAATCCGGCCTGGAGATCCACCAGCAGCTCCTGACCGAGAAAAAGCTCTTCTGCCGGTGCCCGGCCGGCCGCTACAGCGACGTCTATCACGCCGAGATCCTCCGGCACATGCGCCCCACGCTCTCCGAGCTGGGGGAGTACGACGGCACGGCTCTGATGGAATTTAAGACCAAAAAAGAGATCATCTACCGGATCAACCGGGAGAGCGTCTGCACGTACGAGATGGACGACACGCCGCCGTTCATGATCAACGAGCAGGCCCTGGATATCGCTCTCGGGATCGCGATGCTTTACAAATGCGTTATGGTGGACGAGCTTCACATCGCCCGCAAGCAGTACCTGGACGGGAGCATCCCGACCGGGTTCCAGCGGACGACGATTGTCGGAGTGGACGGCTGGATCGCCTACGGCGACCGGGAGGTTGGAATCGTCCAATTGGGCCTGGAGGAGGACGCCTGCCGCGAAGTCAGCGACGTCGGCCATCGCCGGGTCTATAAAACCGACCGGCTCGGGATGCCCCTGATCGAAACGGTCACCGCGCCCGACATGAAAACCCCGCAGGAAGTCGCCGAGGTCGCCCAGATTCTCCGTCGGATCGTCCGGTCCACCGGAAAGGTCCGAACGGGGATCGGGGCCGGGCGCGAGGATGTCAATGTCAGCGTGACCGGTGGGACCCGGATCGAGATCAAGGGCGTGCCCCGGATCCCGCGGATTCCCCGCCTGACCTACAACGAGGCCATGCGCCAATGGAACCTTCTCCGGCTCCGTGACGAGCTGGCCCGCCGGGGCGTGATGACGGCCTCGTTCGGTTCGGCGATCGAAGATGTGACCAGGAACCTCCGGAAAACGAAATACATGCCGATCGAAACCGCCTTGAAATCCGGCATGGTCGTGTTCGGCGCCCGCCTCGACGGTTTTCGCGGACTCCTGCGCTGGCCGACCCAGACGGACACGTTTTTCAGCCAGGAAATTTCCGACCGCGTCCGGGTCATCGCCTGCCTGACGGCGCTCCCCAACATCCTCCATTCCGACAGCCCGAGCGAATCGCTGGCCGGCGCCGAATGGACGGCGGTCAAAAAAATGCTGGGCGCCCGGGATGAAGACGCCGTCGTCCTGGTCTGGGGACAGGAATCGGACGCCCGCCTCGGCGCCCAGGAAATCATCGCCCGGGCCCGGGAAGCCACGATCGGCGTTCCTTCGGAAACGCGCCAGGCCCTGCGGGACGATACGAACGGTTTTGAACGCATCCTCCCCGGGCCCGACCGGATGTACCCGGACACCGATCTTCCTCCGAAAAAGATCGGGGCCGAACGGCTGGCTGCGATCAAAGCCTCGCTTCCGCCGCTCGTCCAGACCCGGGAAAAGTGGTATCGGGAGATCGGCGTCCCGGCCGACGTCGTCGAGCGGTTATCGGTTTCTCAGAAGGCGGACCTTTTCGAGAAGGCGGTCCGCGAATGGGGCCTCAATCCCAAAACCGCCGCCGTCATTCTGATTCAATATTCCAAGTATTTGAAAAGAAAGGGGCTTTCCCCGATCGCGACAGATTCCGAATTATTCGCGGATATCCTGACCGCGCTCCGGGACAAGCGCCTTTACCGCGAAGGCGTCCGGCCGCTTCTGGAATCCGCCCTGATCCAGAACCGGCCGGTCCGGGAGCTTTTACCGGCCGCCGGATCGGGCGATTTAGCCGCGGATGCCTTCCGAATCGCCGGAAGCCTGAAAGGCCGCCGGTTCGAGAACGGCTCCCGTCGGATACGGCGGGCGATGGGCCTTTTGATGGCCGATTGGCGCGGCCGAGTGGATGGCGCCGAGGCCTCCCGGATTATGACGGCCGGGCTGGCGGAGGTGCCGGCATGAACGATCTCAACAATAACGAGTATAAAGGCTACCGGGGCCGGGCCCTCGAGGTTCTCCGGAGCTTTCACGCCCAGGTCTGGAGCGACGCGAAAATCGTCACGGCCGACGGGTCTTACGTCGGCATCATCCTACCCCGGTCGGAAACGGCTGATCCGCTCCACGTCGTCCTGAAGCTCCGCTCGGGCTATAACATCGGAGTCGAGGTGAACCGGATCCAGGATGTGGAGATCCATGGCCGGAAGGAAGCCCATTATAAGATCCCGGAGAAGGAATTCCCGTACGACCCTAAAAAACCCCGGGTGAAATTGCTCGGAACGGGCGGGACGATTGCCAGCCGCCTGGACTACCGGACGGGCGCGGTCATTCCGGCGTTCTCGCCGGGCGAGCTCTATGGCTCCGTCCCCGAATTGGCCGACATCTGCAACCTCGAAACGGAAAAAATATACGGCGTGTTCAGCGAGAACATGGGCCCGGAGCAATACATCGGCACGGCCCAGGCCATCGCCCGGGAGATCGAAAAAGGCGTCCAGGGCATCGTCATCGGGCACGGCACGGACACGATGCACCACACCTCGGCCATCCTGTCCTTCATGGTCCAGAACTCGCCGATACCGATCGTCATGGTCGGCTCCCAGCGCTCCTCCGACCGGCCGTCCTCGGACGCGGCCCTTAACCTGATGCACAGCGTCAAGACCGCGGCCGAGAGCGATATCGCCGAGGTCATGGTCTGCATGTTCGGTCCGACGTCGGACATCTACGGCCTGCTCCATCGGGGAACGCGAGTCCGCAAGATGCATTCCAGTTACCGGTCCACGTTCCGGACGATCGGCGACATCCCGATTGCGATGGTCAGCCGGGAGAAGATCACGCCGCTTCGCCAGGATTACAAGCGCCGCCGTTCGGACAAAAATGTCGTCATCAACACGGCCTTCGAGGAAAAAGTCTCGATCGTCTATTACTATCCCAACATGAAGCCGGACATCATCGATTCCCTGATCGACAATGGCTACAAGGGAATCGTCATCGCCGGCACGGGCTTGGGCCACGTCAACAAGCCGCTCTACCCGGCCCTCAAGCGCGCCCAGGATAAAAAGATCGCCGTTTATATGACCGTCCAGACGCTCTGGGGCTACGTCCAGATGTACGTTTACGACACCGGCCGGGACATGATGGAGTTGGGAGTCGTCCCGGCGGCCAACATGCTGCCGGAAGTGGCCTACGTCAAGCTGGGCTGGACGCTCGGCCAGACGAACGAACCGATCGAAGTCCAGCGGATCATGCTGACGCCCGTGGCCGGGGAAATCACCGAGCGGGAACCCAGCAACGGTTACCTCATCTTCCAGGGCGGTATCCCGGAAGTCGAGGAGTTCATTTCCCAGTACCGGAAATAGGCGTTTCGGGTCGGCTCTCCGGCGGGGCGACGATCTTCGAATCCCTTTCCTTAGCGGAGTCGCGGAGGGCGGCCTTGATCGTAATCGTGAACCCGGCCACGACGCCGAACAAAGCCATGAGGGTCAGGAAGAAGAAAATCGGGGTTCCGGCGGCTTTCAATAGGATGAATTCGACAACGTAAATCAAGAAGACCAAGGTCGAGAGGAAATGACCGGCGATGGCCGCTTTTTTGGTCCGGGTGGATTTATAGATTTCGACAAACAGGCAGAGGAGGCCCCCGGCGACGAGCAGGTCGCCGACCGTCATCGTCCAGATCGCGCCCGACGTCATTTTGATGTTGAACAGGGCGTGGCCGAGAATCAGCTCATCCTTGAACAGCACGAGAACGTCGTAAGTGATCAGGATGAGCCCCAGCATCGGGAACCGGCGGAAAATCTTCATAGCGGCCTCCACTTTAGCGGATATTATAACCCTTTTTTTCCCCCCGGCAATCCCGTACAATAATCCTCCGCCATGAAATCAAACGAAGGCCGTGGCTGTCCGGCCCGAATTCCCCGGGGAGTCGGCGTTTGAGCCCGGTCGCTCACGCCGGGCTGGGCCTTCTCGGCTGGCAGGTCTTCGACCGAAAGAAAACCGCCGGGACGCTGCTTCTTTTTCTCCTGGTCGCCAACGGCCCCGACGTCGATTTCCTGCTTCACACGATCTTCCGGAGCCGCGCCCTCTTCCTCCACCAGTATTACACCCACAACCTGTTGTTCACTTTGGGGTTGTCCGTCTGCGCGTCGCTTCTGCTGGGCGATGCCCGGAGCCGGATGGGGCTTGTCCTGACGGGCCTTTCCCACCTGGCTGCCGACGTGATCGTCATCGACACGCTTCCCCCCATCGGCCTCCGGTTGTTTTATCCCTTCTCCGGGACCTTTTATAACCTGCCCTGGTTTCCCTACCTGAAAAGGGGATCCTGGAAAGTGATAACCTCAATGCGGAATTTTGAAGTCCTGGCCCTGGAGTTCGTGATTTTTATCTTGCCGGTCCTGTTGATTTTCTTTAAGCCGCTCTGGAAGCGGGTGACGTCGGCGCCGTTCTGGAAGATTTGACCGAAGGACTAAAGAGTGCCGCGAAGGAGCCGGGCCGGCAGGGTGATGACGGCCTTGAAGAGATCAAGGACGGCGCCCACGGTGATGCCGACGAGCCGGAAGGGGAGAAGCAGGAGCCAGACGAGGGGATAGAGAACGAGAGCCAGGAGGGCCAGGGGCCAGCACAGGACAAGCAAGATGAACCAAAGTAAGAATTTCATCTGAGTCTCCTCCTCCAATCAGATATACGCAAAAATAATGAAAAAGGTTCACGAGCCATGGAAGAAAGGGAAAAACGGGTTTACGAGGCCTTGGAAGGGCTCGGCATCCCCTATGTCCGCCGCGAGCACCCGCCGGTAGCCACCGTCGCCGAGGCGGTGGCACACTGGAAGGGACTCCCCGGGGCCCTCTGTAAAAATCTCTTTGTCCGCAACAAGCCGGGAAAACGACATTACCTGATCGTCGCCGAACACCTCAAGCCGCTGGACCTTCTCGCCATATCTCATACGCTGGGTGACAGCCGGTTGAGCTTTGCCTCCGACGAACGGATGAAGCGTTGCCTCGGCCTTCACCCGGGCGAAGTCTCGCCCTTCGGGCTTCTCTATGATGAAAAACACGAAGTCATCGTCGTCCTGGACGAGGAGTTGACCCGGGCGGAATCCGTCAATTTCCATCCCAACGTCAACACGGCCACCCTGACGATTTCCACCGCCGATTTGCTGAAATTCCTGAAGTCGCTCGGAAACCGGGTCGTCATTTCCCGGCTGTAGGCGGGAGCCCCAAGACCCTTCTGCCCCCGATCGTTCGTTCCTCCCCCCCGTGCGGCCGGAAAATACTCCAAAAAGATGATGGAAATCCGGCCTGAAAGCGACTAAGATATGGGGACTCGGAGACGCGATTTATGATGATTTTAAACCTGTTCAAGATTCTCGTCGAAATGAAAGGCTCGGACCTTCACATCATCGCTGGCCGGCCCCCGGCGGTCCGGGTCCACGGCGAATTGACTCCGGTCCCCGGGATGGAAAAATTGAGTCCGGAACAGGTCAAAAACCTGGTTTACGAGATCCTGACGAAGGAACAGGTCCATCACTTCGAAAAGGACCCCGATAACCGGCATGAGCTCGATTTCGGGTACGGGTTGCCCGGCGTCGGCCGGTTCCGGGTCAATATCCACCGGAGCCGGGGCTCGGTGGCCGCCTGCATCCGGGCGCTGGCCCTCACGATTCCGCGGCTCGAGGATCTGGGCCTGCCGCCTGCGGCCAAAATGTTCACTCAGGCCAAGCGCGGCCTCATCCTGGTCACCGGCCCGACGGGCAGCGGAAAATCCACGACGCTGGCGGCGATCATCGACGAGATCAACTCTACCCGAAATGACCACATCATCACGATCGAGGACCCGATCGAGTATCTCCACGGCTCCAAGAAATGCTACATCACCCAGCGGGAAGTCGGCCTGGACGCGGATACCCTGTCGTATAAAAACGCCCTGAAATACGCCCTCCGCCAGGACCCCGACGTCATCCTGATCGGGGAAATGAGGGATTACGAGACGATCGGGATCGCCATTACCTCGGCCGAAACGGGCCATCTGGTGTTCGCCACCCTTCACACGTCGGGCGCGGCCCAGACGATTGACCGGATTGTGGACGTTTTCCCCTCCGATCAGCAGCCCCAGATCCGGATGCAGCTGGCCAGTAACCTCCTGGGCGTCATCTCCCAGATCCTCCTGCCGCGGATCGATCAACCCGGACGGATCATGGCCTGCGAGCTGATGATCGCCAATTTCGCCATCCGCAACAACATCCGGACGGGCAAGACCGAATCCATGTTTCAGACGATCCAGACGGCGTCCAGCGAAGGCATGCAGACGATGGACCAATGCCTGATTCGCCTGTGCAAAGAAGGCAAGATTGATTATGAAACGGCCAAGCCGTACGTCTATGACAAGTTCACCCACGAAACCCTGAAAAACATTCCCCGGCACTTTGTCCCGGGGAAGACGCCTCCCTTGATCCGTTCGGTATCGTAAAGAGAGGGTATTCCTCTGAGCGATCAGGGGATTTACGCGCCCTTCGGCGGGTTCCAGCATCTATTCCGGAAAAAACCGTACCTGGGGGCCTACGTTTTCATAGAGACGTTCGCCCGGAGCCTTCTGAAATACGGCGCGTTCGACGAATATCATTCCTATTTTCCGGGTCTGAAGATTTAAAAGAAAGTTGAGCGCCGCTTTCTCATAAATGATTCATAATAAAAATAATACAGGATGATCGAAATAAAAAAGGCCGGCCCGCGTTTCGCGGACCGGCCTTGAGAAATCGAAACCGGATTCAGACCCCGAAGGCCGTTTTCATGATGTCGACCAGCCCGAGGGCGTAGTCGATCTGAATCAACGGCGCCTTGGTTTTGTCGGCGATCTTGGTGAAACGGCCGTCCTTGTTCGAGTCCTTGGTGACGATGAGAACGTCGGCGTCGGGGGCGACGGCGTCGATCATCCGCTCGTTGTCGCTGCCGGCCGCGCCGCGGGTGGCTTCGCCGCCGACGTGAATGGCGACAACAAGAATCTTGTTTTTCTTGCAGTACGCGATGAGGGACTTCACCCGGGCTTCCTCCGCGTCGACGGTCAGCCCGGACGCGCCCATGCCCTTGAGACTCGCACCGATGGCGAAGACGACGGTTTTGAAAGCTGTGCCCGTGGGGAACTTCGTCGGGTCGGTCGTGCTTTCAACATGAAATCCCTCGCCGGACTTTTTTCCGGCCAGGCCGACGCCGGCCTGGATCATCTCGACGGTCGGGACGTCGCAGTAATCGTACTTGATTTCGGCTTCTTCCATGACGATGTTGACGGTGTTGACGTCATTGCTCTGGCCGGCCGACGTCGTGAATACGGGCAGGGACGCTTTGAAGGTCCCTCCCTGGGCGGAGGCGGCGACCGCCAGGCCCGCCAGGGCGAGGACAAGAATGAGCGTTTTTTTCATGAGAGATCTCCTTCCGGATCGTTCCCGGTTATTATCTTATTTTTCGATCCACGTGTCGACCATCTTGACGGCTTTTTGCCAGGTCGAATCGTACAGGGAAACGTGTTCCCGGACGCGTTTTTCCGGATCGTAAAAGCCCATGTGGTTGTATTTGACCAGCAGCCGGTCGCCGAGGTCCCACCAGGCAGCGACGATTTTATCCGCCTGGGCAAGGCAGGTTTTCGTCAGGTATTCGGCCGCCTTGGCCGGGCTTTTGGCATAGAGCGCCAGGGCCGCCTTGTCCGTCTCCGGAACGGCTTGAACGGCCGCGCTCTCGTATTCGAGCTGGGCTTTCTGGACGTCCTTGATCGCCTGGTTGTAAACGACCTGGGTATGGAAATCGACGTAGTCGGACGCCCAGCGGGCCGAGGCCCGGTTGAGCTCGTAATGATCGCCGACCGTGAACGATTTGGGCACGGCCGTGATCCCCGCGTAAAGAGGCATGTAGCAGGCCGTGGCCTGGTCGCCGAAAACCACCCAGAGGATGCCGCCGATGGCGTTAGGCAGGCCGCCCCGGCATTGGACCAGGCTTGTATATTCGGAGTTGGCCACGGAGACTTTCCGCGTGCCGGAGTAGTAGTTGGGGTTCTGGAAGGGGCCGCCCCGGATTCCGGAGACCGGGTCGAAGATCGAGCCGTAGCTCTTGTCCCGGGTCAGGTTCATGACGTCCTGGACGGATATGAGTTTGTCCGGCTTGACCGAAAACGGCTGGTCCATATTCGGGGTGTTGGGGTCGAGCTTCAGCGAAGGCGCGACGAGGTCGAGCAGCCGCCAGAGCCGGGATCGCCGCCCGCCCGAGCTCATAGCGCTGTCCGCGACCGGGGAATAGGCCCGCTTCCAGCTGAACGGTTGGCCTGAGGCCGGGTCGTAGAGCTTCTGTTCCACGGCGAACGAAACCATGTGGGCCGAGCCCAGGAAATGGTCCTTGTCGGCCAGGTTGACTTCGCCGATCCTCGATTCGTTGGGACAGACGGCGAATTGGTCGTCGGGGACCCGCTCGGCGCACCAGACCGCCCCGGGCTTGCCCGTTTCGGGCGCCCACAGGGGGCCGACGGGCATGATTTCAAACATCCAGACTTCGTTCGGATCGGACACGGCGAAAAATTCTCCGTCGTCGTCGAAGCCGTAGCCGTATTTTTCCGCCAGGGAGCCCATGATTTCGACGCATTCCCGGGCCGTCCGCGACCGTTCCATCCCGAGCAGCGAAAGCATCGTCAGGTCGATCCGGGCCGAGGGCGTGTTGTTGACCAGCTTGCGGACCGTCCCGATGGTCGATTCCGAGATGGCGACCTGGTTTTCGTTCATGTAGCCGAACATGCCGTGGTGGTAGGCGTAGGTGCGGGGGACCTCCGGGATGGAGAAGCCCGTGTCGCCCTTGGTGAGGGCGTACGGCCACTTGGTCCCTTCCTTGAAGGTGACGTATTGGTTGATGTGATAAATCTTGCGGACCGAGCCGGGCTTATGGTCGGCCGCCGGGACGTGCCCGAACGTCCAGTCGCATACCCCGCAATCGCAGGTGTGGGTGGTCATGGTCGAGCCGTCGGTTGAAGCGGCCTTGCCGACCATGATGACGGTGCAGGATTCGCGGTCGGGCCCGAGCGTCAAGTCGTCGCCCGAAACGTCTTTCTGGGAGAAAACAGTCAAGCCGGCGCCGGCGATAACCGCGGCGGCCAGAAGGCCAATGACCGCCCGGCGAAAGTCGAATTTCATGGGAAGCTCTCCTTTATTCCTCGTAAATGGACTTGGGATCGGCCTTGGTCGGGTCGTGAAAATAGGAGCCGATTCCGTTCTTGACGATTTCGGCGTAGCGGGGCACGCCGTTGAAGACAATCGCTTTGTCCGGGAATTTTTTGGAATATTGCCGGAGGATTTCCAGGGTGACGGAGGCATGCTGGCCGACCCGTTTGTCCATGGGCCAGCCGTTTTCGTCATAGGGGACGAAGAGCTTTTTTTCATGGGCCAGGCTCAGGAGGAATGGATCCTTGCCGTCCATCATGAGCTTCTCGGTCTTCGGCCCGGTCGGCTGGTCGAGGAACGGGATCGGGGCCTCGAGCAGGAACGGCCAGGCGTCGCTGTAGTCGCCGATTTCCCGGTGGGACAATCCGCGGAAGTTTTCCGGCGAGGGCTCGACGTGGTTGTCGAATCCCTCCATGGCCTTGACCGTCATCGAGGCGATCGTGGCGATCTTGGCCGATTTTTCCGGGGCGACGATGCAGTTGGTGACGGGGAACATCGTTTCGGCGCCGTGCAGGTCGAAAACGACGTCGATCTTATTGCGTCGGATCAATTCCATGGCCGCGTATGTCACCCGTTCCATGAGCGCCCCGTCGGGACGTCCGGGCCAGGTCCGGTTCGTGTTCCGCACGTCCAGAAATGACAGGAGCTGTTTTTCGGGGTAATGGATGTAAACGTCCGGGTCCGGCCATTGTTCCAGCGGCGAGGCGTCGCGGTTGCCCATGCGGAATTTCATGGCGCCCCAGGGCGTGGGAACATGAAAATAGAGCGGGTAGCCGTCGCCCGGCTTGGTGTTGCGGCTCCCGCTGGCGTTGAACGTCGGGATGATGTAGACCGTTCCTTTTTTAACGGTCGCGTTTTCGATCATCATGAAGGCCATCAGCGTGCCGGCCGGCTCGTTGGAGTGGGTTCCGGCGATGATCAGGGCTTTCCCGCCCGGCTCTTGGCCTTCAAGGACGAAGATGTTCGTATCGGCCACGGAACCCTTGAGCGAGGGTTCGAAATCACTCAAGCGGATAACCCGGGACACGCCCGGGCCGGCGATGACCGGCATTTGAAAATGGCGGTGTTTCCAGAGAGGGATCCCGCCGGCGATGAGAAGGGCGGCGAAGACAAGCCCCAGGACGATCTTGATCGGCTTTTCGTTTTTCACGGCGGTCTCCTATTTAACCCGGAGAAGGCGGAGGATGAGGGGCGTCAGGACGAGGAGCGCCAGGATGAGGTTGCCGACGCTCTTTTTCTCCTTGAGGAAATTCCAGCCGAGGATGAAGACCAGGTACGCGGTGATGAGGTAATACAGGATCATGATGATGTTCATGGCGGCGCTCCTCACATGCTCCAACGGACCAGGAAGGCGAGCTTGGCGCTGAAGACGACCATCAGGACGCCGACGATCGTGATCACCACCCATGGCAGCCACGTCTGTTTCAGGAAGGACCAATAGGAACCCTT
>Ga0209777_10008662_pt1 | contig 11101 bp, 10 predicted proteins | sample FrelakmetHBP12HB_FD_187147 | JGI IMG/M metagenome (GOLD analysis project Ga0209777, IMG submission 187147) | Freshwater lake sediment microbial communities from the University of Notre Dame, USA, for methane emissions studies -HBP12 HB (SPAdes)... | ecosystem: Environmental > Aquatic >...
AGAATTTCGAGCTCCATCTAAAAGAATGAGAAAGGCGCCATAGCAATACATCCAGCCAACTTGTAAAAGAACTATTGACCCTGGTCACGAAAAACAAAAACCTGATGGTCTCAAGCATGGGTGAAACTCCCCGCGGCGACCCGCGGGGGATTCGGCAAAGAATTTTGCTAAAATTACAGTCCTTCGGTTATTTCCTATTCATCGCTCGAATGCTACCTATTACCCGCTTCGTGCCATAAAGCCACCATCCACCAGGATCTCCGTCCCGGTTATATATTTGGCTTCGTCTGATGCAAGGAAAAGAGCGGCATAAGCGATATCCCACGCGTCACCTCTGCGGCCAAGCGGGACCCGGTTTTTACCTTCCTGGCGCAACGCCAGCAGATCAAGACGCCCTTTTTGTTTGGAAACCCGATGTTCGAGCAACGGCGTATCGATCAGGCCGGGAATGATTGTATTGCAGCGGATTCCTTTCGGTCCGTATCGTACCGCAATCTGTCGTGTGAACTGGATCAGGCCAGCCTTGCTCGCTGCGTAACCGACAGAGTCATGCCCAAGATGACGCAAGCCGCCAACCGAACCGACGTTGGTTATGACACCAGACCCCTGCTGTTCCATGACCGGTAACACAACCTTGCAACCGATGAACGCACTTGTCAAATTCATATCCAGTTGAGAACGAAATTCCTCGACTGTCATCTCTACCGGACCGCCCGGAATTGAACCCCCAACATTGTTATGCAGGACATCTACCCGACCGAAGACACGGAGACAATTCTTCACCATATCCGTTACCGCAGCGAGGTCCGTCACATCAACTTCGGCGATGTCGCAGACTCCTCGCTCCTGTTTAATGAATTCCGCTGTTTCCTCCGCAGCCGCGCGGTTGTTGTCGACGATCATGACCTTCGCGCCCTCACGCGCGAAAAGAACAGCTGTGGCACGGCCATTTCCCCACCCCGGTCCAATCGATCCGGAGCCTGTTACGATCGCAACTCTATCCTTTAGACGCTGGGTCATGGGTTGCTACCTCATAAGATGGTAATTGTTCCGAATCATATCTACGGGCAAACAAGCTTAAAACGGATGATTCTTACGAAAGCCTGACAATAGTTTCATGCCAGTGGAACAGTCCTATTTATACATTTCCAAGCGCCTCAGCCATGAATTCTAATGCCTGGTCCAGAGCATGGCACACTCGGTTTCGCTCCCGCACCATTTTACGTTCAAGGAACTTAAACGGCGCATCCTCCCGATCCATGTCTCCCAGATCTGCAATCGGGTGAAGTCTCTGGAAGGGTCCAATAGGATAAGCTCGATCCGCATCGAATCGGTCTACAGAACAGTAATTTACCGGCATCAATTCCCGGCTTAACTTCATCATGCATTTATTTAGTTTCGCTGCCAACTCCAACCCTTGGTGAGCTACGGTCTCTTCGCTGGCAAAATATTTTTTAGACACATCCTGACATACCTGTTCTAGCAACACCGCTTTTTCGCGAAAAGCAGCGGCTTTTTCTAAACCCGGCGTCAGGTCGAAAGCGCCTTTGGCTTTTTCCTGAAGTTGTAACATGTGGTGGTTGAATTCATCGGCCACCCCTACAAAAGAATAGGGAAGAACAGGTGCTGTGCAAAGCCTCCAAAGGGCCGCCGTATAAATCTGAGTATCTTTCCGAAAGATCTCACGGTCAATCTTGTCTATTGTATCGGCTTCCGTATGCCAGTACCAAGGGAGTCCATTGACCAGCGTATCAGCCCCCGCCTCTTCCGGAGGTTGCAGAGACAACAACTGGAAAAGAGAGGGGAGGCCGATGCCCCAAAAAGACTGGTCCCCTCCTCGGCGGACACGCCGGTATCTCGGAATTTGGCCGGTATACTCCTCGATGATGCTCTTCCCTAAATCATAGGTTTCCGCAACGCACTCCAGGTTGGTGTAGTCGGTAGCCCCTTTACATCCGATGATATCAACGGTGAGATCCAGCACCGCGTTATTGTACAGATCTTCCCAGTTACGGTCAGCATACCAGTTCGATCCTGAGTACCGACCATGAGAGTGACCCGACCACCAGACAAAACGGACTCCCCTGCGCAAATGATCGCGGTATTTCGAAAGAATACGGGCTGTTTCAAGGATACAGGCATTACCCGTACCGTTGTCCGACGCGCCTTTGTACCAGGAGTCGATGTGGGAACCGAACAACACGAATTTTTCCGGCTCTGCTTTTCCTTCCAGATCGGCAACAGCTACAGGTATTTTCCAAAAACCAGTTTTAACCTCCGTATTCAGGCGGATTACCACAGGCCCGTTTCCAAGCATTGATTTAAGTGCCTGTCCATTGGCCTTGGCCATTGATACAACGGCGACTTTGGGTAGATGCTGTGCGGTTTCCGGTGTAGGTTGTCCCCATACAGTAGAAATAATCATGTTGGTGGGCAAATCTCCGGAGTTAATCATGATGATGCCGATAGCTCCCCTCTGCTCAAACGACAAGCATAGGGCGGGACTCGCAAGCCCTTCACAAAGAACGAACTTCCCCTCTAGGTCTTCAGTGCTCTTCGAGGTGCTGTAAACCAGCTCCCCCTCAAGTCCTCCGGGGGGAGTGCTTACGGAAAAGGAATGCGTAATACACCCCAGTGTGCTTTTTGGGGGTGACAATACAGTAGCCGTTGCACTAATGGGGAGACTGGTAAAACTCTCAAATTCGAGTATTTTTACTTCGAGGCCGAATTCTTCCATAACCCTCTTGAAGTAGTTAACGGCCCGGGCTTCGCCCTTACTTCCAGGAAGCCTTTCTTCCGCGATTATGTTGTTCAGGTGTTTCCACAATGTATCCGATGAAACCTCTTTTACCACTTGGTGTTCCAATTCTTTGGAAATAAATCTATTCATCAGCTTCCCTTTCTATAAAATATGGACCTATGATTCTTCTACAGGGGTCACATTTTGCTCCTTCTCGGAGAATGGCAGAAAACCGCTCACAAACCATAACGGCAATATGAATACGGGAGAAGGGCGTGCGGTTAGATGATGATGGAGTTCAAAACTTCCAGTCGTGCATATTGAGATCGTCACATATGGGCACGGGGGTCCTTTGTAGCCAGTTCCGGCAATGTACCAGACGAAGTCATCATGAAATACATCGAACAGCAAAGCATTGAATCCCCCCCAACAAAGAGTTTCTCGACAATCTGCTAAGGATTTTTTCTGTCTTTACTCCTAAATGGTCTTCTTGCGCCGCCACTTCTTTGGATGATCACTTGGAAAAGCAAGCCCGCTTACATCGACTTTGAGATTGACGAGCATTTTTGCCTGTTCGATTGCACAACGGCACCCTTCCAATACGGGTATCTCCCATCCCATCGAGTTGAGGCGTTTCTGCAGAAAGGGCTGCATCCAATAAGCTGCAGAACATCCGAGAATAATCACCTCAGCACCGTCTGTCTCTATGGCCGATACCGCCTCAATAATAGAAGTTTCCAGCATGTCAGATGTTTCGCCTCTAGCGGCCTTTTCCTTCTCTTCCAGAATCGGGCGGTCCTCTGCATACGATGGCCGTGGCATGGGGAAATTGATGTTGCGTATCGATGCGCAACGCCCGGTAAAGTTATATTGAACCACAAGATCATGCATACGCATATTGTGGACTTCGGAGATGTCGATTACACTGAATTTGTTACCCAGCATGGCAGCAAAATGCATCTGGGCATGCGCACAGGCGGTAACTGGAATTTGATGACCCCGGCCGATCTCTCGTGATTCTGGAAACCCGGGATCCCCACCGCCAAGCAATATAATCCCATTGTACTTCCCACTCGTACAAGCTTCCCTCACGATAGGTAACCGACTGGCGGCCACCAGACAGAATTCCTCTCGTGTTTCCACCGGCCAGTCTCCGTGCGGTGCAGGAGCTCCGGGGTGCAATTCCCAATCCACATCTTCCAGAAGATGTGCAAAATCTGGGTAATTCATCAATCGCGTCTCTTTTGACCCCTGCATCGGCCGCAGCTGATACTTCGAGGTCTGCGGCAAACTGAACGCCTGGATCAGAAGGAAACGAAACTTCTTCTCGTCAGGGGACATCTGGCATCACCTCCCCAATGAGGAATACGGTTTGGGCCCGCATCACCCTTTGAAGGGGGTGTGCTTTTCGTATTCGGCAGCAGCGGCCTCGAGGGTCGTGAACACAACCCCGCTATCTTTTAGCTTCCTAATTAGCGTTTCCAGGATCGACATACGCCCGCCGCGTCCGATCACAAACGGATGGAAGGTGTAGATGATCACTCCCCATTTCATGGTTTTTTTCATGTAGTTGAAATCGTTGATCCAATCTTCGAGTACCAGTTTCGGGTTCATCAGCCCTGGCAGGATCCAATCCTTCGTGCGGATGAATTCGAAATGCGGATAGTCGTCGAGGGTCCAGCTGACCGGCATCTCAATCAACCGGGTGAGCTTGCCAAATACCGCCGGCTTATCGAGGGTGATCAAATCTCCCTGCCGCACACGGTAGGGCATGAAATCGTTGCCCATCATACTGCTATCGTAGATGAAACCATGCTTGAGCAACAGTTCTACCGAATGAGAAGAAAGGTCCCAGGATGGCGAGCGGTAGCCGCGGGCGTAGCGACCCGTGAGCTTTTTGATCTGCTCGTTGGCGCGTACGAGCCCGTCTTCTTCCTCCTCGCGAGTCATTAGGGCAGGTGGCACGTGAGTCCAGCCATGGTGGCCGATTTCGTGGCCCGCATCGTACACCTGCTTGCATCGATCGGGATAGGTCTCAAGGGTGTGCCCGGGAATATACCACGAGCTGAGGATGTGGTGTCTTTTCAGGAGTTCGAGGATACGCGGCGTGGCCACATCGGCACCGAATTCACCACGCGACACAGGTGTAGCGGTAGTCATGCCGCGCGAGATGAAACCAGACATGGCATCAAAATCGAAGGTCAAGCAAACAAGATGTCGTTTCATTTTGGTCTCCTTTAAATATCGAATGAATGACCCTGCAGCAAGCTGTGGGTTTCAAGACCAAGGGGAGATGTCCCCGGGGCCAGCAGCGGGGAATAACAAAGTTTAAAGGGAAGGTTATGCTGGTACCTATTCCTTGGTAAATGCATCAACGGCATAGGTTCCGAGCGACAAACCACCACAAACAAAGAGGGTCTGGCCTGTAATGTAGGTCGTCCTTTCGTCAAGAAAAAACGATACTGCGCGTGCGACCTCTTCGGGCTCCCCAACGCGGCCCATCGGTATCGCGCTTTGTAGTCTGAAAACATCCGGCGAATCCGGCGGATTGTTTCGCCTGAACAAGTCCGTGTTGATCATTCCGGGTGCCACCGCGTTTACCGCGATGCCGTATGGGGCGAGTTCCAGCGCCCAGGTTCTCGTTAGTGCCGCGAGACTTGCCTTGCTGGCAGAATAGGCGCTCCGGGTCTCGCGGCCATGAACGGCGCGACTCGTGATATTAACGATCCGGCCAAAGCGCGCGGTTCGCATGGCCGGCAGAACAGCCTGGGTACAGAGCAAGGCACTGGCTACGTTCAGACGATTCAGTCGGCGTTGTGTGGCACCTGTGCTCTCACTTACGTTTTCACGGTAGGAGGAACCGACGTTGTTGACCAATCGAGTGAGCACGAATTCCCGGGTCAGTCGGTCCAAGGCCAGTCGTGCGCTCGAGGGGTCGGCCAAGTCAGCCTGTTCGAAAGCGGCGAGGCCTGCTGGCGGATAGGGTTGGATGTCGATGCCGACGACCGGATAACCCACTCGCACAAGTTGATCGGTTATCGCATGGCCGATGCCACGAGCCACACCGGTTACGAGAACGGCTTCGTTCATATGGGTATGATCCCAGGGGTACGACCGCCACAAACGAACAGTACCTGCCCATTGATGGCTCCAGAGCGTTCATCAAGAAAAAAGGCGACCGCGTGGGCCACATCCTCTTCCGTCGGATGGCGCCCGATCGGTGGCAACGAGCGGTCCCAGCCCGATCCCAAGACTCCCGCGCCGGCAACAACAGCGTTGACCGTGATCCCGCTGGGAGCCAATTCAAGAGCCCAACTTCTTGTTAACCCCAGCAATCCGCCCATGACTGTAGCCGCAGTGCTGGCGCAGGGTAGCCCCATTGCGGCCCAGCCGCTGAGAAGGATAAGCCGCGCCGGACCGGAGCCAGTTCGAGTGGATAGAAGATATCTGGCGGCCGTTTCGGCTCCGACCAAAGCCTCATCAGCAGAAGAGATCAACTCTTCCACCGAAAGATCAGAAATCGGGGCAACCGGGGACAGTTGGGGTACCACAACGATTCGCTGAGGGCAAAAACCTGGAAAGTGTTGTTCGATCGCCGCCGACAAATCAGCGGTAGATAACGATTCCAACGTGAACGTAGGAAAATCGCTTCTAAACTCGGGGTTTCGATAAGCAATCCCGATGACGTTAAAGCCTTCTGTGCCAAGCCGTTTCGCAATGGCTGTTCCATAGGGAGCGTCGCATCCGACAATCAGAACGTCAGCAGTTGTCATTCTCATGCTTTTGCTGCGCTTTCCATTATCGTAACTGAATCTTCATTCGGCACTAATCTTAATTTTAGTCCCGAGATCGAGCCAGAAATTCACCAGCCGACGGGTTTCCGCCTCATGTTCCTCCGGGGTGCTGCCGATCACATCGTAACCAGCATCGTTCAGCCGGCGAGTGGTGTTGGGGGTTCGCATCACTTCGACGAACGCGTCCCGCAGAGTGCGCCGGACCGGAAGAGGCGTGCCCGCGGGCGCATGGATTCCCCAGATACTTGTGATATCGACTCCCGGGAGCCCGGCTTCCTCAAACGTAGGAACGTTCGGCAGGGCCGGGTCACGCCGCTTCCCGGTGACCGCGATGGCTCGAATCTTTCCACTGTCAATTTGAGGCTTCGCCGAACTGATTCCCCCAAACTGCATCGAGATATGGCCGCCAAGCAGAGCAACCAAAGCCGGACCGGACGAACGAAAAGGTACATGGAGGATATCTACCCCCGCTGCCTGGTTGAACAACACCCCGGCAAGATGGGTAGATGCGCCGATGCCTCCGGAACCGAAGCTCAGTTCCCCCGGATGAGATTTGGCATATTGAATCAGCGTCTTCAAGTCTTTTGCCGGAACCTTTGGGCTCAACACCAGAACCACCGGGCCTTGCGCGAGCATCGTGACTCCGGAAAAATCCTTCAGGGTGTCGTAAGGCAATTTTTTAATGACGGCTGGGTTCTGGTAAAAGGCGTTATCAGACAGGAAGATCGTGTAACCGTCGGGTGCGGCGTGGGCGACCAGTTCCGCTCCGACTACGGCCGAAGCGTCGGGGCGGTTTTCTACTATAAACGATTGCCCGGTCTTTTGTTGCATGCCGGGAGATAGCAATCGGGCGATGATATCGGATCCGCCACCCGGTGCTCTTGGAACGATTACCCGGATCGAACGACTAGGGTAGGTTTGGGCACTCACTTCATACCCGAACGCCAGCAGGAAGGATGCGCCCAGTCCGGCTTTTATCACTTGTCTTCTCGTGAACTCCATAACTCCTCCTCTTTACTTTTTGACGGGCGGTTGCTGGGCCTGGGTAAGTTATGATGAATCCCGACTTCGCGGGCAGGGCATTGAACCTTGTCCTTGACCCAAGGGTTGCTTAGATCCCATTTGGAAACCCAGCCTAAGGTTCGCCGCGGCAAGCCGCGGGGCAGAACCCCAGCATCAAATAATAAAAGGCGCTCTTATCTTTTGTCAAGAAAATTTATGATGCCCTGTACGGAGCTATTATCGGCCGATCAGTCTTTCGGAAATGATGGAAATTATCTGGAGTTGATCCCACTTAAAAGGCGTCAAAGAACAGCGCAAGAAGATGCGTAAAGAAGAAACAGTAACCGTTGATTTGTTACTTTGTGCCGTCCCGACGAAACATACAGATGAAGGGTTACGTGCGCCTAGTCCGCACATCAGGAATGCGCGATGCCCTCTGGGGCTAAAAAATCTAAGGGGATTTGTAATTCAAGATGCCCAGGATTAAGGAAAAGACTGGAAACCACTGCAAGAGCACAAAAATTTCGATAAGAGGGGGACCGTTCGGTTGTTGAAAGCACTCGTCAGCGCTCGGATGTCTACCTCGGAAATCCCATGAATCCACGCTGAAACCATCCGCGACAAACACACCATCCTGTCCTCAGATCTCTTGTTACACCAAATTCACTTGACACCCAATCGCCCTTCCCAGTATACTCCCATTACGCAAAAGGCAGTTTCGATAAAGAAAAAATTTTTTCGTCATCAAAGAGGTCTGGAACATTGGCAAGCTGGATGAGGCGATGCTCGGCTCAATCCTGTTCTTTTATGGGATGATGTATTTAACGATGGTTCTTCGATTGAAGGGGATGTCCTTTCCAGACTCAGCGAATCCATTTTTTTAGGACTTTAAAAAGATATTTTTGGTTCTTTGGCCATTGTTGTTAAGGAGGGAAGGGGTATGAGCCGTATTTTCGGGGAGATTCGACAAATCGGGTATGTGGTGCGCGACATCGAGGCCGCCATGCGCTATTGGATAGAAGTCCTCGGAGTCGGTCCATTTTTCTATTCGGAGCGGAGGAAGATACCAAATTTCAAGTACCGGGGGAAACCATCGCCGATCGAGATGAATGTCGCGCTGGCCAATTCGGGGTACCTGCAGGTTGAGCTGATCCAGCAGCTCAATGACGCCCCATCCATGTATCTCGATTTCCTCCGGGCCGGGCACGAGGGACTCCAGCACGTGGCCTACTGGACCAAAACTTTTGACGCTGACATGAAACGCCTCACCGCTGCAGGCTACCAGGTCGGGCAGGAAGGCTGGGTCCTTAGCCCGGATGGGCGCTTCGTCTACTTCCTCAACGAGTTCCATCCGGGAACCGTCGTGGAGCTTTCCGAGATAAGCGGTCCGAAGGGTGAATCCTTCAAGCGCATCGCCGAGGCCTCCCGAAACTGGGATGGAACCGATCCGATTCGGAAGAGAGACTCCATTTTAGGGAAGTAAAAGGAGCCGCTTGGCCTCGATGAAGATTTGTCTTCTTTCGTTTCCCGAATGTTTTTCCATTCATTACATTATGTAGAAAATAGCAATGAAAATACCTCCTCTCCCCTCCGGGGGAGAGGATCGAGGTGAGGGGGAAAGGCTTTGACTCACCCTCACTCCCGCCCTCTCCCATCAAGGGAGAGGGAGAAACCATTTTCATGGTCCGAGGGTGCCCTCCGGGCATGGGACATTACTTAAAATTTAATGAGGTAAATTAGAGGGAGCTACTATGGCACGTTTAGCATATCCAGAAGATCGAGATCCGGAACTGGCTGAGCTGATCGCTCAAATCCGCGCGCAGCGGGGAGGGCGGCTGGCCAACCTGTACAGGATGCTGTTGACGAGCCCCCCCGTGGCCGAGGGCTGGCTTCACCTTTTGACCAACGTTCGTCAAAAATGCCATCTGCCCGGCCAATTCCGCGAGCTGGCGATTTTACGTGTGGCCATCCTCAATGGGGCGGACTACGAATATCGGGCCCATGTCCCTCATGCTTTGCAGGGGGGCGTGACCCCGGAGCAGGTCGAGGCGCTCCCTCATTGGCAGAATTCCAAGTTGTTTGACGGCCGGCAAACTGCGGTGCTGGCCTACACGGATGCCATGACCAAAGAAGTCCATGTGCCGGACAATATTTTCAATCCCCTCCGTCAGCACTTCAACGACCGTGAAATTGTGGAGCTTACAGCCACCATCGCAGCCTATAACCTGGTTTCTCGCTTTTTGGAAGCTCTCCAAATTGATCCTGAGAAGTAGAGGTTATCGACCCAGCATATATCTGGGATGCCAAGTTCCGGAAATCCTCCTTCCCTCGCATTTTTAACCTCTCGATAAGGGACAAAAAGGGAAAACGCATCATGGCCAAAGGGGCAATCGAGGGGAAAAATTAGGTAGCTTTGCTTTCGTTGTACTTCTCAAGGTGGGAGCGCTCATTCACCACTTCGGTCCACAAGCGTTGTCCCTGCCGGTAAAGGACATTGAGGGCGGCGGTCTCTTGTCGCAACTCTCGCATTCTGTCGAGAGGAATCTTTAGCGCATAGCACAATAGGGTGAGATTTACAAAACTGTGACTGCAAAGCAGCAGGGTGCTCCCGGGTGGATAAAGTCCGGTGATGCGTTCCAGTGCCTGGACGGCTCTATCCTGGACTTCTCGGAGGCTTTCCCCACCCGGCATTGAAACAAAGGCCGGGTTTTCAAGCCAGGCCTTACGAAGATCCGGGTACTGCTCAGCCCAGCGAGCGCTTTCCATTCCTTCCAACTCACCCAAATGCATCTCAATCAAACCCTCCTCCTGAAAAAGGGGGACTGAGGGGTGAAAGACCTTTATGAGATGCGCCGTCTCCATAGCCCTGGCCAGAGGGCTGGAGTAAATTGCCCTGAGGAATTCATCTTTCAGTGCCAGAGCCAGAGCATGGGCCTGGTCTCTACCTTTTTGGTTTAGCGGCAAATCGCTCCTGCCTTGGAATCGGCGAGTATGATTCCAATCGGTTTCCGCGTGGCGGACGAGGAGAATTCGGGTACATGAAGATTCGGTATTGTTTCCCATGGCCGGTAATATTTATTCGTTATAGTAAAGCTGGCTTTTGAGCAAACTTAACCACTCTTAGCAATCATTCTTGCCAATTTATTTTTTGGGGCAATCCTCATCGTTTCTTCGATTTTTCTATTCACGGCGGGATGATGAGTCTGGCCCTCTAAGCCCATCGCCTGGGCCAAGCGGCTCCTTTTACTTCACTAAAGTGGAGGCTCTTTTGCGAATCGGCTCGCTTCCATCCCAGTTTCGGGAGGCCTCGGCGATGAGCCTGAAGGATTCACCCTTCGGACCGCTGATCTCGGAAAGCTCCACGACGGTTCCCGGATGGAACTCGTTGAGGAAGTAGACGAAACGCCCATCCGGGCTATGGACCCAGCCTTCCTGCCCGACCTGGTAGCCTGCGGCGGTGAGGCGTTTCATGTCAGCGTCAAAAGTTTTGGTCCAGTAGGCCACGTGCTGGAGTCCCTCGTGCCCGGCCCGGAGGAAATCGAGATACATGGATGGGGCGTCATTG
>Ga0209777_10008663_pt1 | contig 11099 bp, 6 predicted proteins | sample FrelakmetHBP12HB_FD_187147 | JGI IMG/M metagenome (GOLD analysis project Ga0209777, IMG submission 187147) | Freshwater lake sediment microbial communities from the University of Notre Dame, USA, for methane emissions studies -HBP12 HB (SPAdes)... | ecosystem: Environmental > Aquatic >...
CGTTGGCGACCGGCACTCCCGAACTTGTCACCGTTACGACAAATGAGTCCGGACCAAACGGAATCACGGAATCGTAGTCCACCGCCATCGGCTGCGGAGCCGTGGTCCAGATGCTCAACTCCGGGTCGCCGAACAGGTTGAACCCGTGATACTCGAGTGATTCGGACGGATACTCGTTGTAGACCTGGAGTTTGCCGCGCAGCATCGCGGACCCGAGCGTCGCGATTGACTCGGCGAAAATCCCGGTGAAGTAGCCCCGGGTCATTGCGCTGCGAATACCGGCCACGTGCGACGCCGAATGGGTGTTGCCGATGGCCGCCACCGCGCCGCGCGGGTTCTGGACCGTGCCCGCCTTGACCCAGGTGTTGCAGGTCATCGAATCGTTGCCGACGTTGTCGAGCGACAGGGTCTGACACGTGAAGGAGTAAACAACCGGCAAACGCGTGTAGTTTGTGAGGTTGCCGAGATAGGGACGCATGTCGAACGGGCTGTACCAGTAGTCGGTGGCCCGGCCCCGGTAAAGTACGAACGCGGTTCCACTGTTCACGGCCGCCGCGATGTCGGCCGCATTGTCGCCGCGGCTCGAAGCGAGCGAATCGAACGAACGGAAGCCATGCGCCTCGGCCTGACTGACGACCGTGCGGACGTCGCTCAGGTAAGTAGGGGCATCGCTGTCCCCGGAGTCGGCCACGACGGTCGTGGCATGAAAGTGCCAGTCGCTGTCGGCGGCGACCGGGTAGCGGTCGCAGGCCAGGGTCTTGGCGACCATCACACTGCACTGGTGCACCGAATTGCACGGAAACCGGCCATAGGGCAGTTCCGCCCGGCGGTCGCCGGACATGTTGCCGTACGGGTTGTCGCTCTGGATGCTCGATGGCCCCGTGCCGACTTGGTTCGAGGTCAGGTAGTACGCGCCGCCCACGAGCAACAGGTATTCGGGCTTGGGATTCCACGTGTTGTAGGCGCTGACGATGTAGTTCCGAATCTGCGTGCTCGACGTGCCGGTCTGGGACGTCTTGACTACCGTGCAGAGCATGCCCTTCTTCGTTTTCCACTGGGCGAGCGGTTGGATAGCGTCGTAGAAGTTGTCGTTGGTGATAATCAGGTAGCGGGCGCCGGTCTGCGCAAAGAGACTCGCGGCCAGTATCGGCAGCAGCAACAGCAGTCTGAGTCTCATTCTAGCGGCCCCTGCTTGAGAAATCACTGCGGCTGGGAATTGGCAGAGCCCGATCGCCCATGCCCAGCCGGTCCACGAACTCCTTGTTTGACATTATTCCCTCAAATACAGAATCTTATCGCTCGCGGCCCGGTTTCCGGCAACCAGGCACACGAGATACACGCCGCCGCTGACCGGGATACCCTGCTGGTCAACACCGTCCCAGGTCAGACTGAACCGCCCCCGGCTCCCGGGTCCGGTATACAGGGTTCGGACCCGGCGCCCCTGCTGATTGAACACGGCGAGGTCCACGCGGGCGTCCTGAGGAAGCTCGGCCGAAATCGCGGCCTGCGACCGGCACAGGCTCGGCGCACAGCGGACCGCGAACCGCGGACTGCGAACTGCGAACTGCGGACTGGCGACTCCGACCCGCGAGCGTAGCCATGTGTTCCCGCCGTCGGAGGTGAAGATGATGGCGTCATCGCCCGAAGCCATGCCCCTGAGCGAATCCGCAAAATCCACGTCAAACAGCGTCGAATCTACTCCGCTCACCTGCGGCAGCCAGTTTGTCCCGCCGTCGCTGGTGTGCAGAATCGTGCCGAACTTTCCCACTGCCCAGCCTTGTTCCGCTCCCACGAAGTGGACCGCCCGCAGCATACCGGCTGTGCTCACAATCTGGCCGCTCCAGCTCACGCCGCCGTCCGTGGTCTTGGCGATGTGGGCCTGCATGTTCCGGTCGTTGCCGCCCACAACCCAGCCGGTATTCTGGTCCGCGAAGTGCACGTCGAAATAGTCATAGGTCGTATCGCGCACCTGGCGGGACCAAGTCTGCCCGCCGTCGGTCGTGTGCGCGATGTAGCCCTGTCCGCCGATGAGCGTCTCACCCGACGGGTAGCGCCCGGCGCACATCCAGCCGTTCAACGTATCGACAAAGGAAATCCCGTAGAAATCGCAACTGTCCGCATTGAAGTCCGGGTAGGGCAGGATAATCTGCTGCCAGGTCGCGCCGGCTTCGTCCCAGCGGCCCATGATTGCCGCGCCGCCCGCGGCCCAGCCGTGGGTCAGGTCCAGGAACTGAATTCGGGTGAAGAACTTGGAGGCCCCGAATCCCTGCCAGGTCCAGGTGTTGCCGCCATCGGTAGTATGCCGGACCTCGGCAATCGTACCGCAGGTCCAGCCATTCAGGCTGTCCAGCATGAAGATGTCGAAGAAATCGTGGTTGGTCGGGACTATTTCCTGGGTCCAGGAACCGCCGAAGTCCGGCGTATGCCAGATTTCAACCGTGTCGATTGACACGACCCAGGCATCGTGGGCGTCCGGCGCGAGCGCACAGCCGTGCCAGATTTCGGCACGGGCAATCAGACAGCAAATCGTGCAAACGGCCAAAACGACAAGGACCTTCCTCATTACTCATCTGCTCCTGTTACGGCCATGACGGAAGCTATTTCTCTCTGCCACTAACGACGAGCTTACGCGCAAGCCGAATTATACGACCCCCCTGATTGAGTGTCAAGTTCAGCAGGTAGACTCCACTCGGCAGGGCTTGTTCGGGCCCGACCGAAACGCGGCCTGAACCGGATGCCCGCCAGCAGGCGGCCTGACGGCCGGCACAGTCGAAAAGCCGCAGCGTTGCGGTACCCGGCCCGCCCAGACCGTAGCGAATCATGAAAGTCCCGCGACTTGGGGTCGGGAACGCGTCGAGCAGTGGTTCGTTGAGCCGGCCTCGGGATTCCTCGGCGCGAATTCCCGTGAACGTGTCCGGTGGAATGGTCGTGAACTTGATTGCCCGTCCCGGGGCCAGCGGAGCTGACGCCGGCGAGAGCGAGTCGGCGAAGGTGACCTGCAGCCCCGTGTTCTGCCCCTGGTTGGCGATTCCCACCGTGGCCGCGTCGTGGCAATTGCTGGACAGGGTATCGTCGTTGAACACGGTGTCATACTGGAAGACGATAACTCCATCGCCGGTGGGCGTGGGGCTGAAGCCCGGGTCGTAGAGCATTGCCTCGAAGGTCTGGAGTTCGGCGAGCACTGGCGGTTTGAATCCGTGAACATGGTGAACGCGGCTCCATTCGACCACGAACCGGTGATTCACCGTGTCGTTGTAGTAGTAGATGCCGGATGCGTCCGCGGTATCCGCCCGAAAATCGTCCCACATCGGCGCGATGATGCACGGCGGCCCGTAGGCGGAAGGGATTCGCCAGTTGTAGAAGCTGTGCAGGTCGGTCGAGTCGCAGCACAGGAAGCCGTTGTCGCATACCGAGATTCGCGAATAGTCGGCGCCATAGTAGCGAAAGACGAACGGCAGGCCGACAATCAGAGTCTGGTCGTTGCCCAGGCTGAGCTTTGTTCCTGCGCCGCCATAGCTGGGGTCAATCTCGTCCCAGGCATAGGTTGGATGCTCGGGATAGCCGGCATCCACATCATCGTAAGCATAATAGCCGTAGGCATCCGGACCCATCGGCGCGGTCTGGGTGACCGCGCCCGCGGTCAAGGCCAGGTGCAAGGTCTGGCTGAAACCATTGTCGCCGGTGAGGATGAGATCAAATCCGACGCTGCGCCCGGTCGCAAGGTCGGGTTTCGCTCGGACATGAAATACATCGCTGCTGTTGACGGCCGATTCTGCCTGGGCGATGTTGCCGAATGTTCCACTGGCATCCTCAACCACCACGCCGTAGCTAGTCGAGACGAGTGTGCCCATGACGTTGCTCAGACTCCGGGAACCGTTATTTCGAATCGTCACCTCGACGTCCACGGCCTGGCCCGGCGCCGGGTCGCCGAGATGGCTGACGTAGCTGACCCGACCCGGACTCGCATGCAGCAGAATCGCCGAGGTCGAGCTTCCCGCACTGCTCGACAAGGTCACGTCGAATCCTAGGCAATGGCCGCTTGTGCATTGCGGACTGACCTGAAATGCAAACGGCCCGCCCGGCACCGACACGCCGGGCGCGATGTCGCCGTAGCTCTTGGTGGAGTCGGTAATCGTCACCCAAGGGTCGCTCGAGTGCAGAACCGCTTGAACTCCGGTCGCGGTCTGGGAGGTCCCGAAGTTCTTCAGGTTCAGCGTCAGGTTGACCGCCGAGCCCGGATTCACGGTATCCGGCGAACAGCCGTCGCAGTCAATGTAAGCGGCCGCCGCCTGCGGAACGGTCCAGCCTTCCCATGGCGCATAGCCGGGTTTGGTCACCGTGACGAAGAGCGTCTCGCCGGTGAGCGCCGGTAGGGCGAGATCCACGCCTCCACTCGCATTCGTGTACCCGGTGACGCGGGTCGTCGCGCCCTGCGCGAGCGAAACCAGCGCACCGGAAACCTGATTCGAAACGGTCACCACAAACCGGCTGGCGCCAATCTCAACCGGCGATTGCAGTCCGACCGTCAAAGGCTGAGGCACGGAACCGGTCCAGAGCTGAAGGCCCGGGTCGCCGAGGATGTTGTAAGTGGAGAAATACACGCGCAGGTAGAACGAGTCGCAGGGCATCGGGAAATTGTCGAATATCTCCATCTTCGCCCGCAGCATCGCCGGCCCCAGCGTCGTGATGCCTTCGTTCAGGATACCGGCGTAGATTCCGTAGTCGAGGCAGTTGTTCCAGCGCGTAGACGTCGAAAGCCAGCTGGGTCCGAAGAAGGCAACCGCGCCCCTGGGCTGGGTCGGCGAGCCGGCCTGCAGCCATGCCTCGCCAAAGCACGGATTGGCATTGAACGCGCCGGTCCCGCAGTACAAGCTCGTGACGACCGGCTGCCGCCAGCCGTTCGACAGACCCTGGACGTCGCTGATCCGGTACGGCGGGAAGTTCCAGCCGCCCGAATTGCCCCAGCCCCGGCCATTGACAAAGCAGACACCGTGGTTGACCGAGGTGTCAATCGGGGCCACGCCGCTGCCGTGATACGGCGGGTCGAAGACGGTGTCAGCCTCGTTGAAACCCCGGCTGAGCATCAGGTCTCGGACCCAGCGCTTGGTCTCGAGCGCGGTAGTGGTCGGAGTCCCGCCTTCCTGGTACACGGTCGCCACCATCGTCGCGCGCCGGTACCATAGCGTATCACTCATGAATGGAGTCCGCTCGTAGTTGAATATCTTCTCGGTCAAGTAGTCCAGCATCGCCCCGGAGTTAACCGGCAGGCGACCGACCAGCACCTCGGGAAAGAAATCGTCGCCGTCAATACAGCCGTAGGTGAAATCGGTCACCACCCCGGCGGTTGGAATCGTGAACGTCGGAAGCTGGTCATACGTCCCGAGCAGCAGGACATAGGTCGGCGGCACGGGCCAGGTGTGATAGGCATTCGCGATGTAATCCCGAATCTGGGTCTGGTTCGAGCCGGCCACGGACTTCTTGGTCACCACGACCTGGAATCCTTTGCGCTCCTTCCATTGGGCCAGTGCCAGGGCGTTGTCGTAGAAGGCGTCGGGCACAATCATCAGGTAGCATTCCGGCGCCGGCGCGTTGTCCAGCCCCCCGTAGTTAAGGACCGTCGAACCGTAGAGTTGCGCGAAACTGGGAGGAACTGCCTGCGCGCAGACCGGTCCGGGCGGAATCTCGATGTTCAGGTCAACCCGGGCATAAGCAACGCTCACGCCCTGTCGGGCATCATCCCGGGTTCGGCGCACGATGACCGGCACCAGCCGCAGGTCTCGGAACTGCACTGGCGCACCGAGGGAGACAACTCCCTCTGGCCCGTCGGACTCGTCGGACAGGTTTGCCCCGGCCGACCCTTGCACGGCTGAGTCCACGCTGACCACCGACGCGGTGGGCATTGTTCCCGGCGGAACCGCCACCAGCCGGCAGCACGCGATTGCGGAATCATCGTTCTGGAACTGGTCCATCGTCACCCTTACGCTCAGTTCCCGCGCGGTCTGTCGGACAATCTCGAAGTTGTTCCAGGACGCGCTGGCCCCGAATAGGCAACAAGGAGGAAGGAGGCAACAAACGACCAGCGACAGGCGGCGGACGGTGGGCGGCAGGCGACAAGCGGATTCTGCCTTCTGACCTCTGATCTCTGACTTCACTGCCCGCTCTCCTTCTCAATCACCAGCAGTCCGGCATCCCGGTCAGTCGCCAGTATCTTCCTGCCGTCGTGGAATGCCACCGCCATTGCATAGTTGGTTTTGATTACCGAGCGCAGCAACGGCGCAATCGGATTGGTAATGTCGAGAATCGCCACTCCGGCAACTTCGTCGGCCACAAGCACGAGGCTGTCGTGCACCGCGACCTTGTTCGCATAGCCCTTGCCCGGAATCGGGCAATTGGCCGCAACCTGCGGATTGGCGGGGTCCCCGATGTCAACCACCGTCAGCCCGTTGCGGCCGTCCGCGATATAGGCGTACCGGCCCTGAACCGCGACGTCCCGCGCCTCGCCGAGCGTCCTCACCGCGCCCAGCGTCACCGGCTCGGCGTGCTTGCTGACCGTCATCGTGTTCAAGCCCAGTTGCTCGCAGGCCAGAAACGCGGTCGAGTCGCGCATCGCCACGGCCCGCACCGTCGCGTGCGGCTCATAGAGCAGAATCGGAAAGTTCGGGTCGGTCACGTCGAACACCGAGAACTTGACATGGTTCGCCACGACCACGGTCGTCGTGTCGAGCGCCTTGACGTCGTAAGCATAACCGGTGGTGTAGCCGATCTTGCCCAGCATCTTTAGAGAATCGAAATCCCCGATGTCAACAACCTGAAGCTGGGTTCGTCCATAAGCTAAGTAGGCGTAATGCCCGGCCACCGAAACGCTGAACGCCGAGTTGGTCGTATCCATGATGCTCCCGACCAGCGCGGGATTCTCGTCGCCGTTGAGCTGGTAGATGCTCAGCCCGGCCTGGCAATCCGCGACATAAACGTAGTCGCCCGCAATGTCCAGCTCCTCAGGATACCCCCGGGTCCGGGTCTGCGCGGCGATGCGATAGGTCGACACGCGAAATGCGGCCGTCGCTGCCCAGTCGCCCCAGATGGAATCCCGGCTGCGCGCCCGCACGCGCCAGTGGTAGGGCCCGTCCGGCAGAAAATGCGTCAGCGAAAGGTCCGACTCGCCGGTCGTGTCGAACACCGGAGTAATGAACGTAGCCTTGTCGTCAATCTCCAGTTCGTAGCTCGCCGCGCCCGCCACTGAATCCCAGCGGAACACGACGTTACCGTCCCGCGCAATCGAGTCCGGTCCGGGCTGCACCAAGCTGACCGGCTCCGGCCCGATCATTGGCGTCCGGCAACTGAGTACAATCAGCACGCCCGCGAACAGACAACAACAAGTGAGTAGTAAGTAGTGAGTAGTGAGTAGTGGACTCTTGACCTTTGGCTCTTGACCTTTGACCTGATTCACCTGTTTCCTCCCGCACGGATTCCAATGCTGACCGTATTCTCCAGATAGTCCTTCACATCATCAATGTCCGCGCGGTACGGCGAAGATGACGCCCGTGTGTCGTGTCTACAACCCACGGTGACCGCCACCGCGCTTGACAAAGCGATGCTCGCGCCCGCGACCACGGACTGGATGGCGTCAATCCGCCCGGCATGCGTCGTATCAATTGCTGGCGTCGTGGTATAGCCGCGCCACGAATAGTCGTAACCCAGTTCCAGCGTGACGCGGCCGAACTTCGGCTTCACCCTGACCCCTGCGGTGTGCTGGTCGTACGATATGTCGGGCATCACGGTCCGGCCGGTCCGCGCGCCTTTGTACTCATACGCGGCCACGAGTTCCAGCCTCCGCACCGGCGCCATGTCGAACTCGCAGCCTTCGCGCCAGGCCTTTGTGTCATAGTACTCGAACGGCGACTGGTACCGGTCAATCTCACAGCGTGCGAAAGGCTTAAACTCGAGCTTCTTGAGCGGCCGCCAACTGACCTGCGCATTGACCAGATGCTCGGTGAACGTACACGGCTTGTAGGCGCTGAGCACGCGCGGGTCGTGGAAGTAGCGAATCAGGTAGCGCGGATACAGAACGTAGCCGGCCTCCACGTAGAACGACTTCGCAAGATACTGGCGCACCTGGACGTCCCCGGTCAGATAGCTCTTCACCGGATTCGAAACGTACTGATGCAGCGTTGCGGCCAGCGCGAAATGTGTCGTGTGCCGGTGAACGAAGCTCGAACGCAGGGTGAGTCTACCCGTGACATCAACGACCGCGTCATCCAGGCTCCGGAACGGGAACTTCGCCGGGTTCTCATGATAGATGAAAACGCTCTCGTCCCTGGGTGAATACTGGAATACGTTGTCGTCATACCCGGCCGCCCCGCCCAGGTCGAATGACAGCCGCGATGAAGCATGCGCCGAAGCCGCGGCCAGGACGCAGAAAACGCAGAAGAACCGCAGAAAGGACGCAGCGCGCCTGACGCCATGCGCATTACGCCATACGCCGGACTCGAAGCGTAGAGCGTAGAGCGCTCTGAGCGAGGCGATTCTGCGAGCGAAGCGATTCTGCGCGCCCCGCGGCACTGCACCGGTCACTAGTTTCCTTTGTTCCGCACCAGGAACCTGAGCGCGCCGGAAGCGCCGGTAGCCGAATGGAACCTGACGTTCACCGAATGGGCGCCGGCCGGCAGGTCGAACTTGAGCCGCCGGCTGATGGACGGGTGCAGGTCCTTCCGGTCCGGGCACTGAACCGCCTTGGCGCGCCGCACTTCGAACCACTGGGCCGCGAGTTGCGAATCACTCTCGGTTGCGGCCAGCAGGAAGCTCTGCTTGCCCAGAACGCCCTGGGCAAAGTTCAGCCTGCCCTCAATCGCCACGTGCACCGGACCGAGCAGCAGCAATTGAATCTGGCTGGTGTCGCCCACGAGGTAACTCACCGTCTCGACCGAATCCCGGCGCAGGCGCAGGCGCGGCAGCTCAGTCTGCGGCTCGGCTTCCTTCCAGACTGGAGGCGTTTCAAAGGCGAAACGCACCGCCGCCTGGTCCGCGCCGGCTGAGCCCAGCGCCAGCCGGTAGTTACTCTTGCCGCTCGGCGCCCGAAAATAGAAAGAACGCCATTTGGAGTACACGTCACCGTCCGGTCCGCGCGCCGAGGGCGAGGAATTAGCGGTCAGCGTTTCGTGGCTGGTTCCGTTCGGTTTGCGCAGAACCAGTTCATACTCCTCGCTCTGGTCCATGCCTTCGTGCCAGGCGACACGCGTATACACCCTTACGTACGCCGGGCCGTTCACCGAGAATTCCAGCGGCTCGCTCCGGGTCAAACGATAGTCTTGTTCCACGGACTTGCTTAGGCTGATTTCGATTGTCCCGGCCGACTTCGTAACCGTCAGGTCCTGCGACCGGGCGACCGCCGGCCACAAACCCACAGCCGCAAGCCACAAACTACAAGCAACCGGCAAAAAGCCGGCTTTTGACCTTTGACCTTTGACTTCTGACTTCTGACTTCTGACTTCTGACTTCCTCACGATGCCTTCCTCTTATTTCTTCATCAGCGCATTGGTAATCGGCGGCAGCCCCAGCACCCGCCGTACATAGAAGTCCAGGTCGAACCGGATGACCACCAGCAACAGCAGGACAATAATCACGGCAAAGGCCAGCGCCAGGCCCACCGGGTATTTTCGCTCCAGGAACAGCCGGCCCTTGGCCAGAGCCGGCAGCGGAACCGGCGCAACCGGGAAACGATACCGGTAGGCCAGCCGGCTGACATCCAGCAGATTGATGACCTGCGCGCTCTGCTCGGCCATCGCCCGAATTACGCTCGGTTTAGGCAATTGCTCCGGCCGCTTGTCAAGCACGCCGGTCGCCGGCGGTCTCGACTCTTCGCCGAGGTTGGCGGCCGCGTTTCCGACATTGATGAATGCCCGAATCGGTTTGCCTGCGGCTTCGCGCCGGTAGATTTCCATCCGGCGGGTAACTGCCTCTGCCAGCGAATCCGAGGACAGCAGGGCGACCTTGTTCCGACTAACTGCCGAATCCAGCAAAGCCCGGCCCTCCGGACTCAGGCCCCGGCCGACATCGCCCTCCCCGCCCACCGACGCGGCCACGGACTTATACGGCAGGATGCCGCTGCGGTTCAGCACGGTCTCAATGTCCAGCCAGGTCAGGCGTGGATCATTCGCGCCCCACATCCCGGAACTGGCCGCGGAGATTACCACCGGTTTCAGGCCCAGCGCCTGGCACGAAGCCAGGACCTCGATGTTCAGCGCGGGCAGCGACCCGTTCAGCCCGAGCGCCACTCGGTCGCCGGACTTCAGCCCGGCCCTGCGCATCAGGGCAATCACCACCGCCACGAAGTTCGGATTCGACGCGGTCATTGCACCGGACTGGTCGCCCCGGCCATAGGTAATCAGCGAATACTGGGTCCCGACCAGGCCGGTACGGTTCGGGTCGTTAATCTCGTCAATCGGCAATCCGATTCCCCGCCGAAAGTCGCGCACCGCCTTGAATGCGTCAGATGCGAGGTTGGCGGCCGCAGCCTTGACTTCGTAGCCCCGGTACTTCGCAGCCTGCTTCGAGTTCATGATTACCGCGAACAGCCCGACCGAAATCAAAGCCAGGACAATCAACTCCCAAGCCGAGACCTTCTCTACTCGCTTCTTCATGTTTGCATGCCCTGCATCCGTCCCCGTTCAGGGAATTATCTCGCCGTGCGAGACCACCGTGATAATCAGGCGGGCCAGCACACCGGCAATCAGCAGCGTCGAAATCGTCTCGAGCACGCCTTGGCGCGCCATCCAGTAGGCAATCAGGCCCGGAATCACGAACCCGATGGTGGCGACGTCCAGGTGCAGCGATCCGAGGTGAATCGGCGGCGTCACCTTGGTGACGTAGCCGATGAGATACCCGAGCAGCACGCCCAGCACCAGTTGCCGCCGGCCGAAGAGCAGCATATAGTTCGAGAGCAGCCGGATGATCAGGTAGACAATCAGCGCAATCGCGATTGTGCCCGCGACCCGGAACGGTTCGTGCAGGGTCATCGCGATATACCCCGGCACGACAATCCCGCCCGCGGCCAGCCCGATGGTCTCGGACATAAAGAAGCTCATCAGCATGCCCAACCCAGA
>Ga0209777_10008664_pt1 | contig 11098 bp, 9 predicted proteins | sample FrelakmetHBP12HB_FD_187147 | JGI IMG/M metagenome (GOLD analysis project Ga0209777, IMG submission 187147) | Freshwater lake sediment microbial communities from the University of Notre Dame, USA, for methane emissions studies -HBP12 HB (SPAdes)... | ecosystem: Environmental > Aquatic >...
CTTCCGATCTGGCGTCGTTGGAGGATCTTGCCCGCCGGCTTGGAGTTTCAGAGGCAGTTCGGTTTATGGGATTTGTGGATGACAAAGAGAAGGTGAGGCTTCTGCAGGAGGCATGGTTTGTCGTGAGTACATCCTCGAAAGAAGGATGGGGACTGACAGTCATCGAAGCCAACGCGTGCGGAACAACAGTGCTTGCGAGCAATGTCCCGGGTCTTCGTGACGCGGTCAGAGATGGTGAGACAGGACTGCTGTATGAATTTGGTAATATAGATGAACTCTCCGCCAAGATAAAACTCTTGTTGAGAGACGCATCCCTCAGGCAACGATTGGCCGACGCGGCGTATGCGTGGGCTCAGACATTTGACTGGGAAATGAGCGCGCGCAGGACACTCGCATTCCTGGAACGCCGGGTGCGATCGGCCGGGCGCTAGTGATCGGGTGATTGGTTGAATCAATCTCTCAAAATACTCTTTGTTTCCGCATTCCATGCTCCTTTCATCCAGGATGATCTTGACGTTTTGGAGAAACACTTCATGGTTCGCCGGCGAATAGGCCACGGCGTTTTTCATGCCATAAAAATCATCCTCTCCGCCCTTTCATCCGATGTCATCTTTTGTTGGTTCGCGTCAGTGTATGCTTCCATCGCTGTCGCTGCGGGAAACTTTGTTGGAGTGAAATCCATCATCGTTGTCGGTGGTGTGGATGTGGCAAAGGAAAAGGACCTTGATTATGGCATCTGGCTCAGTCCATGGAGAGCGAGACTTGTGCGTTATGCATTGCGTCATGCCAGCCGTGTTCTTGTCGTCGACCCATCGCTCGAAAAGGATGCAACACGCCTCGCAGAATACAGCGGCGAGAACATTCTGTACCTTCCGACCGCCTATGACGGCTTGTTCTGGAAACCCCTGGATGTCAAGGAACCGGTTGTGTTGACGGTGGCGACGGTGCCGGACAAGCGGCGCTTCCGGTTGAAAGGAATTGACGTTCTGATCGAAGCGGCACAAAAACTCCCCGGCGTTCAGTTCATCGTAGTCGGCGTCGATCCGGTATTGCAGCCGGGACTGCGGCCGCCGGCGAACGTGACGTTCCTTGCTCCCCTGGAGAGGAAGGATTTGCTGCCGTTGTATCGCCGGGCGAAAGTGTACTGTCAACCATCCCTGCGCGAAGGCCTGTCAAATACGCTGTGCGAAGCAATGCTCTGCGCGTGCATTCCTATCGCGACCGATGTCGGAGGCAATCCGAGCGCGGTCGGCGATACGGGCATCCTGATTCCGCCGAAGAACAGTGAGGCGCTCGTCGTGGCGATTCAGGAAGCGCTGGTCATGCCGGAAGGAATCGGTGCGAAAGCACGGGCACGCATCGTTGCTTTGTTTCCGAAGGAAAAACGCGAGCGAGAGCTCATTCGTTTGGTAAAGGAACTTGCCGGATGAAACGTCTTTCCAAAAACCTTCTCGCTATTATTCTGAGCGACGTAACGCGTCGAGTGCTGGGGTTTTTGGCGGTTGCGTATCTTGCCCGTAAGGTCGGTACGGCGGGTTTCGGCGCCGTGAATATAGGGTTGACCGTCCTTTCCTATGCCATGATGGTGAGCACCGCAGGACTGAACTCTTTTGGAACCAGAGCCGTCGCCCGGGGCAATTCCGGTGATATCGTGCCCGGCACGTTGAGCCTGCGGGGTGTGAACGCGCTCGCCGCGTGGTTCATCGTTCTGGTGATTGCTCTCTTCTTTGTCCAAAACAGAACCTCGGCGACGCTGATCGCGATGTTCTCCATCTCGTTGTTTGCCCATGCCCTTCTTCTCGACTGGTACTTCCAAGGGAAAGAGGAAATGGGTATCATAGGCCTTGGTCGAATAGTGTCTGCGGCGACGTATCTTCTCATGTTGATACTGTTCGTCCGCTCGGCAAGTGACATCCTCTGGGTTGCCGCCGGCACGGTCGCCGGAGATTTTCTGAACGCAGGTCTCCTGGTTGGCGCCTACCGTCGTCGGCAAGGCCCGCTCCGCCTGCACGCCGACCTCGCCCGGTGGAAATCTATGATGAAGCAGGCATTTCCGCTCGGTTCTGGGTCCATCCTTGCGCACTTGAGTGTGAATTTGCCGACCCTCGTCATCGGCATCGTGATGACGAATACGGACGTCGGAATGTATAACGCTGCGAGCAAACTTGTGTTCTTCCTGCTGGTGTTTGATCGCGTGTTTGCGACATTGCTCCTGCCGGCATCAGCGCGGTTGTATGCAAAATCATCGGAAGCCTTGATGGCAACGCTGTCGACGGCATTGAAGTGGATCGTTGTGATCGCGCTCCCGCTGAGTCTCGGGGGGACATTTCTTTCGAACGGGATGTTGGAGTTCGTGTTCGGGAATCAGTATCTTCAAGCCGCTCCCGTTTTCCGGATTCTCATCTGGTACTTCTTCTTCACGATGATCCATACGGTGTTCACAACGGGCTTGATTGCGGTGGGTCAGGAGAACGTGTACGGAAAGGTAATGGTGATAAGTGCGGTTCTGTTCGGAGTTTCCATAATTCTTTTGACGGAATTCTTTGGAATAGTCGGGACCGCGATTGCGGTTGTTGGGTCGGAAGCTGTAACGCTGGTTCTCATGCGCCGGCAATTCCTGCGTTTTGTTGAACTTCCGTTGCCGCCTTCTCTCTTTCGAACCGTCGTCGCCGCATCGGTCATGGGGTTGGCCCTCTTTCTGCTCCCTCCGGCCCACGTCCTCGTATCCATTCTCGTCGGGGGATGTATCTACGTGCTTGCGACTTTTGCCCTGCGCACGGTGACGGTCGACGAAGTTTCCCAACTCCTGAGGCGGGTATGAATCCCATCCGTATCGGCATATTCGGGGATGGTCGTGGGTGGCAGCTGTTACTAAACCAGGAGGGACTCCCGTCGGCCTCGATACATGGTGAGTTCGCAGTCGATGCGTTCAGTGCCGTCGTTGCAGGTGACGCAATCAATGAGAAGGAGGTGGAACTCATCCGGAATTACCTGGAGGTAGGTGGGGGAGTCCTGTGTTCATGTCGAGTATTCGCCAGGGTGTCCGGCACGCCCTGTCGGGAAGAACAGGTCCGGTACATTTATCCGGAGCCGAATTCGGAATTCTCCGGGATCGGGTTCGTCGACATATCAGCACCATGTTGTGTCCCCGGGCAGGCCGCGACGGTGAGAGACCAGAACGAGAAATTTGTGATATTTGTAGGGGAATACGGCGGCGGTCGGGTGGTCGTGTTGCCGTTCGATGCCGGTGAAATTGTTCTCGACGGTCGCGTTATGACAAAGTCATTCTACGCTTCGCGCAGGCGGCTTCCGTTCGAGACGGTGTCTCTGGTGACCAAGAACGGCGTGCGGAAGCTCGTCGCTCGTTCCCTTGAACTTCTTCATCACGCTCGCGGCCTACCCTACGTACATGCCTGGTATTTCCCTTCCGGGGCGCGGTCGCTCTTTGCCTTGAGAATTGATACCGATTATTCGGGAGAATCGGAAATAGAACGTCTGTCCCGGACTCTTCATGCGTGCGGTGTTCCGCTCACATGGTTCGTTGACGTGAAAAGTCAGGAAAAGATCATCACTTCATATGCGAAGATGGAGGGGGACGAGATTGGAATTCATTGTTACAATCACACTACGTACAGCGACTACCGGAGGAATGTCGAAAACATACGTGCCGCAGTCGCTGTTCTCAAGACGCACGGCATGGAGGCAAAAAGTTTTGCGGCTCCGTATGGGACGTGGAACGACGGAATCGCGCGGGCGATCGAGCATGGCGGGTTTGAATATTCATCGGAGTTTTCCTATGATTATGATGATCTCCCTTCATTCCCCTTCTTGGAGGGAGAATTTTTGCGAACATTGCAGGTGCCCGTTCATCCGATAAGCATCGGCAGTTTGCGTCGACAGGGATTCAGTGAGCAAGAAATGACGGAGTATTTCCATGGCGTCTTGAAACACAAGTTGAGTCACCGTGAGCCCGTGTTCTTTTACCATCATCCGGGAAACGGACACGAGAACGTTTTGAAAGAAATGATCGACGTTGTCCGTCGGGAAGGTATCTCCGCCGTCCGGATGATTGATTATGCGCGTTGGTGGAAGAAGCGAAGCGCTTCCTTCACGGGAATTGAAGTGGATGGGCAATCGCTAAACGTGACAATCGGCACTCCGGCTGACGATGTTTTCCTTCATCTCACAATGGGCAATGGCCGGGAGAGTTTTGTGCCGGCCCGGCTTCATATGGAGATGGACAGCCTTGATTGGAGCCAACGTCCGAGGCCGCTGCCATTGCCGCCCGATGCTGACCGGGCAAGAAGGTTTAATCCGTGGATTTCACTACACCGTCTTGAAGATTTCGTGTTCGGGATTTTCAAAACAAAAAGCTAAGAATCGAATCTCAATTCATGAACGTCTGTCTTGCGACATATCAGTCCGCGATGCTGTTGAAGGGTGGGCCAAGAACGCAGGTCTTTCAGACGAAGAGGTGTTTGGAGCGACTGGGAGTCAACGTGGCGCTCTTCGAATCGTGGTCCGAATTCCGCAAAGAAGATACCGACCTCGTTCACCTCTTCGGCGCGAATATCGGAACGTACCATCTTGCGCGAGAAATTCACAAGCTCGGGATCCCCATGGCCGTTTCCCCGATTTTCTACACGCGGCGATCCGCGATGGTGATCCGCACAATCGCCGGACTTGACAGCGCCGTGCGCAGGTTTGCCCACGGAGTGTGGACGGACTATGGATTTGTGAAGGAAATATGCCTGTGGGCGAACGCGGTACTACCCAACACCGGCGAAGAGGCGAGGGTGCTTGAACACGGACTCGGCATCCCGGGAGGGAGGATCACCGTGATCCCCAACGGCGTCGAGGAACGTTTCGATAAAGCCGACCCGGCCCTGTTCCGGAAGGAGTACGGAGTGGAAAAGTTCATCCTGAATGTGGGTCATATCGGTCCGGAGCGAAAAAACGTCCTGCGATTGATCCATGCGTTGGGAAAAATCAACAGTCCGTCCGTGATCATCGGACGAATTGAGGATAATGAATACGGGCGCGCATGTTTGGTCGAGGCGGCGAAAAACCCGCGTCTGCTGATGCTCGACAACATCTCGCACGAGTCCGACCTTCTTGCGTCTGCCTACGCGGCGTGCGATGTGTTCGTGCTGCCATCCCTGTACGAAACTCCGGGAATCGCAGCGCTCGAAGCGGCTCTCGCGGGAGCGAAAATTGTCATCACCGGGATCGGCGGGACGAAAGAATACTTCGGACAGTACGCGGAGTACGTGGAACCCACTTCGGTGGAATTAATTCACCACGGGATCACCACCGCTTTGAACAAGGAGAGCAACAATGCTCTTCGTGAACATGTACGACGGGAATTCTTGTGGGAACGGGTTGCGGAAAAAACGCTGGAGGTGTATCGAAAAGTGGTTCCCTACACCTAGTATTGTGTCACTCAAATAGTTTTAATAGGTGCTTGGACGTTATGTCACTCGCTACCCTCTCCCCTTCAATTCCCCTCTCCCGAACCTGTCCTGAGCGAAGTCGAAGGATCGGGAGAGGGGAAAGGGGTGAGGGTTAAAAGCCGCAAGACTTAATCAATCTATTTCTTGCCTTTCTCCTTTGCTTGAGCTTCCTCTGCGGCAGTCCACGGCGGCACCACTCCATTCATTCGAGCGTATGCTATTGATTGGCCGAGATGCTCATGGAGGTGGAGAGCCATGCGGAAAAAGACATCCCGGACTGTGGTCTTCGTTCCGAAGAAAGTTGCCGGCTTGTCCAGGTCCGCGTCGGGGGTGTCGATCATCGCCTTTCGGAGATGGTCGAAGGATTGTTTGACCACCGCGATGACTTTCTTTTTGTCGGTGACGGTTTTCTCCATGTCGCGGGAATAGCCTTCCGGTGCTTTGATTCCCACCATCGCCGGCAGGCTGAAGTTCGACCCGGCAATGTGCATGTACACTTCGCTCACTGAACGAACCCCTTGCATCGGGCGCCACGTGTATTTGTCCTGCGGCATCGCCCCTGCGAGGTCGAGGACTTTCTTTTGGAGATCACCCAGTTGATTCAGGAAATCCGCGCGGAATCCTGAGGAAGGAGCCGCACCTGTTTCCCCGGCTTTGTCCTGAGCAACGGCTCGCGGAAGAGATATTGCGGTCAGGAGAACCAGCAAAGCGATACAGTGGACTTTTTTCATATTGTGTTTCCTTCTCTTGTAATGTGCGGAGGGATGTTTTCTAGCGTGCCCCTTACTTTGCCGGCCTGGATGCCCGGTCGTCTTTCACGAACGCAAAGAACCTGATGTTGTAGACGGGTAGCTGAGCATTATCCGTCTTGAACTCAATGTTCCCTTTGTACGTTCCCGCTTGCCGGGGATGAAGAACACACGTCACGGTTATTTCCTGATTCGGGGCAACAACCTTGTTTTCAATATCCGCCGTAACGATGTCGGAAGATGTTGTCACGGAAAGAAACCGGATGGCCGTTGAGCTGATATTCTTGAAGGTAATTTCCTGGGTCACTTCCGAGTCCGCCTTTGCATGAGCGAACATGATATACTCGGGATCCGCCTCAAGTACCCGGATGATATTCGCGGTAAAGGCGACGCTTATGTACGGTTGGGCGGGGTCGTTTGTACGAAAACCGACAGTCTTTTCTACCCAGCCACTGAAACGGCTGGCGTCAAAGGTGATAGAAAGAAAACCGCTGTCGCGCTGGGCAATTCTGCTGTTCGATACCATGGCAGCGGTACACCCGCACGCCGCGGCAACATCCGTAATGAGGAGAGTGTCTGACCCTGAGTTTATCAGCGAGATGACCTTTTGAACCTTCTTCGTAGTGTAGAGGTTTCCGAAGCTGAATTTCGTCCCGCCGACGACATCCATTTTCGGTTGACCGAACAGAAGAATGGGGAGCAGGCTTCCCAGGAAGCCGAGACGGACAAGGATCGTAGAAGATTTCATCCGTTCATGCTACTTCTTCGTAACCCACCCGTACACTCTGATTTCGATTTTGGGCAGTTGGGGATGGTCGGTAAAGACCTCGATCATGCCGGGATAGACGCCTGATTTCGTCGGATGGAAAGTCGCCTCGAGTTCTGTCTGTTCGCCCGGCTTCAACTTATTCTTCTTGAGCGACGTCTTGATCATGTCCATCTTTGTATCCACGCCCGTTAGCTTAATCACATCCGTTGAAGTGTTCGTGATCGTCACCGTCTTCGTGTAGACCGAATCCGCCTTCGTTTCCGTGAACGTGAACATCGCTGGTTCCACTTTGTATAGACTGGCAATGTTGGCCGAAAATTCAATTGTCAAGTTGGGATTCTTCGGGTCATCGGACTGGACGTAGACGTGTTTCAATACCTTTCCGGAGGGGTAGCCCGTCGGATTGAACGTGATGGACAGGAAAGCCGTTTCAGACGGGGGAAGCTTTTTTTCTGAAAGTCCGGTAGTAGTGCATCCGCATTGAGCTGTTACACCCTTGATATGAAGTGTATCACCTCCTGCGTTCTTGATCGTGACATCGCGGCTAACGTTCTTGACATTATAGATATTACCAAAATCAAGGCTTGTTCCCTCTACAACTTCTATTTTGGGTTGTGGAGGTGCAAAGGTTACATGGATCGTGTGACTGGTTGTGACATTCGTGAAGGTGTAAATCGATGCCGGAGTTTGGTTGACCCCGTCGACGATCAGACTATCAATATGAAAACCCGTCGATGGCGTGAAGGTGAAGGTCTGGTTTGCACCGTGATTCACACTTACGGCCCCCGACGGGACGATCGTGCCGTTTGATCCGGCATTCGCCGTAATGGTGTCAGGCACGGCATCCGGCAATACAGAAACAGTGCTGGTTTGGTCTGCGACCGCACAGGCGCCAGAAATGAGCAACAGCGAAAGAATCAATAGGACTCTTCTATTCATGAAAAAGCTCCAAAATTGATGAGGATGATTCAATATATACAAAAAAGCAGTCAAAATTCCAACTTGCGGGGCATTGTGGGACCTTTGCCTGTCGGTTTAACTCGAAAAGATACGATATCGTTCCCGGCATCGGCCTTTCTGGCGGATGGGAGTACCCTGCGCTTTCACGGGCCTTGTTTTCCTCCCCGAGATTGACCCTATGCTTTCTCTCTGTAAAACGCAATCAGATCCGTTCCCACGGGTTTCACGCCTGATTGCCTCAGCATGGCCACGACCTGTCCGCGATGATACGTTGAGTGATTGACGAGATGCTGCATCACCTGGTAGAGTGGCTGAGAATAGGAATTCCCCTTCAAGTCTTTGTACGCAATGACCTTCTGGATGTCTTCATCGGCAGTCAGTGAGTGAACGAAATCCATCATTTCGTGTTCGACCTCGTTCCAATGTTCCTTCAATGTGCGAAGCGTCGCGTAGTCATCCGGGTTTGCAAAAACGGTCGGGCTTGTTCCTTTCCACCGCCTGAGCCAGATCTCCTCTGCCCCCATGGCATGGACCAACGTGCTCTGGACTCCGCCATGACTGGAGCCGAGGTTCTTGGCAAGCTGTTCCGGTGTCAGTGTCTCGACGACTCCCAGGATTCTGTGATGCGCCCAGTAATTGTATGCGTAGAGATTATGGATGTCTTGAACGTGCATAATCTGTAATTGGTTATTAGTTATTGGTTCTTCGTCATTGGTACTTTGTCATTAGTTCAGGCCCTAGTCGATTCGCTATTGACAAATGACTAATGACAATTGACCATTGACCATTCGTTCTGCTTCTGATGGTCCTCTCATCTTATGGTTTTCCATCATGAAAATATTTTCTCCAGGCTTTCCGGCGGGGGCAGCATCAATCGGGCGCCGTTTTCCGTTACCAGGAGTTCATCCTCGAGACGGATGCCGAACTCGCCCGTGATGTAGATGCCCGGCTCATCGCTGAAAGTATTTCCGGCGACAAGAAGTCGCTGACTGCCCCGAACGAGATAGTACCATTCATGTCCTTCCAGGCCAATGCCGTGTCCGAGCCGGTGCGTAAAATACTTGTAGCCGGGACCGTAACCGGCCTCCGCGATGACGTTGCGGGCGGCGGCGTCAACTTCCTCCGCCGGAATGCCCGGCCTCGCCACTGTAACGGCCGCACTTTGCGCCTTGCGCACGATTTCCCATACCTTGTGCATTTTGTCCGTGGCTTTTCCCAGCACGGTTGTCCGGGTAACATCGGATTCGTAGCCCTCGACCGAGCAGCCGCCGTCGATGAGCACGATGTCGCCTTCATGAAGAGTGTAGTCTCTCACCAATCCGTGCGGGTATGCCGAAGCTTCCCCGAAGAGCACGAGCGCCCCGCCTCCGACGCCAAATTCTGAAAAGAGTTTTGACAGAGTCGAACCGAGTTCGCGCTCCGACATTCCTTCATGCAATTTCTGTACGGCGGTTTTGTAGACCTCCGCGGTTATGTCGTTGGCAATCTGGATGAGTTCGATCTCGTGCGGCGATTTCACACTCCGGCATCCCGCGGTTACCGGCGTTCCGCTGACTAGCTTCACTGATCCGATTTCCCGGGCGATGCGGTCTGTAACAAAAAATCGCGTTGTTTCTTCGATTCCGAGAGTTCCCGTCAGGAGATTGTTCTCTTTCAGGATTTGCTTGATGGTTGCATACGGGCTCTCATCCTCTTCCCAGGTCAGGAGCCTCGCACTGCCGACCTGTTCCGCGGCCCGGGCTTCCTCGAATTTCGGCGCCACAAACTGCGGCTCGCCGTTCTTCGGGAGGATCATCGCAAACAATCGCTCGCTGCGCCCCCAGCCGATGCCGGTGAAATAGGAGAGGCTTGTTCCGCCTTCAAAGAAAACGGCGTCGATACCGAGGTCGGACATGAGTTTGCGGGCCTGTTGCTGCCGCGCAATTCGTTCTTCCTTCGTTATCGGCTTGATGCGGTCGCGGATGGCTGTAATTTTCTCGGCGGAGAAGCTCTTGACCTGCGCCGGTTGCGTTTGAGAGAGAGCACTTGAGGCGAAGAGAGGAGTCAGCGAAGCTGCTGCGCTGGTTTTAAGAAAGTTTCGTCGATGCATGGATGGTTAATAGGTTATCGGTCAATTCGTTAATTGGTTGATTGGTTAATTAGTTAATTAGTTTTCGTTACCGTTGGAATCTTCCACGGAGTGCAAGAACTAGTAATGCGGCAAACTCAGTAATACATATTTTCCGAAACGCGGTAGCCATTTTCTTGCGGAAAGTTCGCCTTTATGATTTCACAATTCCACATTTCTCAAACGAGACGAGTTTTTTAATTTTTCATTTTGAATTTTTAATTGATTCTTTCATCTCCACCAGCTTCTGCATCGCTTCCAGCGGTGTCATTTTATCAATATCCAGCTTCTTCAACTCCTCCCGCAGCTTGTCTTCCTTCATTTCGAATAACGTCATCTGTATCTCGCCCGCCCCGATTCTCCCCTTCGCCGTCTCCCTTTTCTCTCCGTCGTGCACAGTCAATTCCGACCCTTCGAGATTCTTCAGGATCTTCTTGGCGCGCTCGGTGACCTCGTCGGGAAGGCCCGCCATCTGTGCGACCTGGATGCCGTAGGAATGGTCGGCGAAGCCGGGAGTGACTTTGTGGAGGAAAATCACCTTATCGCCGTACTCCCGCACTTCCACCTTGAGGTTCTTAATGCGGGGAAACAACTCGGCAAGCTCGTTCAATTCGTGGTAGTGCGTCGCGAAAAGCGTTTTCGCTCCGATGCGGTTGTGGATGTATTCCGTCAGCGCCCACGCAATGCTGATGCCGTCGAACGTGCTCGTGCCGCGGCCGATTTCGTCGAGCAAAATCAGACTGTGCGGGGTTGCGGTATTGACAATGTTCGCCGCTTCGTGCATTTCAACCAGGAAGGTGCTCTCGCCCGAAGCGATGTTGTCGCTGGCGCCGACCCGCGTGAAAATCTTGTCCACGATCCCTATGCGGGCTTTCTTTGCCGGGACAAAACTCCCGATCTGTGCCAGCAGCACGATCAGCCCGACCTGCCGCAGGTAGCTCGACTTGCCGCTCATGTTTGGGCCGGTAATGATCAGAACCTGATGTTCCTCGTTGTCAAGAAGGGTATTGTTGGGCGTGTACTGCTCGCCGGGAGGCAGAAGTCGCTCGACGACGGGATG
>Ga0209777_10008665_pt1 | contig 11097 bp, 6 predicted proteins | sample FrelakmetHBP12HB_FD_187147 | JGI IMG/M metagenome (GOLD analysis project Ga0209777, IMG submission 187147) | Freshwater lake sediment microbial communities from the University of Notre Dame, USA, for methane emissions studies -HBP12 HB (SPAdes)... | ecosystem: Environmental > Aquatic >...
CGGAAAGACGGTCCTGGCGCGGGCCATCCATGCGTGGAGCCCGCGATCGGCCCGGCCTTTCTCCACCATCTCCTGCCCCTCCCTCGCCCCCGAACTCTTGGAGAGCGAACTTTTCGGCCATACCCGCGGCGCCTTCACGGGCGCCGTCAAGGACACGCCTGGGCGCATCGCAGCCTGCGAAGGCGGCACGCTCTTGTTGGACGAGATCGGAGATTTGCCTTTGGCCATCCAGCCAAAGCTGCTCAGGTTTCTGCAAGAGAAGGAGTATGAGCGGGTGGGCGAATCTGCGACCCGAAGGGCCGACGTCCGCATTCTGGCCGCAACTGGCCTGAACATGGAGGACGCGGTCCGCGGGGGGCGCTTCCGCGAGGACCTTTACTACCGGCTCAACGTCATCCAGATCGAGCTACCACCTTTGCGCGAACGCCAGGAGGACATCGTTCCGCTGGCGGAGCGCTACCTGGCCTTCTTCGGAAAAGCGAACCACAAGAGCCTCCTGGGGTTCACGGAAGAAGGCGCCGAAACCTTGCGAAACGGCGCTTGGCCGGGGAACCTGCGGGAGCTGCGGAACGTCATCGAGCGGGCGGCCATCCTCTGCCGGGGGGACCGCGTGGCCCTTGAGCTCCTTCCGCATGCCCCGTCCCCTCCCCCGCCAGCCGTCGGCGACCCCATTTCACTTCAGCGCCTTGAAGAGCTCCACATCCGCCGCGTCCTGGCTTCCACACGATCCTTGCAGGAAGCCGCCGGCGTCCTTGGCATCGACCAGGCCACGCTCTGGCGGAAGAGAAAGCAACTCAAAATCTGACCCGACCTTGCACTATTCAACCTCGCTGTCCCACGAACCTTGAAAATTGAAATGCCTCCCCTGGGCTGACGGGAATGAAACCCTCTGCCAGAGAGGGTTTTCTGCCGCACCTCCGTGGCACGGCCATTGCTCTTGTGAAAGCCCGGAAGACAGGGAGGAGGCGGCCGCGGGCCAAGGTCCGTCCGCGCCTTCGACGGCAAGTAAAAGGGACTCAAATGCCACGCCCCATCATTCGTGCGAATCGCAAGAGCAGACCATCTCTAGTCCCGGAGGTCCCGATGCAGATCATTCGCTTCTGGAAAAAATTCCCTCACCTCGTTTGGATCGCCTTCTGCGCTGTGTTCGCAGCCTCCGTGGTGTGCGCCCAGACTCCGGCGGATCCGCCCTTGCCCTCAACGCAGGGCACGTCCATTGAGTCGTTGAGCCAGCAGCTCAAGGCGGCCCTGGAGATGCTCCAGCAACAGAACCAACAACTCAAGCAGGCACAGGAAGGTTTCCAGAAACAGGAGGCTCTCATCCAATCCCTTCAGCAGAGGATCACGGGCTTGGAGAAAACGGCCGCGCCCCAAGGCCCGTCCGTTTCCGCGCTGGCCACAGCGCCCGTCACCGCCGCTGTGCCAGCGCCCGGTTCGGAGGTCTCCGCCACCGAGAACAAACAGCCAGAACCCTTCGCCTTCGCGGACTTCAGCTGGCTGAACGGCAACTGCCGCCAGAACACATCTATTCTAGACACCAAGTACTTCACGGGGGAGTTCCGCCTCGACGCCAACTACGTGTACAACTTCAACCACCCGCAGGACCACACGCTCGTGGGATCGTGCGAAACCGGCCGCTCGGACGAGTTTCAGGTACAGCAACTCGGCATCGGCGGCGACTTTCACTGGGACAACGTCCGCGGAAGGCTCATGACCCAGTTCGGGATGTACTCCACCATGACGCCGCGCAACGACGTGAGCCCCCAGCGCGGCCAGTGGGACATGTCGAACGCCTACCGGTATATCTCCGAGGCGTACGGCGGATACCACTTTGACAAGATGGACGGCATCAACGTCGACGTCGGCATCTTTATGTCCTACGTGGGCCTTTTCAGTTACTACCAGTTTGACAACTGGGCCTACCAGCCCTCCTACGTTTCGGCCAACACGCCGTGGTTCTTCAACGGAGCGCGGGTGCAGATTTTCCCGAACGACAAGCTGAAGGTGGAGCTCTGGCTCATCAACGGGTGGCAGTCCTACGGCAAGTTCAATTCGTCGCCTGGCCTCGGGTTCGAGATCAAGTGGACACCGAACGGGTCCGTCTGCGTCATCACAAACAACTACTGGGGGCGCGACACGCTGAACAACCCAGACCGCGTCCGCATCCACACGGACAACAGCCTTCAGGTCAAGTACTACGACAAGCCGGACAACTTCCTCGACAAGATGGCCTTCTCGCTGACCGTGGACGCAGGCGCTGAAAACGGAGGAGGCGTCACGTGGTCCGGTGGAACCCCCAAGACGCCGGCGCAGTATTTCCTCGGGTTCATGCTGTACAACCGCTTCTGGTTCCACGGGGACAAGTTCGCCATAACGGCCGGCGGTGGCGCGATCAATAACCCGGGCCGCTACCTGGTCCTTCTCCCGCCCATCAACGGAGCCACTGCCGCCTCGGGGACACCCTATTTCACGGCAAACCCCGGGGACAAGTTCCGGGCCTGGGACTACTCGCTGACCTTTGACTACATGCCCAACCAGTTCCTGACTTGCCGAGCTGAGTTCAACCGCCGGATGGCCAACGTGCCCTATTTCTCAGGGCCCGGAGGCATCACGCCGCCCGGCGGCAACCAGGGAGCGCCAGGGTCCCTCGTGACGGGCTGGAAACCCGACCTGGTCAGGGCCGAGAGCCAATTCATCCTGGGCCTTCTTGTGAAGTTCTGATCCCAAAACCTACGAAGGGGACCTTACCAGGGACGCCCCGGGCCGAAAGTGAGGCGTTTAGCGGGGTGACGAGTCTACAGGAAATGAGCCAAAAACCGCCCACGACCAACACGAAAGTTGCATCGGACTTCTACATGGGGATAGCTCATATCCGCAAGGCCGAAAGGACGAAGGGCCGCTAACGCCCTTCGGATAGCCGTTTCCCGATCGTCCGGACAAAGGAGATCACATGAGGCCAACTCTGGGTTTGGGACTCTCGTTCATGGCTCTTGCAGTAGGCGTGTCCGCAGGCTACCACCCCGACGTTGAAAAGGTCTCCGATTTCCCGGCTGGAATTAAGGTCGTTGCACTAGTCCTAAAGGGCCCGCGCTTGCCTAGCGTAGATTGCCTGAAGTTCGAGGATCATGCGGTGGAGCGGCTTCAAGAGATCAAGAGCTTCACCATCATCCCTATGGCGAACGTAAGGCAGGCGATGTTCGATATTGGAATGACGGAGTTCGACACCGCTAACGGCCCAGCACTCCTTGACCGCCTTGGTGCGGATACCCTCTGTGAGGCAGCCATCTTGGGTGTGGGAATTAACGTGTGTCTAAGGCAGACCGCCAAAGTCGAGGTTCGAATGATCAGCAAAGATGGCAAGATGCTCATGCGTGGTCAATGCTACGGTGTGAAAACCGGGTTCCCAAACCTGAACAAAGAACTACGGAACACCTTTGACGAGATCATTGATAAGGCTTTCAAATAATAGGGGGCAACTGTCCGGGCTACCCCCGCAACTCCCCGGAGGCGACTTCAGGCGCGCCGAACGAGGGACCGACAACCCATACGATAACGCCCAAGATCCCTTCTAGGAACCCGACCCCAGGCCCCTTCAAAGGAGAAATTTATCTGACCCACATGATCGTGTCTCACGGTTGGCTCAAAAAGAGGCAGTACGGCCTCTGAACGACCCACCTTGCATTTCTCAAGCTCCCGTAGGATCCCGCATTGAAAATTGAAAGGCCATCTCTCCGTTGAGCGGCTGGAAACCCATCCCAGTAAGGATTTCAAGCTCCAGCATCGTGGCACGGTCTTTGCTTCTGAGATGAACGCGGGGGACGTGGATGTTCGGACTTCGGCAGCGCCTCTCATTGGGATTCGGCGGCTTGCTCCTCCTGGTGGTCCTCCAGGGCGCCCTGAGCATCACCAGGCTCACCACGCTGGGCGGCTCCATAGACGTGATCCTCAAGGAAAACTACCGGAGCGTCCTGGCCTGCCAGGACATGAAAGAAGCGATCGAGCGGATGGACAGCGGCGCGCTTTTCGTCCTCTCGGGCTATGCCGATCAAGGGCGGGCGCTCATCGCCAAAAACACGAAGGCCTTCGCGGCGTCCCTGAACACGGAGATGCACAACATCACGGTGCCCGGAGAGGCGGAGCGCGCCGAGCATCTTCAAGATCTCTACGCAGCCTACGACAAGGACATTCAGGCTTTTCTCGCGCCGTCCCTTTCCGAAGCCGATAGGAAATCGGCTTACTTTAGCCGCCTTTTGCCTGTCTTCTACGAGATCAAAGCCACGGCCGATGAGATTCTCCGCCTCAACCAGGACAACATGAGCCAGGCCAACAACCGGGCGCGGACCGAAGCGGCCTCGGCGCGCCGGGAAATGTATATTCTCCTCATCGCCGTACTCGCCCTCGGCTCGGCTTTCATTTTTTTCACGGGGCGCTGGATCCTCAGGCCTGTAAACACGCTCACCAAATCCGCCGAAGACATCAGCCGCGGGGACCTGGACCTCGTCATCACACCCACCTCCCACGACGAGTTGGGGCGCCTCTCCGAAGCTTTCAACGTCATGGCCCAAAACCTGCGCGAGTTCCGGAGGAGCGACCAGGTCAAGCTGGCCCGCGTGCAGAGAGCGACCCAGCAGGCGTTCCGGAACATTCCCGAAGCGGTGGCTATACTGGACCTTTCGGGAAAAGTCGAGGTAGCCACGGACTCCGCAGCGGACGCTTTCTCCCTCCGGCCGGGCGCGCAGGTCCAGGACCTGGAGCCGAAACTGCTCTCCGGACTCGTCGAAGAAGCGCTTGCGCAAGAGCCCCACCGCCTGCCCGGAGAAGGCGTCCTCCAGCATTTCGTCCGGGGAGAGGAGCGCTTCTTCAGGCCGAGGGCCGTCCCCATCCCTGGGCCCGACTTCCTCCCCGCGGGCGTCCTCTTGAGCTTGGAGGACGTCACCCAATGGCACCAGCAGGAAGAGATGAAGAAGGGCGTCATCGCCATGGTTTCCCACCAGCTCAATACCCCGCTGACCTCCGTGAGGATGGCCTTGCACCTCCTTCTCGAAGAGAAGGTCGGGCCGCTCAATCCCAAGCAGGTGGACCTCCTTTTGGCGGCGCGCGAAGACTCCGACCGGCTCCACGCCATCCTGGAGGACCTGTTGGACCTGAGCCGCCTGCAATCCGGGCGCTCTCCTCTTGACATGGCGCCTGTCTCTCCCCGCGAGCTCGTCGAAGAATCGCTGGAACCCTTCTATCCAAGCGCTTTGGATAAGGGAATCAAGCTCGTGACAGACCTTCCGGCGGACCTTCCCGACGTGGAGGCGGATCTCAGCCGCATCAAGCACGCCCTGGGGAACTATCTCTCAAACGCCCTGAATCAAACGAACCCAGGAGGGGTGGTGACGGTCTCCGGTCAGCCAGAGAACGGCTTCGTCCGCTTTTCAGTCACCGACACGGGCCGGGGCATCGCTCCGGATAGGCTGCCACGAGTCTTCGACGCTTTTTATCGGGCCCACCGGGATGGTGAAGCCGGCGTCGGATTGGGCCTCGCGATCGTCAAGGACATCGTGGAAGCCCATCACGGCACGGTCCGTGCCGAAAGCAAAGAAGGAGAAGGCAGCACGTTCTCCTTCGCGGTTCCGATTGCGGTCAAGGAGGGCCAGCAATGATCCGAGCGATGACCGATCTTCTTTATGTGGCGTCAATTCTCCTTTTCTTCTTGGCTTGCGCGGGCTTCGTCCGCTTTTGCGAGAGATTGAAATGATGTGGCCGAGCGTCGGGCTTTGCCTGCGCGATGGCCTTCCTCCAGCGGGGGGTACAGCGCTTGCCGCGAGAGGGGGGCAGAGCCCCCCGTTGGCAGAGATTGAAATGATGTGGCCGAGCGCCGAGCTTTGCCCGCGCGATGGCCTTCCTCCAGCGGGGGGTACAGCGCTTGCCGCGAGAGGGGGGCAGAACCCCCCTTTGGAGAGACACCGATGATCATGAATGTGCTTGCAGGAGCGGCGTGCCTCGTCCTCATCGGCTACTTGTTGTACTCCATCGTGCGGCCTGAAAGGTTTTGAGCGACCATGACGGACTACGGATGGGTCCAACTTGCTGTCTTCGTGGGCATCCTCTTTTTGGTAACGAAGCCGGTGGGAATCTATTTGGGGCGCGTGCTCGATCCGCTCGGAAGGACCTTCCTCGATCGTCCCCTCAAGCCCATTGAGCGTTTGATCTACCGCGTACTTCGCTTGGATCCGGCGGATGAACAGGATTGGAAGGGCTATGCCCTATCCCTGTTCGTCTTCAGCGCGGCGGGAGCCGCTTTCTCCTACCTGATCTTGAGGCTTCAGGACTTCCTCCCGCTCAACCCGCAATGCTTCGGCCCGATGAGCGGGCATTTGGCTTTCAACACGGCCGTGAGCTTCACCTCGAACACGAACTGGCAGAACTACGGCGGGGAGTCCACGCTTTCGTACTTTTCGCAGATGGTGGCGCTCACCTTCCAGAATTTCGTCTCCGCCGCGGTGGGCGTCGCCGTAGCCGCCGCGCTCGTCCGCGGAATCGCCCGGCACTCCGCCAAGACAATCGGGAACCTCTGGGTGGACCTCGTGCGCGTGACCCTCTATCTTCTGTTCCCCCTCGGCCTCGTTTACGCCCTCTTCCTCGTTTCCCAAGGCGTCCCCGAGACCTTCGGCGCCAACGTAAAGGCCTCGGGCTTCGAAGCGGGCCAGACCATCACGAGGGGCCCCGTGGCGTCACAGGAAGCCATCAAGATGGCGGGCACCAACGGGGGTGGTTTTTTCAACGCGAACTCGGCACATCCTTTCGAGAACCCAACGCCGCTTTCGAACTTCATGCAGATGCTCTCGATTTTCTTGATCCCCGCGGGCCTCACGTGGTACCTGGGCCAATCGGTGAAGAACAAGGGTCACGGCTGGACGATCTGGGCCGCCATGGCGGCGCTTTTCCTGACTGGCGTCCTCGTCTGCTGGTGGGCCGAGGCGGCGGGAAACCCGCGGATCACCGCGCTCGGAGTAAATACCTCTCAAGGGAACATGGAAGGGAAGGAAGTCCGGTTCGGCGTGGCCTCCTCGGCCCTGTTCGCCACCATTACGACGGACGCGTCCTGCGGGGCGGTGAATGGCATGCACGACTCCTACACGCCCCTCGGCGGCCTCGTCCCCCTCGTCAACATCGAGCTTGGAGAGGTGGTCTTTGGCGGCGTAGGCGCGGGCCTCTACGGCATGCTCATCTTCGTCGTGCTCACGGTTTTTCTCGCGGGCCTCATGGTCGGAAGGACGCCGGAGTACCTCGGCAAGAAGATCGAATCTTATGACGTCAAGGTGTGCGTCCTGTATGTGGTCGTAACGATCTTTGCGATCCTAGGGTTTTCCGCGGCGGCTTGCCTGGCTAAATGGGGTCTCGCCGGCCTTGGGAACACTGGCCCGCACGGGTTCTCGGAGATCCTCTACGCCTACTCCTCCTGCGTGGGAAACAACGGCAGCGCATTCGCTGGACTGAACGGAAACGCATTTGTCTACGACGTCACGCTCGGCTTGGCGATGCTCATCGGGCGGTTCCTGGTCATGGCGCCGGTCCTCGCGCTGGCGGGGAGTTTGGCCAGCAAGAAGATCGTGCCGGTCAGCGGGGGCAGCTTTCCCGTCTCGGGGTTCACGTTTGGCGCGCTGCTCGTAGGCACCGTGATCATCGTCGGGGCGCTCACGTTTCTTCCCGCGCTCTCTCTCGGACCCATCGTGGAACACTTCCTCATGCGGGCCTCCGCGGCCCTTTTTGGATAAGGCCCGGCCATGGCGAGACGCAAGCTCTCCTTCCTGGACAAGTCGATTCTGGTGCCTGCCCTGTGGGCCTCCGTGAAGAAACTCCACCCCCGGGCCATGCTCAGAAACCCCGTCATGTTCGTGACGGAGGTGGGCGCCCTTCTCACCACGATCAGCCTTTTCACGGGTGAGACCGCCTCCTTTGCTTTCGGCCTCCAGATCGCCATTTGGCTCTGGTTCACCGTTCTCTTCGCCAACTTCGCCGAGGCCGTGGCCGAGGGGCGCGGCAAGGCCCAGGCCGACGCTCTCCGCCGCACGAGAACGATGACCATCGCGCGCGTCGTCTGGCCCGACGGCACGTGGGCGCCCGTGAAAGCCGAAGACCTACGCAAAGGGAACGTGATCCAAGTTGACGCCGGACAGATCATCGCCGCGGACGGCGAAATCATCGAGGGCGTGGCCATGGTGGACGAATCCGCCATCACGGGCGAGTCCGCGCCGGTCTTAAGAGAGGCCGGCGGAGACAGAAGCTCCGTTACGGGCGGCACGAAGGTGCTTTCGGACTGGATAAAGGTCAACGTCACGGCGAACCCGGGCGAGAGTTTCTTGGACCACATGATCCGCCTCGTGGAAGGGGCGAAGCGGCAGAGAACCCCCAACGAGATCGCCCTCACGATCCTGCTCTCCGCCTTGACCATCGTTTTCCTCGCCGTCGTTGCCACGCTCAAGTGCTTCGGGCTCTATTCGGGCGTGAACTTCTCCGTGGCCGTCCTCGTGGCGCTCTTGGTCTGCCTCATTCCCACTACGATCGGAGGGCTCCTCTCGGCCATCGGCATCGCCGGGATCGACAGGCTCGTGCAGAAAAACGTCCTCGCCATGAGCGGCCGGGCCGTCGAAGCCGCAGGCGACGTGGACGTGCTCCTCCTCGACAAGACGGGCACCATTACGCTCGGAGACCGGCAAGCCGTGGAGTTCATCCCAGCCGAGGGTGTGTCCCTGGACCAGCTTTCGGAGACGGCCCAGCTCGCGTCACTTGCCGACGAAACGCCAGAGGGGCGCTCCATCGTGGTCCTCGCGAAGCAGCACGGCCTGAGGGGGCGGTCCATCCATGACCTACCGGACGCCCGGTTCGTTCCCTTCACAGCGCAGACGCGCATGAGCGGCGTGGATTTCGGCGGCAGGGCGATCCGGAAGGGCGCGGCGGACGCCGTGAAGGCTTTCACGGGAGGGCGCCTCCCGCGAGACGTGGAGGAAGCCGTGGAGGGAATCGCCCGTTCGGGCGGCACGCCTTTGGTGGTGGCCGAGAACGATCACTCCATGGGCGTCATTCATTTGAAGGACATCGTGAAGGGCGGACTCAAAGACCGGTTCGACCGGTTCAGGGCTATGGGCATCAAGACCGTCATGATCACGGGCGACAACCGGATCACCGCCGAAGCCATCGCCCGCGAGTCCGGCGTGGACGACTTCCTCGCGGAAGCCAAGCCGGAGGACAAGCTCGCGCTGATCAGAAAAGAGCAGGCCAAAGGGCACCTCGTGGCCATGACGGGGGACGGCACCAACGACGCTCCGGCCCTCGCCCAGGCCGACGTGGGCGTGGCCATGAACACGGGCACGCAGGCCGCTAAAGAGGCTGGGAACATGGTGGACCTGGACAGCAACCCAACGAAGCTCCTGGAGATCGTGGAGACGGGCAAGCAGATGCTCATGACGCGCGGGGCGCTCACGACTTTCTCCATCGCAAACGACGTGGCGAAGTACTTCGCCATCCTGCCCGCAATGCTCGTGGGGGTCTTTCCGGTCATCGCTCCTCTAAATGTGATGCGCCTGGATACTCCCGAAAGCGCCATTCTTTCAGCCGTGATCTTCAACGCCCTGATTATCGTCGCTTTGATCCCGCTGGCTCTGAAGGGCGTGAAGTTTCGACCATTAGGGGCTTCGGTCCTGTTGAGGCGGAACCTCGTCATCTACGGCCTGGGGGGCATCGTCGCTCCATTCATAGGCATCAAGGCCATAGACCTTTTGGTCGTGGCCCTCCACTTGGCGTAAGGGAAAGGGGCACCATGCAGACACTGCTCGCCGAAGTCAAGAGATCACTGATGGCCATACTCGCGCTGGCCATTCTGTGTTGCGCCCTCTACCCGGCGCTCGTATGGGCCATCGGCCAGGTGCTATTCCCGTCTCAGGCTGACGGTTCGCTCCTGAAGCGCGGCAGCCAAATCGCGGGTTCGGATCTCCTCGCCCAGCGCTTCACGGATTCGAAGTACTTCCATCCGAGGCCCTCGTGCGCTGGGGATGGGTACGACGCCACGTCATCCGGCGGGAGCAACCTCGGTCCGCTCTCCAAGAAGCTCATGGAGGACGTGGCCGCGCGGGTCAAGGCGTACCGGGAAGAGAACGGCCTGCGGCCTGACGCTTCCGTGCCGGCTGACGCGGTGGAGGCCTCTGGCAGCGGCCTGGACCCGCACATCAGCCAGGAGAACGCGCTTCTCCAAGCACCCCGCGTGGCCACATCCCGGGGCGTGCCGGTCGAGGCGGTCAAGAAAAAGGTCATAGAGCGCACCGAAGGGCGCACGCTCGGCTTCATGGGGGAGCCGCGCGTGAACGTCCTCTTGCTGAATCAGGCTCTGGATGAGGGGCGGTAACCCCGCATCCTGCTTGCAGGAGGACGATGCCATGGCATATCGGGCCAAACGCCGTTCCGGACCGAGGCGTTGTCTACTAGAGAGGATTCGGGTTGCCTCCGACCCCGGACCCGGTCCGGGGGAGGAAGCCCCCAAGGGTGAGGTGGGGCCCCGGCGGGCTTTGCCCGCGGGGCGGGGCCTCGAAGAGCAACACTCGCACAATCGGGCTTGGCCCGTCGTGCGAGAGGAGAGGAATGGCCCTCCCCGTTAAAGAGGTAAAGGAACATGCCTGAAGATCGCGCCGACGCCTTCTTGAGAATGATCAAGCGCTCCCGCAGGGGGCGGCTCAAGGTCTACCTGGGCTACGCAGCGGGCGTGGGCAAAACCTACAAAATGCTCGAAGAGGCGCACCGCCTTCAAGAAGATGGAATCGACGTGGTCGTGGGATACATCGAGCCCCATGGCCGGCCCGAAACCATCCGCCTCGTGGAGGGCCTGGAGGTCGTGCCCCGCAGGGTCCGGGAGTACCGGGGCGTCCCGCTCGAAGAGATGGACTTGGACGCCGTGCTGACACGAAATCCTCAGGTGGCCCTCGTGGACGAGCTCGCCCACACGAACGCGCCCGGGAGCCGCAACACGAAGCGCTACGAAGATGTCGAGGAGATCCTGGCGGCGGGCATCCACGTCATCACGACGCTAAACGTCCAGCACATGGAGAGCCTCTACTCAAC
>Ga0209777_10008666_pt1 | contig 11097 bp, 7 predicted proteins | sample FrelakmetHBP12HB_FD_187147 | JGI IMG/M metagenome (GOLD analysis project Ga0209777, IMG submission 187147) | Freshwater lake sediment microbial communities from the University of Notre Dame, USA, for methane emissions studies -HBP12 HB (SPAdes)... | ecosystem: Environmental > Aquatic >...
CTTCGGCCTCTTCTGCCTGCTTACTGGGTCGGTGTACATTATCAATGACTTGAAGGACCTTAAGGAAGACCGCCTGCATCCTGTTAAACGGAATCGCCCTTTGGCCTCAGGCCGGGTTAGCCCAACCCTGGCCGGGATAATCGCTCTTATCGTCCTGGCAGTGAGTTTCATGGGAGCCTGGAAGCTCTCGCTACCATTTTTTAAGGTCCTGATGGCCTATCTCCTGCTCCAGATTGTCTATACATTTTCCCTGAAACATCAGGTTATCTTGGATATCTTTTCTATTGCCGCCGGATTCGTCCTAAGGGTAGTGGCTGGTGGGTTAGCCATTGGGGTCCAACTTTCCCCTTGGCTTCTAATCTGTACTACCCTCCTTTCCTTATTTTTGGCCATGGCCAAAAGGCGGCATGAACTCATTTTCTTAAAAGAAGAGGCCTCCGATCACCGGCAGATTCTTAAAGAGTATTCTCCATATCTTCTGGATCAGATGATGGGTGTGGTAACAGCCACTACCCTGATGAGTTATGCGCTCTATACGATTTCGGAAGAAACCGTCTCCAAGTTCCATACTTCCAATTTGATTTTTACCATCCCTTTTGTCCTCTATGGGATTTTTCGCTATCTTTATTTAGTGCATCACAAGGTGGAAGGCGGTCACCCCGAAGATATCCTGCTGACCGATCGCCCACTTCTTTTGACCGTCTTGGGTTGGACTATTACGGTGTTAGTCGTTCTCTATCGTTAATAAAATGGCCGGGCCCCAATTTTCTATTCTCTCTAAAAGATTCTTTCTTTTTTTAGGCTTGGGGGTTGGGGTATTCTTAGGTCTTTCCCTATATGGAAATTGGGAAGCGGTCAGCAAGGCCTTTAAGGACTTTTCTTATTGGACCTTGCCCGTCATATTAGCTCTGGCCTTTATGAACTATCTCAGCCGTTTTTGGCGTTGGGAGTTATACTTAAAACAGGTGGAAATTTCTCTGACCCGGAAAGAGAGTTTTTATATCTTCATGAGCGGCCTGGTTATGACCGTGACCCCAGGGAAAATGGGTGAATTATTGAAATCCTACCTTCTCAGGGAAAGCCACCAAGTGCCGTTGGCCCGTTCAGGCCCTGTCGTCTTAGCCGAACGGTTTACAGATCTGCTGGCCGTATATCTTTTGACCCTGGTGGGAGGCATCTCTTTTGCCTTTGGGTCCCGGCTCTTGTGGGTGGGATTGTTGATCTTAGTCTTGAGTCTACTTCCTTTGGCCTCTCCTCAATTGTTTCAAGGGCTTCTCGGCTTTTTACAGCGATTTTCCTTGGGGAGGCGTTTGAGAACCCCTCTCTCCGAGGCCTTTCATACCCTCCATGACCTTATGGGCTTTCGTCTCCTTTTGGGAGCCTCAGTCCTGGGGATGGCGGCCTGGTTTTTCGAATGCCTGGCCTTTCAGGTGGTCTTCAAGGGTATGGGTGTGGAGGTTCCCCTTATCAAGGCCACTTTTATTTATGCCTTTTCCACGCTCGCCGGGGCCTTAAGCATGCTGCCGGGAGGGATCGGGGCGGCCGAGGGTAGTATGACCAGTCTTCTGCTTCTAATCCAGATCCCCAAGGCCCTGGCTACCACGGCCACCATTATCATCCGGATTTGCACTATCTGGTTTGCTGTAATTTTGGGTTATGGGTTTTTAAAATTATATCAAAAGCAGAAGAACCTATGAACATTGAGTTAGTAAGAAAAATAGATTTTTGGGCAGGGATACCTGCCTGCTGGCTTTTGACGGTGGCGGGTTTCCTTTTAAAACCTTTTGCCAGAAAGCCCCTCTCCTCACCCAAAAAATTTCTTTTCATTGAGCTTTCGGAAATGGGTAGTGCCATCTTGGCCTATCCGACTATGAAGGCCCTTAAGAAGCAATATCCTTCTGCTGAACTGTTTTTTTTGATCTTCGAAAAAAACCGGGCCAGCGTGGACATCCTGAAAACCATTCCCGAGGAAAATGTCTTGGTCATTCGGGAAAGGTCGCCGGTTTCTTTTTTGTCCGATGTTCTGAGGGTGATTTTCAGGATGCGGAAGGAAAATATCGATTGCGTTTTTGATCTGGAGTTGTTCACCCGGGTGACGGCGATTTTGGGTTTTTTAAGCGGCGCTCCGATTCGTGTGGGATTCCACAAATTTCGGATGGAAGGACTTTATCGCGGCAATCTCCACACCCATAAAATCCAGTATAATTACCAGCAACATATCAGCAAGTCTTTTTTGTCCTTTGTCCAAGTATTACGGCACCCGCAAAAAGATTGGCCGGCTATGGAGGAGAGTATTCAGGATCAGGAAATTGAAATAGCAGATTATCAGACCACGGAATCCGGAATATCCAATCTCTGGAATAAATTAAGAGAATTTTATCCGGAAATCAGCCAAGGACACAAACTGATTATTTTCAATCCCAGTGCTGGTGAGATACCTATCCGGGCCTGGCCGGTTGAGAAATATATTGAACTGGGGAAAAGGATTTTATCCGATCCCCAAAATGTTATTATTTTAATGGGAGCAGGGGCCGATTGGGAGACAACCCAAAAGGTGCATCAGGCTTTGGCCCATGAGCGCTGTATCCAGTTCACTGGTCAGACCACATTTCCGGAATTGATGGACCTATTCAGTATCTCCGATCTATTGATCACCAATGACAGCGGCCCGGCCCATTTTGCCTCCCTTACACCAATCCGGAATTTTATCTTTTTCGGGCCCGAGACTCCGCGGCTTTATGCGCCTCTGGGTAAAAATACGCAAATCCTATATTCCAACTTTCCCTGCTCCCCCTGTCTGACCGCCTACAACCACCGCAATACGCCTTGTAAGGATAATAAATGTCTTCAGGCCATCTCCGTCGATGAGGTGTATGATTTGATTAAAGTGCATTTATAAATTAAAGAGGTGTTATGGAAGAAGCCAAGACTTCATGGGAACATCCAGGTGGAAAACTGATCGAGGAGGGACAAGACGCCTTAACCAATGAAGAGTTGGTTGCCATCCTGATCGGCACTGGGTATAAAGGCCGAACAGCCCTGGACATCGCCAATGACCTCTTCTTTAAGTTTTATTCTTTTTATGGCTTATTAGGGAAGAAGCCGGAAGATCTGGCCCGGATCAAGGGGTTGAAAAAAGGCAAAATCGACAGGATTGCTGCGGCCTATGAGATCGCCAAAAGGATTATCCAGGAAAAGCAATGGAACTTCCCGGTTAGAAAGATAACCTTACAGCTACCGGATTCATCCGATGCCGAGTTATTGGCCCTTATAATCGGGAACGGATACAAAGAAAAGTCCCCCAAAGATCTGGCCGATGAATTATTAAAAAGGTATTCGACATTACTTGGTTTTTACGGTCAAAAACTTTATGATATGGCCAAAATTAAGGGATTGGGAGTAGTTAAGGTGGTCCGAATTGCCGCCGCTTTAGAAATTGCCAGAAGGGTGGTGCTGATTCTTGAAAAGGAATAGACAGATAAAAGAACGAGACGTTAAAGGTTCGCGGGAGATAGAAAACCCTCAAGAACATCTCAACCGCCAAATCCCTCCTCTGGCCCACACCTCCATGTACCTCTGGCACAAGTACTGGTCCAGGAAGACCTGGAATGTAGTAGGAGAATATATCAAGACCTATTGCCCGAAAGGGGGAATTGTCTTCGATCCCTTTGCCGGCAGCGGCATCACCGCCATGGAGGCCTTAAAAAATGGTAGAAAGGCCGTCGTTTGTGACTTAAATCCTATTGCCACGGAAATCATAAGATTGACGATCAAACCGGTCAACGAAGTTCATCTCTATGAGGCATTTAAAAGGGTGGAAGAAAAAGTAAAGGGGAAGATCGAGAAACTCTATTTGACCCGTTGCCGGAACTGCGGCCGAGAGATCGTCTTTGAATGTGTTATTTGGGAAGACACCCGATGCCAAGAGATCCGCTATCAATCCTGTCCCAATTGTGGGGATAGAAGAGAAAAAGATTGTAAGCTTCATAAATACGACAAAGAATTACTTGATAGGATCAACAAAAAGAAGATCAGGGAATGGTATCCGACTAATCCCCTTTACTATCCTGATGGCCGGCCCTTTAAAGAAAAACAACAATATGAATCAGTTGATGAACTTTTTACAAAACGTAATCTACAGGCGTTAGCCTGGCTTATGGAGGCCATAGAAGAAGAGCCCAAAAAAGATTTAAGGGATTTCTTGAAAATGGCCTTTTCTTCAACGGTACATCTTTGTAGTCGCATGATAGCAGTAAGCGATCCAACTCCAACAAGCCACCATACAGCATTTTCTTCAACGGGCTGGACACAACACAGTTACTGGTTTGCCTCACGTTTTATGGAACAAAATGTCTGGAACAAGTTTGATAGCGCTTTAAATGGGCATCAAGGCTTAATGAAGGCCAAGGCAGAATCAAATGGTTTTTTTAAAGGAGTTAAGATAGCCTCTTCGTTAAGGCAAGTACAGGAAGGGAAGGCGGACATCTATATTTACAACGGTTCCTGTCTGGACTTGATGCAGAAGATGCCGGAAGGAATTGTAGATTACATTTTCACTGACCCTCCTTACGACGCCTCCATTCAATATGGAGAACTTTCTTATATGTGGGTGTCTTGGCTTAAGCTGAATGGGGAATATTTGAAAGACATCTTATCCAACGAAATTATTAGAAATGAACGACAACATAAAGACTTCGAAGTTTATCATTCCCTTTTGTCCCGTAGCTTTCAAGATATGTTTAAGGTATTGAAGCCTGCCAAGTACCTTACCGTTACCTTCCATAATCCCACCTTCAAGGTCCGCAATGCAACAATACGAGCCGGGGTTTTTGCGGGATTTGAATTCCAAAAGATTCATCATCAACCCCTTGGACAGGTTTCAGCCAAGGCCATGCTCCAGCCTTTTGGATCAGCTCAGGGGGATTTTTATCTCAGATTCAATAAACCATCACTAAAGGCTAAGACCTCCCAACCGATAGAGGTAGATGAGGTTCGTTTTGAAAATATTGTGGTAGAAACTACTATTGCCCTCTTAGCCGAAAGGGCCGAGCCTACCCCTTACACCATCATTATAAACTACATCGACCCGGTGCTGGCCAAAAATGGATTTTTTGGAAGTCTGCACACTGGCCTGGATATAAACACCGTACTTAAAAATCACCTCGATAAGGAATTTATGCTTCTTCCAGCCAAGGTTGGCGGGGCAGAAGGTAAATTTTGGTGGTTTAAAGATACCTCGATTGTCCCACGCTTGAATGAAATTCCCTTGACGGAAAGGGTTGAACAGACTGTTTATAGAAAACTTAATCAGATGGGGCGGGTAACTTTTACCCAGGTTTGGGATGCGGTCAGCACTGAGTTTCCTAATTCTCTGACCTCGGATAGTACCAGTATTTTGGAAGCTCTAAAAATCTATGCCAGGCAGGTTTCGGGCGGCTACTGGATGCTAAAGCCTGAAATCCGGCAGCGGGTCAACCAGCATAACGAGCTGATTGTCATTTTGGCCTTGATTGGAGAAAACCGGGGGTATGATATCTGGATCGGAAAACGGGAACAATCCGAAAAAGATAACGGTTTAGTGGCCAGAGGGAAGACACTGCGAGAATATATGACCATTAAAGAATTGAAGGTTAACAATGCCAAAAACCAGGAAGTGATCGAACAGATTGATTTAATATGGATAGAGGGTGAAAGTGTGAAGGCCATTTTTGAGGTAGAATCCACCACAGGCATGACTAGCGCATTAATGCGAGGTTCCAATGTTGAACGGGCGGTTGATAAATTTATGGTTATTCCTGGAGAGCGAGAACCTCAATTTAAAAATAAAATGACTTCCCCCCTTTTTAAAGAACATTTTGAAAATGAGAATTGGAAATTAATCTATTTTGACAAATTAAGACAAGCCTATTCCGAAGATAAAAACAAAACCGACATATATAAGTTGATTAATCAAAACCAACAATTATCTTCAAAGACGGGAAAAGGGCTCTGCGCTGAACAAGGGCGGTTATTCTGATCCCTTCCTCGGAATCATTTTAATGTTCCCACCAATTGTTTGATAAAAAATGCCTTATTTTCAAGTCATTGTTCCTCCATTAGATCACCCTCTCACTTACGAGGTTCCGACATCTCCGAATTCTGAACCTAAAATCGGCCAGCGGGTCCTGGTGCCTTTGAAAAAAAAGCTGGTTACCGGGTATCTGTGGGCGGAATTCCGACATCCGGAACCAGGTCTTGAGATCAAAACTGTTTCCCAGATTCTGGATCCGAGGCCCCTTTTTTCAGAAGCCTTGCGGCCCTTCTTAACCTGGATCGCCTACTATTATCTTTTTCCCCTTGGACTGGTTTTGAAGGTGGCCTTGCCTCCAGGGCTATCGGTATCCAGTTATCAGAGCATTGAAATAACACCCCTTGGATTAGAGGTCTTACAAGAAAGCCGTCTTCAAGAAAATGAAATAGAACTTCTTCAAAAGATATCTTGGAAAAGTCGGCCTTTATCTCGGTTCTCGCCGGGGGAGAAAAAAATCCTCAGTTATTTGGAATCCCAGGGCTGGCTTCGGCAAACAACCCGGCTGAAAAAGGAGACCGCTCGTCCCAAAAAAGAAAGATGGATTTATCCGGGAGCCCATTTTGATCAGGAACATTTTTTAAAAAAGGACCGTCCTCTTTCTGAGTTTCTTGCCTCAGTTCCTTGTCTGCCCTTAAAGGATCTACGGGTTCGTTTTCCTTTGTCGGCCCAGCGCCTGGCTACTCTTAGTCGAAAAGGATTGATTGAAATCCGGGAGCAGGTTTGCTTACGAGATTCCTTTGGAGAGATCCTGTCCCGGCAGGAAGGTCCTTTTGTTTTGACCGGGGAACAGGATCAGGCTTTGACCCGGATACGGGAAGGGCTAAAGTCCGGCTCATATCAAACCCTCCTCCTTCACGGGATTACCGGATCAGGAAAGACGGAAGTGTATTTGAGGGCAGCGACTGAAACTTTACTACAAGGGCGGCAGGTCTTAATTATGGTTCCGGAAATCGGCCTGATTCCTCAAATGGAGGGTCAATTCCGCCTGCGTTTCGGGGAAAAGATCGCCCTGCTGCATAGTGGCTTAAATCCTGGAGAGCGATTAGACCAATGGCGGCGAATTCAGGATGGCTCGAGTCCAGTGGTCATTGGAACCCGATCGGCCATCTTTGCTCCTCTGGCTTCATTGGGATTGATCGTTGTCGATGAGGAACACGATCCTTCTTACAAACAGACGGATTCCCTTCGCTATAATGCTCGAGACCTGGCCTTGGTTCGGGGGCAGCAGGCCTCGGCTTTGGTAATTCTCGGATCGGCCACCCCGTCTATCTCCACCCTCTATCTGCGGCGACAAAAAAAGATCGGCTACCTGGGGCTCTATAAACGGGTCCAGGAACAGGTCTTACCGGAAATAAATTTAATAGATCTGAAAAAGTTTCGTCGGGGACGACGAATTCCCTTGTTTTCCCCTCCCCTCGAAGAGGCCATAGGCCGGAACTTGGATCAAGGAAAGCAAACCCTGCTTTTTCTTAATCGTCGGGGGTTTGATACCCTGATCCTCTGCACTCTCTGCGGTGCGGTCATCAAATGTCGCAACTGCTCTTTGACCCTGACCTATCATGCCAAGGGAAGTCAACTCCTTTGCCATACCTGCGGCTATCATATTCCTTTACCCAAGGATTGTCCGGCCTGTCATCAAGAGGGTCTTAAGGCCTTGGGCATGGGCACGGAAAAGGTTGAGCAAGAGCTTGCCGGCCTTTTCCCTAATGCGTCCATCGACCGGATGGACCGGGATACAGTAATCCGAAAAAGGTCCCATTTCGAAATCCTGAAAAAATTACGGGACCAAAAAACCGATATTTTGATTGGGACCCAAATGATCACCAAAGGTCATGATTTCCCCCAAGTGACCCTGGTCGGGGTCCTCTGCGCTGATCTTTCTCTGAACTGGCCTGATTTTCGGGCAGGGGAACGGACCTTTCAACTCTTGGCCCAAGTTTCCGGGAGGGCCGGCCGAGGGGCCCATCCAGGGCAGGTCTATATACAGACCTTTAATCCCGCCCATTATATTTTCAAATACGTTTGTCTCCATGACTATTTGGGATTTTATAACCAGGAAATCCGATTTCGCCGGGCATTGAAATACCCGCCCTTCTCTCGATTAATTAATCTCCTGTTTCAAGGAAATAGAGAAACAGCGGTTAACCAGGTGGCTGAAAAAATTAGCGGGTATCTCAGAGAAGAAATACGAAAAAACAAGTGGGCCAATTCGTTGGAATTATTAGGACCGGTCTCGGCTCCTATCGCTAAAATCAAAGGACGATATCGCTGGCAGATGTTGTTAAAAGGGGAAGACAGCCGGATTTTACATCAGATGGCATGTTTGATCCGGGAAGCTGAAAAGGCGTTGATTCAGGGCACGGGAGTCCAGATTATCCTGGATGTAGATCCAATGGATATGTTATAGTTAAGAAAAAATTGGGGAAATTCAGAACTAAGGAGACAGAATCCAGAATCAAGTCTTTCTCCTGAGTAATTATTCTGAATTCTGATTCCTGGCTTCTGGATACTCTTTATGGCTGTCTTAGATATATGCAAATACCCTCATCCTGTTCTGCAACAAAAGGCGGAACCCATCAAGGGTATTGACGCTTCCTTACAGAAGTTAATCCAAGACATGATCGAGACGATGTATCAGGCCCCGGGGATTGGACTGGCCGCCAATCAGGTAGGAAGACCGATACGGCTCATCGTCTTTGATATGACACCCAGGGAACAGGAACGAAATCCATCGGTCCTGATTAATCCTGAAATTATTGAGACCGAGGGAGAGCAGATCATAGAAGAGGGCTGCTTAAGTGTGCCGGATTATTATTCAGAGGTAAAAAGGAAGGCCAAGGTTACGGTACGGGGACTGGATGCTCAAGAGAAACCGGTGGAGATCTGTGGTGAAGGGGTATTGGCTACGGTCCTACAACACGAGATTGATCACCTGGACGGCATCCTTTTTATTGATCGCATCAGCGCCTTGAAACGATCTCTTTATAAAAAAAGGCTCCAAAAGAAAATAAAGAAACAAGAATGATGCCCTGTAGCTACTCCCGTCTCATTTTTATGGGCACTCCTGATTTCGCCCTGCCTTCTTTAAAAACCCTGTTGGAAGCCGAGGAAAAGGTGGTCTCTGTTTATACCCGGCCGGACCGACCTAAAGGAAGGGGCCGAAAACTCACCTCTTCTCCGGTAAAGGATATAGCCCTTTACCATAACCTGCCGGTTTTTCAACCGGTTTCTTTAAGGGAAGACTTTGTTCAAAACCAAATAGCCAAACAAAAGCCGGATCTTCTGATTGTTGTTGCCTATGGCTTAATCCTCCCTCAGTCGGTTCTGGATATCCCAAGCTGGGGGGCAGTTAATGTCCATGCCTCTTTGCTCCCCAAATATCGAGGAGCGGCCCCGATCCAGTGGGCTATTATTTCCGGAGAAAAAGAGACGGGAATAACCACCATGCGAATCGATGCAGGCCTGGATACCGGGGATATACTTCTCCAGGACTCTGAGCCGATTTTTAAAACCGATACGGCTCAGAGTCTGCATGATCGACTGTCGGAAAAGGGGGCAAGACTATTACTTCAAACCCTGACATTACTTCGGCAAGGGGCTCTTATCCCTCAACCGCAGGATTTTTCCCAGTCCAGCTATGCCCCACCTTTAAAAAAGGCCCAGGGAGAAATACACTGGGACCTCTCAGCTGAGGAGATCGATCGGTTAATACGCGGTTTGTCTCCTTGGCCTGGGGCCTTTACTTTTTTTGGAGACAAACGATTACTTGTACATCGATCTGTATTGGGTTCAAGAGAGGAAAGAGGGATACCGGGAACGATCTACTCTCTCCAAGAAGGCTGTATACAGGTTCAAACCGGACAAGGGATCTTGACCTTAATGGAAGTCCAAATGGAAGGGCATCGGAGTATGTCCTCTGAGGAATTATTACGAGGATTTTCTCTTAAGGTCGGAGACGGATTAGGGCGCCAATGACCAATGCCCGTGCCATGGCCCTTCAAGTTCTTCTTGCCTGGCATAAAACAGGGACCTATCCGGATCAACTCTTACGGGAATTGCTGGTAAAAAATCCTCAAGTCAAACCTTCTGACCGAGCCCTCATGTATCAACTGGTTTATGGAGTCCTACGCTGGCAGGGGAAACTCGATTGGATTCTGAAGCAATTTTCCCAAAAACCTTTAGAAAAGCTGTCCTTAAAGACTTTGTATATTTTGAGACTGGGGGTCTTTCAAATTATTTCCCTTTCCCGGATTCCCGCTTCTGCTGCAGTAAACGAATCGGTCGAGTTGGCCAAAAGCAGCCGGGCACCCTGGACAGCCGGTTTTGTCAACGCCATCCTTCGTTATGCGAATCGTGGGAAAGAGGATATTTTCTATCCTCTCCAAGATGACCCGGTTTCCTATTTGGCGGTCAATTTCTCCCATCCAACCTGGCTGGTAAAAAAATGGATCGAAACCTGGGGTTTCGAAAAGACCAAGTCCTTGTGTCAGGCTAATAATCGAGTCCCTGCCATTTCCATCCGGGTCAATCGGCTTAAAATAAGCCGGCAACAACTTATGGAAAGACTTCAAACCGCGGCTTTTCAAGTGAAAGAGCTCCCCTTTTCGCCGGAGGGAATTCGGGTTGAAGACCCGGATTTTCCTTTGGTGCAAAGCCAATGGTACCGACAAGGCCTATTTCAGATCCAAGATGAAGCCTCCCAAATGATTGCCCGGATCCTTGATCCCAAACCAGGTGAGAACATATTAGACCTCTGCGCCGGGGCTGGAGGAAAAGCCACCCATTTAGCCCAACTGATGAATAATAAGGGAAGGATCCTGGCGGTTGATCTTCACCAAGGAAAGATAAAGGACTTGATGGAAAACGTCGAGAGAATGGGGATAGATGTGATTCAAGGTATGACAGGAGATGGTCTTAAAGAAAATCTGTTTCAAAAAAATCCAGTACTTTTTGATCGGATTTTAATAGATGCCCCTTGTTCGGGCTGGGGAGTCATCGGCCGTAATCCAGACCTTAAATGGAGGCTT
>Ga0209777_10008667_pt1 | contig 11094 bp, 8 predicted proteins | sample FrelakmetHBP12HB_FD_187147 | JGI IMG/M metagenome (GOLD analysis project Ga0209777, IMG submission 187147) | Freshwater lake sediment microbial communities from the University of Notre Dame, USA, for methane emissions studies -HBP12 HB (SPAdes)... | ecosystem: Environmental > Aquatic >...
CCGTCTCGATCGGTCTGGTCGGCAACTGCGCCGATGTCCTCCCTGAACTCGTGCGCCGCAACATCGTGCCCGACATTGTGACCGATCAAACTTCCGCACATGACGAACTAAACGGTTACGTTCCGAACGACATGGCCTATCAAGAAGCGCTCCGCCTGCGCCAGACTGACCCAAAGGAATACATCCAACGCGCCACAGACGCGATGGTCGTCCATTGTCAGGCAATGATTGACTTACAAAAGAAAGGTGCAGTCGTATTCGATTACGGCAACAATCTGCGCGGACAGGCTCTTGCGCATGGCCTAAAGAATGCGTTTGCCTTCCCCGGTTTTGTCCCTGCTTACATCCGTCCGCTGTTCTGCGAAGGCAAAGGTCCGTTCCGCTGGGCGGCGCTTTCGGGGGATCCGTATGACATCGCCATCACCGATGACGTGATCAAAAGAGAATTCTCCGATAATCCCCATCTCATACGCTGGATTGATCTTGCCTCCAAGCGGGTAGCCTTCCAGGGACTTCCAGCACGTATCTGCTGGCTCGGCTACGGTGAACGCGCTCGCTTCGGTGCAATCATCAATGATCTGGTCAAGCAGGGCAAGATTTCCGCGCCGATAGTGATCGGTCGCGATCATCTTGACTGCGGCTCGGTGGCCTCACCCAATCGCGAGACTGAATCGATGAAAGACGGTTCCGACTGCATCGCTGACTGGCCGCTTCTCAATGCGTTGCTCAACACCGCTTCCGGCGCATCATGGGTCAGCATCCATCATGGCGGCGGTGTCGGCATCGGCTACTCCATCCATGCCGGTCAGGTGATTGTCGCCGACGGCACTGATGCTATGGCCAAACGCCTCGAACGCGTCCTGACTAACGACCCGGGCACCGGCGTTATGCGCCACGTCGACGCCGGCTACGACGAAGCGATCACCTTCGCGAAAGACCATCCGGATATCAAGATACCGATGATGGAGTGAGGATGGTCTACATTGAGATCATGGAATTCACCGGGTACCCCGTGGCCCAAGCTGTTACGGCGGATCATAGCGGCAGGGTTGGAATGATGGAAGGGAGCGTGACGTGCCGCCAGTTCACTCAGACCCAATCATAGCTATCTCAGAACTAGTAAGGGGAAATTCAAAGCCAATTCGGTAATTGAATCCTCGAACGCAGGCATTTTCAGGTACGGTGCCTTAAGATTTTGTGGATAAGATTATTGTGAACCTTTGATTGCCACTGAATCGCGAATTGCACTTGCACTGCAAATAGATTCTCAATAAATGCGCAAGAAGTTATCTTTCAGTGGGCTTTTGCCGAAGAAGGTAGAGCAATCCGTCTGAGCAGTCAACGACTTCATTAAGTTCGACATGGCTTGCCAATTCCTCCATCTTATACAGAAACTGCTTTTGAACGGAGTCAAACCAAATCACATAAACTGTCTGTCCGCTGCCCATCACCTGCAGAAACTCATCCAGGTTATCCGCAGCCGTACTTTTTGGAGAGTTATAAAGGTACTTCTGCGGCGTCAACCTTGCTCTAAGCCCGAGATAGAAATAGAGTGCCTCAGGAGCATTCGAGTATGTCACACCATCCAATGAATTGCGGCGCAAGTAGTCGATAAGACAAGAACTATGCCAATCGCGTGTGGATATACCGCCGACACCATTTGCGTGAAAACTGGCAGTCATTTGGATTGATTGTGTAATGCAAAAAGCTGCCCAACATGACAGAACTAAGAACACCGAGATTCTGACAATTCGTTTAGCTACCCCACTACCCGCTACCAGTTCATATAGGCCGACGAGAAGCAAGATTACGGAAGGAATGTATAGAGGGCTTAATAGCCTTATGTTTGGTAAATCGGCAGCGGTAGCCAGCGAGCTAAACGGCAAGATCAGGGAATAAGAGACACAGAATAAGAGCAACGGTGCAATTGAGGCAGACTCACCCAAGAATCGCCCGACTCCTATTCGTCTCATTCTCCGAAAGAGGCCAAAACCGAAGGCGAGCGAGAGCACTATCAGCAATGGTACGGCAAGGAGCGGGAAGAAGTCCGCCGGTAGAAACCACTGTGACACGGTGTAACTGAATTCGCGCAGGTACTCGTATAGTGATGCGGAGGATTCACCGCGACTTCCCACTGGGGAACTGCAAACCGAGAGATTGTGAATGATCCAGAAGGTGACAGGTGCCAGAGCAACGAACGAGAAGATCACTACACGTTTCAGCTTTTTTAGCAGACTCGAAGTCCTCATTGTGAGAAGCAATGTCAGGCCGGTCAGAAAAACAGTTACGCCAATCCAGCGTGTAAGTATGGAAAGCGCTACGACAGTACCACCGATAAATGGGTTCCAGCAATCTTTGTCACTGGAGTGCCTGCTTGCAATCCATAGAAATAAGAGCACCAGAAGAATGAATAGATTTTCGCTCCACAGATAGCATGATACTTGGAATATCCCAGTTGAAGACAACAGGGTACATAATCCCAATGCGAGCATTAACTTTGATGGCACAAACCTCCGGAGCATATCGAAAGCTAGTGCAACCAACAACACGAACGCTGCCGCATTAACAACCCGCATGCCTGCAACAGCATCAAAACCTAGAGCATGAACAATGCAAATGACAAGTGGAAGGAGAGGTGGCCACTGACAATAGGGTTCGCCATTGAATAAGTAAGAACCTGAGCCCTCCATTATGCTGTTTGCCGTTGACAGATAGGAGATAGAGTCAGGGGAAAGACCCAGTGAATACGGGGTTGTGCACCACAATAGGGCTGCAAAGCCAGTGCCTGCAATTACAAGGGCTATTAGGAGGCCGCCAACCTCTATTTTGTCGTGATTTGTCATTCAAACACCTGAAAGGAGCAATAGCCCGAATACTTGACTGAATAATAGGTCTCAAGATGGGTAGCGCAAAGGAGTTAATTTCGAAAGTTGTGTAAAAGACAAAATAGTAACGCAGCCTTTCGGTGCAAACTTGATCCGAGAGTTCCGTATGAAGCGGGGCTTAAGAAAGGATAGAGCTATGATGAAGGGCGGAGGAGGCTATGTTATGAGTTCAAGGGCAAAGCGCCGGGGTTTTGACCGGTAGGTATAAGGAGGCTGCGGTGCGGCTGGTGGTGGAGAAGAAGCAGAGCGTGGTTGGCGGGGCCATGGGAATTAGGGATCAGCGGCACGGTATCGTATCGTTAGAAACAGGAGTCGTGTGAGTTGGGGGGCAGGCGTTTCCGGGAAAAGGTCATTTACCGGCAGACCAGGAAGAGTTGCGACGGTTACGTCAGCAGTTGCGGGACGTTAAGGAGGAACTAGACATCTTAAAAAGAGCGATTGCCGTCTTCACGCCTAAACGACCGCACGGTAAGGGTTTGTGAGACGGTATTGCGGCGAGTATCGGGTGCTGAGACCGCGCCGATACGCGGGCACGGTACGCCATGGCCCATAATTCGCTACAGAGACAAACGGGCATGCAAACGCATGCCCGTTTACTTTTGATATGTAGAACACCGCTCACTGCTTCGTGAACGGTCCTTGTTTCAATGTCACCTGCACCGGTTCTTTTAGAATAAACACCGCTTCCGTACCGGCGGAATGAACAATATCCTTCTTGCCGGTGGCGGCGGCAGTCGCTACACCCGCAGCTGCGCCAGCGGCCGCACCGATTGCGGTGCCACCCTTTTTCTTAGTCAATTTACCAACGATCGCACCGAGCAACGCGCCTCCGCCGATTAACTCGGCATCACGATTGGTATGTGATCCCTTTTTCTCGTCAATCGTGTAGGTCTTGATCGGAATCTCGTTGCCATTGGCGTCGGTGATACTAATCAGGCTGAAACTCAACTCCGCCGGTGTTTTCAGACGTCCCGACTCTACGACATTGTCCAGCACTCCCGTAACCGCTGTGCCTTCTTCGTACACCATTTTGCCGTCGACACGTAGCGGCTCGGCGAGCAAGGCGCGGAACTTTGTGCCAGTCACATGCACGTCGGAATCAATCGAGTCAATCAGCTTAACCTTGATCATGGTGCTCTCTGGTATCATGACGACTACCGGCGGGGGTACCGTCTCAGTCTTGGTCTCGATGACCACTTTCTTTTCGGGCTTCTGCGGCTCGGTTTTCTTCTTGGTTTCCGACTTGCTGGCCACCGGCTTTGGTTCGGCTATCGGTGTGATACTGGTTTCAACCGGCTTGGCGGCGATCGCACTGCTATCGATCTTCACCGGCTGCTGCGTCGTCTCCACCGCACCTTGCTGCTGGGTTTGCCCTGCCTTCTGCTCTACCTGCTTGCCACAAGCCCCAATCAGAACGGCAACCATCACAAGTGTAATGACAAACGAACTTCTTTTCATATCGACCTCCTCATAATTACAGGGAAAGAAAAATGTTCCTTTGCAAATCACAACTACCGCGTGATCCGCCACTTGGCAGCAAAGCCATCCGCAGTATGTTTGTCCACCAATACTTCAACGAGCATCAACGCGAACAACATCGCCTCACCGGGACCCATGCCAGTCACGATATTGCCATCAACCGTAACTGCATCACCGGTCACGGTAGCTTCGCACGCAATCAATTTGTCATTAAACGCCGGATCGCCAGTGGCGCGTTTCCCGTGCAAAATACCGGCGCCTTCCGCCAACACATAGCTCGGCGAAGCGCAAATCGCCGCCACAATTTTGCCATTCTCATAATGATGCCGTATTAGTTCGATCACTCGCGGATGCGCGGCCAACGCTTCGGCATTGTGCCTGCCACCGGGAACAATGACCGCATCATACAACCCGCTCACGCCATTGATAGTTGTCTGCGGAACCACGGTCGTTCCATAGGCCGCTTTGATATTACCCGGCTTGAGCCCGGCGATAGTGACTTCCACACCGGCACGCGACAATATGTCAATTGGTGCGATTGCCTCGATATCCTCAAACCCATCCGCCAGAATCGTCAGTGCTCTTTTTGCCATGCGTTTCTCCTACTCGCAGATTGTACGTTTGAAGCTACTGCTTCAACGTGATAAAATCACCATCATTTCCAGCGACCCGTAGTAGGAATTGATGTATAACGAAGCAGTCTCGAGACTTACCAACCCTTCGCTGCGCGCAGTCCCATGATATGCCCGACATGTTTGTCGCCATGGCGTGAATATATCTCCACCAATTCATCAATCGTCATTTCACCACGTTCAGGGTGAATCCCGATACGTTTCCAATCATCGTCAGCAAGCCCTTCCAACAACACTGCCATTCGCTCCTGCACGCCCCTGATTATGGCCAGTGATACTTGCGGCGCCAGAGTCAGCACGTCCGGTGTTTTCACCCACTCGTCCTGCTTGTAAGCAAACCAAGTTGGTTTCGCTTCCGTAAGAATCAGTTTCATGCGAGCCAGCGCATTCATGTGTGAGTCTGCCACGTGATGCACAACTTGCCGTGGTGTCCATTTCCCTTCGCCATACGGCGTGTCCAATTGCTTGTCAGTTAATCCGGCAACAGCGGCCTCCAACTTCGCCGACATCTGCCTGATCTGTTCGATCGCCTGTTTCCTATCTTCTTTGCTTCGCATATCGGTCTCCTCTGCCCGGATGTAACAATTTAGCTGTTATACGAACGCAACGGCTGTTCCAACTCCGGGCGACAACAATTTCACTATCTCGACCCAAACATCACCGTAACCAACAGCGAGAATATCCAGATTCCCAGCCCTGCCTCGATGCCAACAAAAATACACGCCCACCGAATCGGCTTGTATTCCACGGGCTGAAAGCGAAAGAACTGCAGCCACTGCCTCGGTTGCAAAGCGCCATATCCGAATGTTGCCAGCGATAGCAGACTAAAATAGAAGCAATCAAAGAACAGCAGGCCATTGTCAAACTCCAACAGCGTCTCTTGACCGCTCTTGCCGGGTTCGATATGGCAAATCCCCGACTGCGTTCTCTTGCTCAGCGTGAGCAGAGCAAAGATCAGACTGAAACCGACGACCACTATTATCGAATACCAGAGCAGCCACATCGGACGCGCACCGTAACCGAATGTCCATTTCAGGAACAACAGCCGCAGAATCCGCACGGGTGAAAACCAGGGATAGCTGCATGTGATGACTTCGTTCTCGCGATAATGAAACTCGTTGGCGATGTCATCGAGCAGTTCCCGACGATAAAGCATCTTGAGATCGCGATATGTTACTTCCGAGCGACGGAAATCTTCCGAAGTCTTTAGTGACAATTCCTCACCAATAAGATAGCGACTGTACACGCCGTCACCCCAACGGATGTCGCGGATGTTGCGCGCTTTGCCGAGTTGCACCTGATAGAGGAAGGTCGAATCAAATCGCGCTTGAAACAGATCGGCGTCTTGAAGATCGGCTTCGCGCATCACCGCCTTGGGCATGGCACAGTTCTGCATGTTGACCTGTCGCATATCCGCATTTGCCAGTAACGCGGCGCGCAGATTAGCTGCGGTCAAATTGGCGTGCACCAAAGTCGCGGAAGACAGATTTACATTTCTCAAGTCGGCGCCGGTCAGATCGACGTCCTGCATCTTCGCCGACTCCAAGTTCGCTCCGGCGAGGTTCGCACGCGCAAGCCGCGCGCCGGTTAGATCAGTTCCGCGTAGATAGGCGCCATCAAGGTTGGCTTCGGTCAAGTCGCAGCCTTGCAAAATCGCGCCAAACAAGTCAGCTCCCTGCAAATAGGCATAACTCAAATTGGCACGCCGCACTTCGGCGCCATTAAGCGAGATGCCTCGCAAATCGTCGACAAACACCATACCTCCGCCAGCGGGGGGCACCTTGGCGACAAATTCAGGCAGCACCGTTCCTCCTGCAAGCGCAGCCACGACAGCATCCACCTGCTCCGGTGTCCAACGGCTTTTGAGCGCTCCTTTCTCACTGTCAGAATAGTCAGCCCAATTCGCAAGTGGAATCGACTGCGCCTGCACGACAGATGCAGTTGTCAGCAGACTCAGTAATACCAGTAACCACCAGTTGGAGCGATTCGGACTATGCTTAGAATCAGGATCATGAGTATTCATGTCGGCGAATCTGCCTTCCATCTGTTAGAAGTCAAAACCCAAATTTAGGTAAAGTCGATCATACTTGGCTTCCGCGCGACCGTAACCAAGTGAAAGCGGTCCCAACGGCGTATCCAATGCCAACGCCACACCCCAAGCGTGCCGCAGACCCTGCACACGCACTTCCTCAAAGCGACCAAAAACTTGCCCGGCATCGTAGCGAAACGACAAGTAGGTGCTGTAAACCGGCCCCAGACGCACTTCGAAGTTGCTCAGGAAATACTTGTCGCCGACGAGTTGATCAACTGCATAGCCGCTGAAGCTGCGGCTGCCGCCGAGGTAAAACTTGTCATAAATCGGCAGTCCATTCTGGGACAGACCGAGCGCCAGTCTGGGATGCACATTCAGCCGACGAGCAAGCTTCACATATCCCTCGGCCGATCCTTCGAACTTACGAAACACTTCATCAGCGGAAAGCACGTCACTTGCTATTTCCACTGTGCCCTTCAGCACTCTGCCCGCGGTTGGAAACGTGAAACGATCCCTCGTGTCGACAGTGACACCAGACTGCAAGGACGCTACGCGGCGCTCATTGCTCGATTTCTCGTCTCCGAGTTGATACCTTACTCCTTCAAATCGCGCCGTGACATCAAACAATCCCCGCTTCCACAACTGCTGTCCTACCCCAAACTTGATTCCCCAGCGCTTGTCGGTGCGGTCAGAGATTTTCTCGCCGTTCTGGAACTGCCCGATCTTGTCATTCGCATAGTAGAGGCGGATGTTATAGGTTATCAACGAGCGAAAGATTCTGTCAGCACGCAACTGCAATTGATAAAGCTTGTGACGCTCCGAGAAACGGGCGCTGGCGGACAATTCATTGCCCGTCCCGAACAGATTCGCGTATCCCAGCGTGACAACGCTCTCAGGATGGAAATCTTCGTGATACCTTGCAGCCACGCGAGCAAACGTGAATTTCCTCTCTCTCAGAATGATCGTAACCCAGACACCGCCATTGCGTTCATCCAATCGCAGGTTGACGTTATCGAACAGCCCAGAGCCATAAATGTCTTGCACACCACGCATAGCGCCAAACTTGCTGTAAAAGTCGCCGGCGTCCAGAGGAAAGTAACTGGTTACCACCCACCAGCGGGTCTTGTCGTTACCTTCAACGCTAATACCAGAGATGCGCCCTTCATCAAGGACGATTTCCAATTCCTGCCTAACCGTATCAAGGCTTGCGCCCTTAATCTGTGCCAAGTCATAACCCTTGCTCCGATAAAAAGTCAGGATACTGTCATAGACTGCTTGCAGCCGCACTACCGAATTGACTGGCGCAATGCCGGATCCCGACACTCGCTGCAACGTCGAATCGGCATAGAGCTGATTGCCGTTGATGTTGATATGTTTGATCAAGGCAAACGGGGCCGTCTCCACCACAAGTGTGTTCCCATCGAGCCGGTAGCGGACACTAGCATAAGCGCCGGTTCGGAATAGTTCATATGCCGCCTGGTCTATTTGCGCTATTCTGACACTCTGCCCCTGCAACCGGATCAAATTGCTTCGGGCGCCGCGTTCAAATGAATCAACTTTCTCCGGTACCGTGCCTTCGAACTTCACCGAACCCAAACGGATTACCGCACAAGTATCAGTTACCTGCGCCAGTCGCCTTCTTAGCTCCAGTATCCGTGGCGCCATCGCGCGTCTCCCGCGCGCGATAGCCGAATCTCCCATATTGAATGCGGTCGCCTTAAAACCTAACATATCGGGTGTCACCACAAAATCTGCCTCGGATAACAAGCGCCGTTTGGCCTCGGCTGAAAGTATGGTAGTCACCTGGCCGGCTATGTCAATCGCGTCGCTGATTTCGCCAAGCGGCATCAAATCTGATGTTACATCCACTGCGATCACAAAGTCAGCCCCCATTTTGCGCACGGTGTGCGTGGGAATCGGTTCGAGCAGTCCACCGTCCATCAGCAACCGTCCATCCTGTTCAAGCGGAGTAAACGCCAGCGGCACTCCCATTGTCGCGCGCAGCGCCTCGATCATTGATCCCCGCTCGAAAACCACTTCCTCGCCCGTGACAATGTCCGTCGCAACCACTGCCAGTTTGCGATCGAGATTGGCGAAGTCACCTTTGGAGAAGTAACTCGACGTCAGCGTCAGTGAACTCAGCACATTAACTAACTTCTGACCGGAGCTCAGAGCCGTCGGTATTTTCGGATTGAACCCATCGAATCTGAGGGTAAGCAATTCACCTTCTGTTTCCGCCCGACGGGTGAATAGTTGTGAGCCACGCTGTGGTTTATCAGAGAAAAAGTCATTCCAACGAATGGCGAGCGCCGTCTTCTCAATCTGCTCGGGTGTCATTCCCGTGGCATAGAGTCCGCTGATAATCCCTCCCATGGATGTTCCCGCCACCACATCAATCTCCACGCCGCTTCTCTCTAACTCCTCCAACACTCCAAGGTGCGCAAATCCGCGCGCGCCACCTCCGGAGAGGGCGATGCCCGTTCTGTAGCCTTTGACGTTCTGAGTCAACGCCGCTTTCAGCGCTGCCGGTGTCAGATCGTTGTAGTCAACTTCGAAGTCCCGCGATGATGCCTCAGGCGCAACGAACGCCAGCAGGCCGGCAAAAGCCAACACCTTCCAGAACCTGTATGCTGATCGAACCATGCAGGCAAGTAACTACCATGCAGGTTCAAACTCAAGCGGAAAGAGTTTGACTCTCATTGAGTAGCTCTCTATCATTCGACATGGACAAACTATCGCTGGTCAAAGAACGCGAGCTCACAGCTATTTCGGCGCGGCATGGCCGTCGCAAAATGGGCAAGACAATTGTCGAGGGTGTCCGAGCGATTGGCGCTATGCTGGACTCGGGCGTGATCCCTGATTATGTTGTGGTCTCGCCAAGTAACCTAACAACCGAGGGCGAGGAATTCCTGAGAGGACTTGCCAACCACGATCTGACGATCTTCGAGTGCGATGCCAAGCGTTTTGCCAAGTTGTCCGACACCGTAAACTCACAAGGCTTCTTGGCTACTATCAAGACTGATCTGAAGCGAGTTGACGATCGGGCACTCGCCAATGCTCGATTCATTCTCTATCTTGACGGCATCAGTGATCCCGGCAACGTCGGCACAATCCTACGCACGGCAGCGGCCTTTGCTGTCGACCTCGTAGCCGCGTCACCGACTACTGCTGATTTCTATAATCCCAAAGTCATTCGCGCCTCTGCGGGCATGGTCTTTCGTCTGACATTGTTGCCTGTCAACGACCCGAAGCTTTTTTTTGACAGGCTTTTCGCCAACGACATCGAACTGCTCGGCAGCGCGCCTGAAGCTACAACGACGATCGAGACAACAACCCTGTCAGGAAAAGTGTGTCTTGCCATAGGTTCGGAAGCGACTGGTCTAAGCCTGATCGCGCGGCAAGCGAGCCGGCGACTGTTTCGTATCAAAACCGTTGACGCAGTCGAATCGCTCAACGCCGCTGCCGCCGCGGCCATTGCTATCCATCAGATTGCCACGAAACTGGAGTTGATATGAAACTAAATGGCGCCGGAACCCGTATTCCTAAGAGCATGATACCGCGATTGATTTCCGTATTTCTGACGGTCTCGCTTTGTTCGAGCATGACGCTGGCTCAGCGGGATCGCGTTGAAAGGGTTAGCAGCGAGCGTTTTGAGACAGAATTGACTACGCTCGAATTTTCCGCCGGACACTATACCAATCTCTCATTCACGGGCTCATCATACATTATTGGCAAGCTATCAATCGTTTCGTCGGACAAACCCGTCACTACTGTGACCTATCGCAAGACGTTGAAAGCCGACTCGCAACGGCAGGCCGAGCAGTTCGCCGACTATATAGAAGTCAACGGCGAGGAATTGGAAAACGAACTATCTATCTCTGCCGAGGCGAAATCGGTGCCGCCGTGGAGCGAAACGAACTGGTCTGGCGGCGCCAATATTGAAATTGAAGTCCCGAGGAACGAGAACTTGAAAATCGACGTCCGCACAACCGTGTACACGATCGATATTACGGGCCCCTTTGCCACCGTAGACATCACCAGCAGTCTCGGTGACGTTTCTATCGAG
>Ga0209777_10008668_pt1 | contig 11094 bp, 13 predicted proteins | sample FrelakmetHBP12HB_FD_187147 | JGI IMG/M metagenome (GOLD analysis project Ga0209777, IMG submission 187147) | Freshwater lake sediment microbial communities from the University of Notre Dame, USA, for methane emissions studies -HBP12 HB (SPAdes)... | ecosystem: Environmental > Aquatic >...
AATTAAGGCCATACTAGAATAATTTGTGACAAATAGCTCGCATCCCTCATATAAAAAATATCTTGTACCCTTCTTATAAGAAATATATAAGAGGCTATATAAAAAGCTGTAAAAAGAAGAAAGTTATTCTTCCGGAGTAAGAAGAATCAAAGCTATATTAGAATAAAATATTAATTAATTTTTTAAAGTATAATATGCCAAGAAAAATTTATGACATCAAGCCTCCAAAAATGGCTCACAAAATAGAAGGGCACAAAACACGCCCTTTAAAAGAAGTTTCAGTCAGTGCAAGCACCGTAAAGGGGAAAAAGCATCATACCCATTCTGTTAAAGAAAGACGTTCCATTTGGTGGCTAATTTCATTTTGTATTCTTGTAGTCGTAGTTGCAGTTGGCATATATTTATTTTTTAAATTGCCGAAAGTCGATATTACTATCTGGCCGAAAGTAGATACATTAAGCTTTGAACAGACAATAACGGCAGATAAATCAGTTGATTCAATTGATGTTGTAAATTCTGTAATTCCAGCCCAATATTTTGAGGTTACTAAAACTAATTCGCAGGATTTCCCGGCTACCGGGAATGCATCGAATGAAGGCAAGGCGCAGGGGACGATAACAATATACAACAAATATGATCCGCCGGAGTCTTTTAATTTTAAGTCGGGCACGCATTTTATGTCTGATTCTGGAAAGCTTTTTATAGCTCTGCAAAAAGTTGTAATTCCGGCAGCAAAAAAATCTGGAGGTAAGATCACTCCGGGATCTATCCAGGTGACTATCCAGGCTGTTGAGGGAGGAAGCGATTACAATATAGCTCCGTCAAATTTCTCTGTGCCCGGGCTGAAAGGCACTCCGTATTATTACAGCGTTTATGCGACGTCTGATAACGCCATGACTGGCGGCTATACCGGCAAAGTAAAAAAAGTAACTGATGATGACATACAGGGAGCTAAAGATGTTTTGACTCAAAAAACCACATCTGATGCCATATCTTCTTTAAAGAGCCAAATTTCATCTGATTATATATTATTAGATAATGCAGCTTTGTCTAATGTCACTGATGCTTCAACTCAAACAAAATCCGGGACGGTGGCTGACAGTTTCATATATGAAGTTACGGTGAAGGCAAGCGCTTTGGCATTCAAAAAATCGGATATAGAGCAATTTGCAAAAAATTATATTATTTCTCAAATACCAGACGGCAAAACTTTATTGGATAATACGTTAAGAACAGATTATTCAGCCAGTTTGGTGGATATTTCAGGCGGTAAAACAACCCTCAACTTGGATATTTCATCTGGCGTTTATCAAAATATTGATAAAAATTCCTTAGCCCTCTCGGTTCTTGGTGAAAATGCAAATCAAATAAAACAAACCATAAATAACAGTTTAGGCGATCAGATCTCTAATATCAAAATAAACTTTTGGCCATTTTGGGTGACTTCAGCCCCAAATCGTCAGGGCGCAGTTAATATAGAATTGAAATTCCAATAAAGTCTTGACCTTTTTAACTTAATTTGCTAATATATTATTATATTCTAAATGGCTAGAAGCGAAGAAAAAAACAATCAAATTATAAAGAAAGAAGGGAGAGTCATAGAGGCTTTACCGAATGCCTTTTTTAAGGTAGTATTAACTGACGGAAAAGAAATAATGGGATTTCTATCAGGGAAGATGAGAATGAATAGAATCACAATATTGCCAGGAGACAAGGTTTCTGTGGAAATGAGTCCGTATGACGAAGGGAAAGGAAGAATAGTTTATAGATTAAAATAAAAAAAACAAAAAAATAAAAACCTAAAATTTTTAGATTTTTATTTTTTTGTATTTTTGATAAAAATGAAAATCAGAGCATCAATCAAAAAAATATGTAATGACTGTAAAATCGTCAGAAGAGAGGGATGTATTTATGTTATTTGCAAAAAAAACCCAAAGCACAAGCAACGCCAGGGTTAATAATAAAATATAAAAATTATCGTCTAATTATCCGTGCTCGCACCCTTCATTTTAAAAATATATAGAAGGCTGCAAAAAGAATCCAAAACATAAACAAAGATAAGGTTAAATAAAAAATATGCCAAGAATTGCCGGGGTAAATATACCCGAAAACAAAAGAATAGAAATTTCATTGACTTATATTTATGGGATAGGCAGGCCTTTGAGTAAAAGAATTTTAAAAGAAATGGATATAGATATAAATAAAAAAGCGTCTGATTTGTCTGCAAAAGAGGTCAATGATCTAAAATCATTTATCGAAAAAAATTATAAAATTGAGGGAGACCTGAGAAGGCAGGTAATGTTAAATATCAAAAGATTAAAAGATGTAGGCGCATGGCGCGGAATGAGGCATGCCAGGGGATTGCCGGTTAGGGGTCAAAGGACTAAAACCAATAATAGAACAGTCAGGGGTAACGTCAGAAAGACAATGGGTTCTGGCAGAAAATCAGCAGCAACGCCAACTTAAAGTTTAGCGTATAGGGAGTGGTGTTTAGCGTGTAATCAACTAAACCCCAAATCTTAAAACCTAAACCCTAATTATAATGGGGAAAAAGCATATTATTGAAACAAATCAAGAAGAAGCAATAAAAGAACAGGAAAAAATTGATAAAACAGTTGGGAAAGAAGTTAAAGTAAAATCAACTGTAACCGGAATCCAGGGTGGAAAAATTTATATTTCTTCTTCTTATAACAATACAATATTGACTCTTACCAATTCAAAGGGCCAGGTTTTAGCTTGGAAATCAGCTGGTTCGGTAGGTTTTAAGGGAACTAAAAAATCAACTTCTTTTGCCGCTTCAAGAGTGGCAGAGAATATAGCAAATATTTGCAAGAAAATGGGCATTGTCGACAGAATAGAAGTTTTAGTAAAAGGCATTGGAGCTGGCAGAGAATCTGCTGTAAGAACTTTAATAACGCAAGGATTAAATGTCGTTTCAATAAAAGATATAACGCCGATTCCTCATAATGGATGCAGGCAGAAAAAAGTTAGAAGAGTATAATCTAAATAAATCATAGAAATTATTGCGATAGTTTATATAATTTATCGCTCGGTCGGAATATAAAATAAATTTTTATATTTCTCCCTCTCTCAAACAAAATTATGAGATATGATCAATGTAAAACTTGCAGACGATTGGGACAAAAACTCTTTTTGAAGGGCGATCGTTGTTCTTCACCAAAATGCGCCATGGTGAAAAGGGCATATGCTCCAGGACCCCAGAAAAAAAGAAGGGGAGGCGCTCCATCAGAATATAAAAAATCGTTGGAGGAAAAACAAACTTTAAAGAAATGGTACGGGCTTTCTGAAAGGCAGTTTAAAAGATATGTTAAAGAAACTCTTTCAAAAATGGGCAAAGTTGAAGATGTGTCTGCTGAACTTATTAAAAAACTGGAGAAAAGATTAGATAATGTTATTTTCAGATTAGGATTTGCAAAATCCAGGGTACAGGCAAGACAGCTTGTATCCCATAGTTATTTTTTGATAAACGGCAAGCCGGTTAATATAGCATCTTATGAAGTCAAAAAAGATGACGTGATTGCCATAAAAGAAAATAAAAAAGCAAAAGGTATATTTAAGGATTTGGCGAATGAATTAAAGAGAAAAGAAATACCGGCATGGCTGTCGCTTAATAAAGATAAATTAGAAGCAAAAACTATCGGAGAGCCGAACTTAGATGAAGTTAAGCCTCCGGCAGAAATATCATTAATATTCGAATTTTATTCACGTTAATTTTAGGTTTTAATCTTCAGGGTGATAGTCCCGAGGTAATCTCGAAGGACTGATATCTGCGGATTAAGAGCTAATAAAAAATGATTCCTCTTCCATTGCCTCCAAAAGTAATTCAAAAGAAGAAAAATCAAGCAGTTTTTGAAGTAGAAGGTTTATACCCGGGATATGGCGTTACCATAGGGAATGCTTTGAGGAGAGTTTTATTGTCATCTCTGCAGGGAGCTGCTGTAACAGAGGTTAAGATAAAAGGGGCCCCGCATGAATTTTCAACTATCCCCGGCGTTTTACAGGATACCATAATGATACTTTTGAATATAAAAAATTTAAGATTCAAAATTTTTGAAGGAGACTCCCAGAAAGTCCAGTTAAAAGTGAAAGGGGACGGCGAAGTTAAGGGATCTGATTTTAAATGCCCTTCGCAGATAAAATTGATAAATCCGGATTTACATATAGCTACAATTACAGATAAAAAAACTGAATTGGAAATCGAAATTAATGTTGAAAAGGGAATCGGATATGTACCGAAAGACCAGATAAAAATAAAAAAATCAGAAATTGGAGCTATTACAGTGGACGCTATCTTCACCCCTATAAGGAACGTAAATTTTCAAGTTGAAAATATGCGTGTTGGCGACAGGACAGATTTTGACAAGTTATCCTTGGAAATTGAAACGGACGGCACAATCGCCCCGGAAGAAGCCTTTTTTGAAGCCTGTGATATTCTAATAAAACATTTTAATATTATTTTTGAAGGGAAAGCCGGCAAAGAGAAAGAGGAAGTATTGGCTGAAAAATCTTCAGAGGCCGTAGAAGATGTCGTTAAAATAACAGTTGAAGATTTAAAACTAACTGGCAGAACGCTTAATGCTTTGTTAAACAACGGCATAAAAACCGTAGGCGGAATTGTCAGAAAATCAGAAAAAAGCTTGTCTGAATTAGACGGCATGGGGGACAAAGCAATATCAGAAATAAAAAGGAAAATTAAAAAATTAGGTTTGGAATTAAAAGGCGAAGAATAGAAATATGCGCAAGCTAAACAAAGGCAGAAAATTATCAAGGAAAAAGGGGCCAAGGAAGATGCTATTAAAGGTTTTAGTGAATAATTTTTTCATGCATGAGAAAATAAAAACTACAGAAGCTAAGGCAAAGGAATTGAGGTCTATTTCTGAAAAGATGATTACAAAAGCTAAGAATGTTAATCTCGCAAACCGTAGAATACTTGCGCAAAATTTGATTCCCGAAATGACAAAAAAAATAATTGACCAAATTGCTCCAAGATACGCGGGAAGACAAGGCGGATACACCAGAATTATAAAATTAGGTCCGCGCAACTCAGACGGAGCCAAAATGGTGATAATAGAGCTGTTAAAATAGAAATTATGAAAACTAAGCAGCAGATACAAAGAAAAATTATTACAGTGGATGCAGAAAACAAATCCTTGGGCAGATTAGCTGTTGAAGTAGCTGTTTTACTTCGCGGAAAAAACAAGCCTGATTTTGTTCCTTATAAAGATATGGGAGATACTGTTGTCGTAAAAAATATTGATAAAATGAAATTTACCGGCAATAAATTAGAAAATAAAAATTATTTCAGATTCACAGGATATTTGGGAAATTTAAAACATGCAACATTAAAAGAATTTTTGATCAAGAGGGGACCCAAAGAGGTTTTGAGAACTGCCGTAATGGGTATGCTTACAAAAAATACATTAAGACCAAGGCAAATTAAACGTCTAAAATTTGAATAATATGCCAAGAACTAAAAAAATCCCGACGGCAAAGCCATCGAGGACCCACGACGAAGTCGGGGCAATTAAAAAAATAAAACCAACAGAGGAGCCAATAACTCCTATTGTTGAAGTTGTGCAAGATTTATCGCCTGTCCGCGATGCATTTGGCATAGCCGATGTGGGTGGGGATGAAATAGGGGAAGATGATATTTCTAAAGAAATTGCAAAGACGATAAAAGAATCAGCCGGCAAATCAGACCGTTACTTTGAAGCAATAGGCAGAAGAAAAACAGCAGTTGCCAGAGTGCGGCTTTTCACAAAAGGAGATAAAGAATTTTTGGTAAATAATAAGTCATACCAGCAATATTTCCAGACAAAAGAAGACCAGGAATCAGCTGTCGCCTCAATGAAAAAAATGAAATGCCTGGATAAATTCAGGATAACAGTAAAAGTTAAGGGCGGGGGACATAGGGCTCAGGCAGAAGCAATAAGGCATGGAACTGCCAGAGTATTAGTGGATTTCAATCAAAACTTTAGAAAACGTTTAAGAAAAGCAGGATTTTTAACAAGAGACCCGAGAATGAGAGAAAGAAAGAAATTCGGGTTGAGAAGAGCAAGGAGAGCGCCACAGTGGGCAAAAAGATAATGAAAAAAGCCGTCGAAAGACGGCTTTTTGTTTTGACATTATTTTAAAAATTGGTAAAGTTATTTTAGCACCTAAAAAATTCAATTTCCGAATGTTTCGGTTTTTTTCTGGTACAGTAAGTTAACATTAAGGAGAACGCGTGATGGAAACCAAGGACAGAAGTGCTATCGGTTACGAAACCTTTGTGAACTATGAAGGTTTCGACATGTTCAAGATTGCCTGCCAAGAGGGCGGACGTGCGACTTCTATGAATTTGGCACGTAACGGCTTTAAGGAACTTCCTTGGAGCCGTGGCGAAAGCGCATATGTGATGGAGACCCCGTGGGAAGGGAAATATCTTGCCCACGTAGAAGAAGGGCTTGGCACCAAAAATGTCCCTGCGGACCGGATGGCTGAGGCTGTGGCGGAAGCTATGGTCCAGCAGAGGATTCTCAAGATAATCGAGAAGCTTGCTGGGAGATCTTTTTTCAAAGAGGTTAGCCAGTGCAACGTTGCAATGGTTATCAACGATCTGATAACGTCCGGTGCGTCACCGCTCTCGTTCCTACTTCACTTGGCTGTCGCCAACGCTGATTGGTTCGAGAATAAACAGCGGTGGCAAGATGTAATCGAAGGAACAACGCTAGCATGCAACATTGCAGGATGTTCATGGGGTGGAGGGGAGACGCCGGTTCTGCGGAATGTAATTGTGCCACTGTCCTGTTTACTTTCTGGATCAGCAGTCGGTTTTATCGGTTCAACCAAGAGGTTGATAAATCCAGTCAACATACAAGACGGCGACGCGATTATTATGTTTGGGAGTTCGGGCCCACACGCCAACGGTTACACAATGCTGTGGGATGTGATAATCCCAAGGCTATCCGAAGGATACCTAACCGAAATTCCCGGTGATGGACGGACGTTTGGAGAAGCAATATTAGCTCCGACTTTCATCTATTCGCAATTGGTTCAAGCATGCTTGGATGCCGGCGTGAGCGTACACTATGCTGTGAATATTACCGGACATGGCTGGTGCAAGTTGATGCGCGCTGTCCAACCCTTCAGGTACGTCATCGATAAACTGCCGCGCCAGCAGCTATTGTTCGATTTGATTCACGAAGTGAATCCTATCGGGCTGAAGAAGATGTTCCGAACATTTAACATGGGTGGAGGGTTTGCCATATACGTGTCGCAAGAGGACATAAAAGCTGTTCTGGCAGCGACAGAAATCTTGGATCCCGCTATACAAGTATTTGTCGCAGGACATATCGAAAAGGGCTCGGAGAAGAGAGTCATTATAGAGCCGAACGGTGTTGAATTTGGGCCGGAGGATCTGGTGATCCGTTGAACAGCGGGGAATCCCAAGATACTAAGGGCGCTCTGAAGTTTAGGGCGCCATTTTTTTATATTTTTTTTCTATTGCATATATTTTTTGAAATGATAGAATATTAGTATGTTGAAAGAACTTATTGATCAATTCTATTTGGAGAACCAAAAAAACAAAGAACAGACAAGGTTCTATATTACAGATGCAGGGAAATGCCCGCGCGCTGTTTTTTTTAAGTTTAAAAATGCCCCAAAAGCCCCTATGGATGCCAGAATCATGCGCATATTCGAGCATGGGGAAAATATCCACAGGTCAATTTTTAATATTTTATACAGATTAAGATTAGGAGTTGTCACAGAAATTCCTATTCCTTCTCAGGAAATAGTTTCCGGCAGGGCTGACGCTATTTTATGCGTTGGAAATGAAAATTATGTATTGGATATTAAAAGTATGAATAGCATGATTTTCAGAAATCTTATGGCTCCCAAAGAAGAAAATGTTTATCAAATACAGCTTTACTTGCACTATTTTAATATTAAAAAAGGCATACTGCTTTATATAGACAAAGACCGGCAGGAAATGAAAGAATTCTTTGTTGATTATGATGAAACGCTTTGCAAATCTCTTTTGGATAAATTTTATGTTCTGAAAGATCAGATAGAAAAAGATGCCCTGCCTGCAAGATTAGCAGACTATCCGCGCAACTGGCAGTGCAGTTATTGCCAGTTTAAAGATACCTGCAGGGCAGAGAACGGAAATGAATACAAAAATCAAGCCTGAATAAAAAAAATACCCCGCTAAGCGGGGTATTTTTTTTATGAATATTATGGAGTAATTTTTTCTGAAGCTAACAAAGTGTTGCCGTTTAAAATGTAAAGCTTGCCTTCCTGCTGGTTGAAAAATATTTCAGGGTTTTTAACTTCAATTGTTTTTTCAGGCAGTATAGTTATTGTTTGTGGCATAGTCACAGTATTGATATTTCCGCGATAATCGATTTCAGAAATTATAATTTTGTTTCCTGCAGTAAAAATAATATAACTATTGTTGAGCCATATAGAATCATTAATCTTTTCAGAAGATTTATACAGAAGAATATTTTTTGTTTCAGGCGCGGCGGGAAGCAACGAGATATAAATAGCGTTGTCATTATAGTAAATTATGTTTTTTCCGTCCGGAGAAATTTTAGCATCTTTTACCATGGAGTAAAAATTGTCCAGGTTATTTGTTTTAGTATTTAAAAATAATAGATTGCCATTGTCATTTACAAAAATATTGCTGTTATCCGTAATTATCTTATATATGCCAGTTTTGCTTATTTTTATTGCAGCAGAAGTAATTTTTACTGGTGTTGCAAGCAGATTCGTTGAATCAGATTTATAAAAAAATCCATCTAAACTTAACCAGATAATATTATTGTTCTGCACAGTAGATGCAACTATTTTTTTCAGAATTGGCGTTGATTTTTGAATAGCAGACAATCCTGAATTTTCTTTGATACTGGAATAATATAAATTATTGTTTTTTATAATATATTTTTCATGGCTGATGAAGGGGGACAAGGTCTTGTCTGTGACAATTGAAAATTGTATATTCTTTTTAATCAAAAGGATATTTTCTAATTTTGTGACCTCTTTTTCTAAAACGGATATGGTTTTTGAATAATCATAATAGCCGCTTTTTTCAACTAAAACAGTATGATCATTTGGCAGCAAGCTTTGCACAAAAATCCAATTTGAAAATATGCCTGGCTTTTCTGGAATTTTATTGTCAATAGTAATTTGGTCTGCCGTGGGAAATGTTCTTACATAAATGCCGCCGGTTTCTGTAATTTTCAATTTTTCAAAATCAAACCTATAACCCATAGAATAGAGCACTAAAACCGGAGATATAGCAAAAAAGCAGGCCACACAGATAACTAATATTATTAAGCGAATTTTTTTTGACATGTGATAAATTAAGCTTATATTATCACAAAATTATATAAATTTCATCATTGACACAAGCAAATTAATATGATAATATTTATATTGTTCACCGTTTGGAAAGCCATAGTGTAGTGAACGTGTTGAGGTCATACAGAGGAGGAAGAAGAATGAAAAGGGTTTTGATTATAGACCACAATGTTTACCTGCAGGAAATGTGGGCAAGGCAACTCGAAGGTCGTGTAGCAGTTTATTCTGCGCACTCCATCGAAGAAGCTGAGAAGGAATTCTCTATGAACAAGGATTTTGCCGCTATTGTTATGAACGCTTGCATGCCAGATGCGAAGGATGGCGCGCACGAACATGAGATAAACACGGTACCCTTGGTTGTGAGGATTCGGGCTGAATTCAAAGGACCGATGGTCGCCATTTCTGGCTTCCCCTCGTTCCGCGAAAAACTCGTTGAAGCCGGATGTGATTGTTCCTGCAATAAAGAGCTTCTAGTTATATTGCTCAGCAGGATTCTCGACCTTGACTGATGTCGCCGTCGCCGCCGAAATATCCACCCAGGCCCTGGTAGTCTAACAGCTATCATGGGCTCTTTTTTTGAAATTTTTCAGGCTTTGACAATATTATTTTTTTAGATTAGGATAAAGAATATCTAACTATAAAAAATGGCAGATAAATTTATTATCAACGGCGGAAAAGAATTACAGGGGGAAATTGAGGTTAGAGGTTCAAAAAATGCAGCTGGTCCTGCTATTATTGCTTGTTTGCTTACACAGGAAGAATCCATTATCGATAATGTGCCTTTTATTGATGATATTTTGAATATTCTCGAAATATTAAAGAGCATGGGGGTTGAAGTTGAAAAGACAGGCGAGGAAAAGGTAAGAATAAAAGCAGAAAATGTTGACCCGGAAAAAATGGATTTTGAAAAAGTTTCGAAGACAAGAATTTCCGTATTATTTTTCGGCGCTCTTTTAGCCAGGGTTAAAAATTTTAAAATGCCTCCGCCAGGAGGAGACAGGATAGGGTTAAGGCCTATTTCTGTTCAGTTGAGAGCTTTAGAAAAGTTAGGGGCAAAAATTGAGAGAAACGATAATCTTTATGAAATAAGTTGCGAAAAATTAAAAGGAAAAGAAATTGTGCTTGAGGAATTTTCAGTGACGGCCACCGAATCTTTAATGCTGGCAGCCGTCTTGGCAGACGGTAAAACTATTATAAAAGGGGCTGCAGCTGAGCCCCATGTTCAGGATTTAGGAGAAATGCTTTTGAAAATGGGAGCGAAAATTGAAGGGTTAGGAACTCACACTATTAAAATTGAAGGCGTTGAAAAATTGCATGGATGCGCTCATAGCGTAATTCCAGATCCGATAGAAGCAGGAACTTTTATAGTCATAGGAGCCATGGCTCCTGGAAAAATTAAAGTGACTGGCATTGATTTATCTCATTTAGATTTATTTTTGGCAAAATTAGAGGAAATGGGAGTTATTATGGAAAAAGGAGAAGATTATGTTTTAGTTTCGCATTCGTCCAAGCTCAAGGCAATAAAAGTGCAGGCGCTTCCATATCCCGGTTTTCCAACAGATTTATTGCCAATAATAATCCCTCTATTGCTTTCAGCAGAAGGAAAAAGCTTAGTGCACGATCCTTTATACGAAAACAGATTTAATTATATTCAAGAATTAAAGAAAATGGGAGCTGATATTGAAATGGTAGACCCTCACAGGACATTTGTATTCGGCCCATGTAAAC
>Ga0209777_10008669_pt1 | contig 11093 bp, 2 predicted proteins | sample FrelakmetHBP12HB_FD_187147 | JGI IMG/M metagenome (GOLD analysis project Ga0209777, IMG submission 187147) | Freshwater lake sediment microbial communities from the University of Notre Dame, USA, for methane emissions studies -HBP12 HB (SPAdes)... | ecosystem: Environmental > Aquatic >...
GATCTTTCTCACCAGTAAATCGCGGGACGCGTGGTACATCGCACGACACTCGGCGGGCGAAGGAAGCTCTTCACGCCGATGGAGCGCGAAATCGGTTGCGCCGCCGACATTCAGTTCATAATGCGTGATGTGATCGACGCCGGTGGCGACGAGCCGCTCGATATCGGCAAGCATCGTGTCCATTGTCTGTCTCGGCCAGCCGAAAATCAGGTCGGCGTTGCAGGCGAGGCCGAGTTCCTTACACCAGGCGATGGCGTCGAGCGTGTGTTCGGCGGTTTGCTTTCGACCGCTGAGGGCATTGAGCTCGGTGTTGATCTGCTGAACGCCCATGCTGATCCGGCGGATGCCGTGGTCTTTCATCGTCGTGAGTTTTTCGAGTGAGAAGAGCGGTGGAATGCCCTCGAGCGTAATGCAGTCGGCGTCAGAGATGTTCGGAAAGACCTTGCGAATAATCGCCATCAGGCGCGCGTATTGGTCGCTCTTGAGCAGATTCGGCGTTCCGCCGCCGATGTAGACCGATTGCGGCGTCTCGCCCGCCAGAAGCGGCCGATACATTTCTCCTTCGCGCTCCAGGAAGCCGAGATAGTCGTCGATCTGTTTGGAGCCGGCAAAGTCCTCCACCGGGAAGAGGCAGTAGCCGCACTTGCCCGGGTTCGTGGGAATGCAGTATGGCACGCCCACATACAAGTGGAATTGTCTCTGCCCGTTAGGGTTTAGGCGCCTCTGCGTCAGAATGTCGCCGACCGGGATCTCGGTCTCGCGCCACAAGCGCGGCGAGGGGAACCCGTGCAAAATCTTGTTGACCTGGCGGGATTGCAACTGCTCGCCAAGAAACGCACGAAGGGCGCTCAGTTCTTTGTTCTCATCCACCGCGTTTCCACCTCAATTCAATGGACGGACGGGCAGTACGGCAAGCCCCTACACTGCTCCTACGCGAGCCTTTTCACAAAGCGACAAGACATCCTCCAGGAGATAGCGAGACAGCTCTTCGATTGTCTCGAAATTCAGGCCCTTGCTGGGAGGAAGCGAAAAATCGAGCGCCTTCTGGAGACGAAACTGCAACTCAATCGCAAGGAGAGAATCCAATCCGATGGAAAAGAAGCCGCGTTGCAGATCGGCAGCCGTCGGGCGTTTGAGTTTGAGAAGTTCGACCACGTTTTGTTCAATGAAAGCCGCTAACAGGGAGAGGCGCTGCGATGCCGGCGCCGACTCCAACCGCATCACCAACTCAGTCGAAGACGCCCGACGATCCGACGCGGCGTCGTCAACGTCGACACGGCGAGTACTCTGTTCGGGCCGACGTGCAGCCATGGCGCTGAGGAATACCTCGCGGCTAATGGGTCGAAAACGGATTCCCTCGAGGCTCGCTATGTGGCGACCGGATTCGTCGAATAGAAAAAGATTGACGGTCGACGCATCCGCTTGCTCACGTGTCGCTTCCGGATGTCGCCAGTAGACTGAAATGCGTTGTGGGCTTGCCGCACCGAACGCAGCACGGTCTATGCGCGACGGAACCGAGACGCTATCGCCATTGTTGCCGCGTAGGAATTCCATTGCGGGCACCTGAAGACAGCCGTCAAGCAAGGTCGGATGAATCCGGCGACCGCCGTCATACGCGGCGGAGTCCTCAGTCATGCACAAGTCATAAACAACATTCTCCGCGTCGCGGCGGATCGACCGCACGACCCGATGGGTCTCGCCCCACTGGTAGGGACCTCGATCCGCCCGTTCGTAGAACTCCTTACCGGACAGTTCAGCAGCTAATGGGCCGGCGATCGAAGCGCTCTTGACTCCGCTTTGGAACGAACCCTCGCTTCCGAGCGGCTCATGCTCGACAACGCCATCAGCGTGCCGGCGCCAAGTAGGAACCGCGTCCGACGCGGAAGCGCTCTCGACGTCGAAGCGGGTTGTCGTACGATTCGCGCGGCGCACACGGACACGAAGCAGCCTTGCATCCTCAGCGGATAAGGCGAGCAAGTCATGAAAGACGGCGTTGGTGATCGCCGTACCACGCTGTCCGGTGAGCTGCTCGGCGGCGACCAGGGCAACATCGAGGTAGGCGGCGGCGGGAAAAATTGGAATCTGGAAAACATGATGGTCACGCAACAGCGGCGTGGACCTGGCCCCAAGCTCCGACTGAAAGTGCATCTCGTCCGGTCGGCGGTCTGCAACGACTCGGCGCAATAAGGGGTGCGTTGAGAGTGGCAAGACGCCGATTTCACCCATAATCCAGCCCTGATGTCTGCGGAACAAACGATCTCTACATTGACCCGAGAGAGTCGTTTTGTATAGCCGTGACGCGCCCTGATGTCAATTAACCTTGCGTGACAACCGGTGCGACAAGGGTTGACTTTGCCGAGACGTTTTGCAACACTTCTGTCTCGTCCGGGTATCGTGGTTTCTCTCTAATCTAGGGCGAGAGGGCGAAAGTCGATGCGGACGGGGGAAATTCGGCTCGAAAACGCCGCTTGAAACCCACGTCCTCCCGTTGCATTTGTACGGTTTCGTCGCTTTCGCGAGCGTGTCGTTTCACGGCAGTGCCTTAACTGCCGGACATCGGAGGCTATTGTCTATGACGTCCCAGGAACCCATTGCCATTGTGGGCATCGGCTGCCGCATTCCCGGCGGAGCAACAAGCCCAGAGTCGTTCTGGCGACTGTTATGTGATGGAGTCGACGCCATATCAGAGGTTCCGCCAAACCGGTGGCATTGGCCTTCGATCTATCATCCGGTACCAGGCACCCCCGGAAAGCTCTACATCCGACGAGGAGGTTTTATTGACGGAGTGGACCTCTTCGATGCCCAGTTCTTCAACATCTCGCGGCGTGAGGCGGCCTGGGCGGATCCGCAGCAACGTCTTCTGCTTGAAGTGGCGTATGAGGCTCTGGAAGACGCAGGACTGCCTCTGGAGGCGATTGCGGGTTCGCGCACGGGCGTATTCGTGGGCATCTCCACCTACGACTACGGCGCCATGCAGGGTCGCACCAACGAGCGTTTCGAACTCGACGCGTACTCTAGTCTCGGCTCGGCCTTATGCGTGACCGCCAACCGGCTTTCTTACTTCTTCGATCTGCACGGTCCGAGTCTGGCCGTTGATACGGCCTGCTCGTCCTCGCTGGTCGCTACTCACCTCGCATGCCGGAGCATCTGGAATCGTGAAGCCACCATGGCGCTCGTCGGCGGCGTCAATGTCCTCTTGCAACCGGAGGGCACCATCGGGTTTTGCCAGGCCAAGATGTTGGCGGCGGATGGGCGGTGCAAAAGCTTTGATGCGGGTGCCGATGGATACGTCCGCGCGGAAGGCGTCGGAGTGCTCGTCCTCAAGCTGCTGTCGCAGGCCATGCATGATGAGGACAGAATCTATGCGGTAATTCGAGGTACCTGTGTCAATCAGGACGGCCGCACTGCGGGAATCACCGTGCCGAGCGAATCGGCGCAGGCGGCGATGCTGAGAGAGGTCTACAGCCAGGCCGGAATCGCGCCGCATTCCGTGCACTACATCGAGGCCCACGGAACAGGCACAAGCGTGGGCGACCCGATCGAGCTTAATGCCATCGGAAAAGCCCTCGGCACCGGAAGACCGGATGGCGCACATTGCTTGATCGGATCGGTGAAGAGCAACGTCGGTCATTTGGAGGCCGCGTCCGGTGTCGCGGGTTTAATCAAAGCGGCGCTCTGCATAAATCATGGACGCATCGCGCCCAATCTTCATTTCAAGCAACCGAACCCTGCTATTCCGTTCGAGGAGCTAAAGCTTCGCGTGGTGCGGGATTTGCAGGCCTGGCCGCAGAATGGACACGAGCAACGCATAGCAGGGGTCAACTCGTTTGGATTCGGCGGCACGAATGCGCACGTGATCCTTGCTTCACCACCCACGGAAGCCTTGCGCCGAGCGGGCACTGCGCGGTCCGATGGGCGAGCTTTGCTGATTCCACTGTCGGCGAGAAGTCCCGTCGCGCTGAAGGCCGCAGCCCAATCCTACGCGGTACGCTTGAGCGACAAGGAACAGGAATCCATCGAGCTGGCGGACATAGCGCATTCGACCGCATTACGCCGGACGCATCACGAATATCGCGCTGCTTTTGTGGCTCATTCCATCCCGGAGTTCGTGGAACGCGTCACCGCGTTTGCGGGGGATTCCACGACCTTGGAAAGCGTTTCGCCCGACGCCGCGAAGCACTTGATCTTCGTATTTTCGGGCATGGGCCCGCAGTGGTGGGGCATGGGGCGACAGCTTCGAGCCGAGGAACCGGTGTTCCGTGAAGCTATGGTGCAATGCGACCTGGCACTGCGTGCCCACGTCTCCTGGTCGTTGCTGGATGAACTGCAAAAGGACGAGTCGCAATCGCGGATTAATGAAACCTACATCGCCCAGCCGGCTGTTTTCGCGATCCAAGTCGCGCTCTGCCGGCTTTGGAGTTCATGGGGTGTTAAGGCTGACGCGGTGTTGGGACACAGCCTGGGAGAGGTGGCGGCGGCCCATTACGCCGGAATCCTGAACCTGGAAGACGCTGTTGCGCTCATCTATCACCGCAGCCGGCTCCAACATCTCACGTCGGGCGAAGGGCGTATGCTCTCTGTGGCCATGCGTATCTCGGAGATTGAATCGATCGTCGCGGATTATGGCGGGCTGATTTCAATAGCGGCTTACAACAGCCCGGAATCGGTCACGGTTTCGGGCGATGCGGCCACGCTGCAGCAGGTTTCCGAACGACTGACTGCTAGGGAAGTGTTTCATCGCTTCCTCAAGGTTGATGTTCCCTATCACAGCCGGGCTATGGACCGGATCCAGGGAGAGCTGCTCGAATCGCTGCGAACGCTGTCCGCCCGCCCTGCGACCGTGAGGCTCATTTCCACGATTACGGGAGAGCAGGTTCGCGGCGACGAAATGACGGCGGATTACTGGTGGCGCGGCATGCGCCACCCAGTTCGCTTCCGCGAAGCCGTGACTTCGCTTGTCCGGGACGATGGCAATGTGTTTCTGGAAATAGGCCCGCATCCCGTCCTATCGGCGTCCATTTCGGAATGTGCATCGGCGTCCGGACTCAAGACTACGGTACTAGCGTCGTTGCGGCGTAATGAACCAGAGCGGGCGGCGATGTTGACGTCCGTCGGCAGACTCTACGGCATGGGATTCCCGGTGCATTGGAGGTTGGTCAACGGCGACATTGGCCGTTTCGTTTCCTTGCCGCGCTACCCGTGGCAGCATGAGCGCTGCTGGCATGAGACGGAGCGCGCGGAGCGTGAACGGATGGGCAAACAGCTCCATCCGTTGTTGGCGTCGCGCGGCGATGCGGCGCGGGCGTCATGGACGACCGATCTGAACCACTTCGACCTCACCTTCCTTGACGACCATCAGGTCGAACATCACGTAGTGTTTCCCGCGGCGGCATACCTCGAAATGGCGCTGGAGTCGGCCAACGAGTTGTTCGGGCCGCCGCCCTATGTCATCGAAGATTTCACGTTTGAGAAAGCCATGTTGCTCCCGCGGGAAGGACGCCCGACGGTGCAACTGATCGTTGGGGAACGGGCCAGCGACTTTGAGATTTTCAGCCGCACCCGGGGGGCGACGGGCAGCCCTTGGGAGCGCCATGCGGCCGGCAAATTTTACCATGTGGCGGATGACCAACCGCCTGAAAGTCGGCCATTGGCGGAGATACGCGAACGGTGTACAAGCCCGATTACCCAGGCGGAGTGCTATCGGCAATTCGAGGCTCGCGGGCTGCGTTACGGGCCGCGATTCCAGGGGATCAAGCGCCTTTGGGCCGGAAATGGTGAGGCGGTCGCACAAATCGAATTGGACGATTCGACGAACGGCGATGCTGATGGGTTTCTTGCGCATCCCGGTCTTGTGGATTCTTCGTTTCAGGTGTTCATAGGCGCTCTGCTAAATGACGCCGCGTCCGGGCCGCTCGCCGGCGGATTGTTCTTGCCGGTCAAGATCAACAGAGTTGTGTATCGCGGCAGGCTGCCGCGCCGACTATGGAGTCATGCCCGTCTCGTGAAGCGCGGTGACCGGCGCCTCGTCGGGGATATTGATCTTCTGAACGACGAGGGTGAGACCGTATTGGAAATCCGCGGGTTCATTTGCCAACACGTCGATCGGCCCGACACGGCACTGAACGGAGGTCTTTATCAGTACCGATGGAAAAGGGATGTCGCGAGGGGGTCCCCCTTGGCGCGGCGGGCGGACGACCTGCCGGCGCCGTCTAAGATCATCACGCGGCTGCACGCGATGGGCGACAGAGGCTTCTGGCGGAGCCATTCGAAAACGGGCGTGCGAAGCCCGGAGACATCGGACCTTGCCCGAGCCTATACCTTTGAGGCATTTGCGCGAATGGGATGGCGCCCTCGTCTCGGCGAACGATTCTCGGCGGCAGGAGTTTCCGAGCGCCTTGGAATCGCCCGGCAACACGATCGGCTGTTTCATCGGTTGTTGACTTCACTCGCCGCGGAAGGCTACATCCGGGAAACGGACGGCAATTGGACTATCGTCCGCGAGTTCGGCGCTCAGCCGTCGCACAAAACATGGAAGAGCCTGTGGGATCAATTCCCCTCGGAACTCGCGGAGCTGACTCTGCTGCGTCGTTGCGGCGAGCACCTCGATCATGTTTTGCGCGGCGAGCTCAACGGACTCGATCTGATTTTTCCTGGCGGTTCTTCGGCTACGGCGGAGCACCTGTATCAGGACTCGCCTTGCTGCCGCAATTGCAACCGAATTGTCCAGAAAGCCGTGGCCGCGGCCGTACAACAGCTGCCGCAAGGACGCATTCTTCGCATTCTGGAAATCGGCGGCGGAACCGGTGGAATGACAACACATGTGCTGCCCGAGCTTTCCGCCCGGCACACACGCTATGTGTTCACCGACGTGGGGGCGTTACTGCTCAGCCAGGCCGAGCAACGATTCGGCCGTTATCCTCATGTCGAATTCGCAACGCTGGATATCGAAAAGAACCCGATCGACCAAGGATTTGAAGCTCATTCCTTCGATCTTGTGCTCGCTTCGGACGTGCTTCACGCGACTGCGGATTTGCGCAACACCTTGGAGAACGTGAAACGGCTTCTCGCGTCGCGGGGAGTTCTGATTCTGTTGGAAGGAACGTTAGCGCCGACGCCGCTTTGGTGCACGCTGATGTTCGGACTGCTCAAGGGATGGTGGCTCTTCACCGACAAGGACCTGCGCGGAGAGGACCCGTGGATTTCCGCGAGGGCTTGGCAAGACCTCCTTGCGTCGTGCGGATTCGATGAAGCAACGGACTTGACCGAAGAGCTGCAGGCAAATGAGTCCGTACACTCGGTGCTGGCCGCGCGAGGACCGACCCTCGCCAAGCCGGACGAGTCCACGTCGGATCGAGCGGCTCAGATCGATTGCGGCACGTGGTTGATTCTAGCCGACAGCGGCGGCGTCGGTTCCGATTTGACGCGGCGCCTGCGTAGCACCGGGCACGAAGTCGTGAACGTCGTGCGAAATGAACGGGCGAGCGAATCCGATAACGGGACTTTGTGCGTTCGCCCTTCCCACAAGGACGACATGCGACGTGCTTTGGAAGTTGCGCTAAATTCCGCGACGACTTTGAAGGGCATAGTTCATCTCTGGAGCTTAGACCTTCCGTCGGCGAACGACATTGATCTTCAGCTATTGCAAGCAAACCGGACGGATATCCTGGCTAGCGCTTTGCACTTGGTTCAATGCCTGAGCGAGGCCGATCTAGGCTCGCCGCCGCGACTGGTGCTGGTGACGCGCGCTGCGGAATCTGTTGGGACGACGCCGACCGACGTCGCCGCCGAGCAGGCGCTGCTCTGGGGCCTGGGCCGGGTCGTCATGACCGAGTATCCGCAATTTCGCTGTAAGTTGGTCGATCTGGATCCGAATGTTATTCACGCCGATGCGCTGATTACCGAGGTTTTGAACGACGATAACGAAGAGGAAGTAGCATGGCGCAATGGCATGCGCCATGTTCACCGATATGAGCACGTCTTCCCGACTGAGTTGAGTCTTACAGTGGAGGCCGATCCATCTTCCAAACGGCGATCGTACACCATCGCACCGCCCGTCGGCGGCAGCCTTGACAACCTCTTATTACAACCTGTCGCAAGAATCGCACCCAAGGCGGGCCAGGTTGAAATCGAAGTTCACGCGAGCGGCTTGAATTTCAAGGATGTGATGCTCGCCATGGGACTGTTGCCCGACGACGCCCTGGAAGGCGGGTTCACCGGTCGAACGCTCGGGATGGAATGTGCCGGAATAATTGTCGCGGTCGGCGACAACGTTCATGGGCTTGGGGTTGGGGACGCGGTGATTGCGTGCGGTCCAGGAACTCTGCGTTCCCACCTCACGCTTGAAGCCCGCTTCGTTGTGCCGATGCCGCGGGGAATGAGCTTTGAGGAAGCCGCGACTTTGCTCATCGCTTACCTTACCGCTTACTATGGATTGGTCAGCCTCGCTCGACTTCAGCGTGGCGAACGCGTGTTGATTCACGCCGCCACCGGTGGTGTTGGACTGGCCGCGGTCCAACTCGCCCAACATATCGGTGCTGAAATCTACGCCACAGCCGGCACGGACGAAAAACGTGAACTACTGAGAGCGTTGGACGTTCCTCACGTCCTGAACTCACGGACTCTTTCCTTTGCCGGCGAGATCCTGGAGCAAACCGGCGGGCAGGGCGTTGACGTCGTTTTGAATTCACTGTCCGGCGATGCCATTCCCAAGAGCCTTGCGATCCTGCGACCGTACGGCCGATTTGTCGAAATCGGGAAGAGGGACATTTACGAGGACAACAAAGTTGGGCTGCGTCCGTTCCGCAATAACCTGTCCCTCTTTGCGTTGGACATGGACCGACTCTGCTCGCAACGACCGGACGCAGCCGGCGAAGTTTTGAGTGCGGTGATGAAGCTCATAACCGAAAAGAAGCTGCGCCCGCTTCCCCATAGAGTTTTCCCGGCGGATCGCATTCAGGAGGCGTTTCGATACATGGCCCAGGCCCGGCACATCGGGAAGGTCGTCATTTCGCTCAAGGACGCGCCCATCTCGATCGTGGAATCACCGTCGCCGGCGCTTCGTTTCCGCAACGACGGCGCCTACCTGGTCACCGGAGGAATGGGCGGATTCGGACTTGCTCTCGCGCAGTGGTTGGTCGGTCACGGCGCCGGACATGTGGCCCTGATGAGCCGCAGGGTCGCCGCGCCCCATGAAGTGCAGCGTGCAATTGACTCCATGCAGAACAACGGTGCACGCGTGCGCGTTTTCCAAGGCGATGTCTCGATCGAACAGGACGTTCGCAAGGTGTTGGCGGAGATCGCGGATTCCATGCCGCCGCTGCGCGGCGTCTTCCATACCGCTATGGTTCTGGACGACGCTCCGATGCAGGACTTGACTGTCGAGCGGTTCAACAGGGTTCTGGCGCCAAAAGTGGACGGCGCCTGGAACCTGCACCGTCTGACCCGCGACGCTGCGCTGGATCATTTTGTGCTTTTCTCGTCATTGGCCTCTCAGTTTGGGAATCCGGGTCAGGCCAATTATGTGACCGCAAATGCTTTTCTCGACGCATTGGCCAGCCATCGCCGGGCGTCGGATTTGCCGGCCCTAACCGTCAACTGGGGCGCGCTGGCCGATGTCGGATATGTCGCCGAGAACCCGGAGGTTGCAAAACGATTGGATGCGAACGGACTGAAGCCCCTGCCCGTGAAGCAGATGCTCTCCACGCTGGCCGTTCTCATGCAGCGCCGCGCGGTTCAGGCCGGCGTCGGGCAATTCGATTGGGCGCGGCTCACACACATGCTCAGCCTGACGAATTCGCCTAGATTCGCCCACCTCGTCACCCGGGACGACGGCGCGGAGTCCGTGGAAGGCAGCCTCTTCGACCTTGATGCGGTCCTTCGGGCCGATCCGGCCGAACGCATCGAAATTCTCCAGAACCGCCTGCGCGACCAGCTTGCCCGCGTATTGCAAACGACATCGAGTCGGCTCGATGTGAACCAATCGTTAATGAACCTCGGCATGGATTCACTCATGGCCGTCGAAATGCGCAACCGAATTCGTGCGGAGTTGAACGTGGACGTTCCGCCGACCAAGTTCATGGAAGGGATCAGTCTGCGGGGGCTGGCGTCGTTCGTGCTCGCACGCCTGTCGGAGCTCCACGCGTCCCGCTTCAAGGGTTCCGTCGCGGGCGCAGTCACGGCGGAAGCCGCGGCCGCTCTCGTCCGCGGAGGAAATGCGCTGGCCCAGCGGTCTGACCATGAAGCGCTTGCGACGGTTAGCGAACTCAGCGACGAGGAGGTCAAAACCCAACTGCGACGCCTGCTCAGTCAAGCTACGGCAATGTGATCCGATCGATCGATGAGCTCGGCCGGGGGGCGCTCAGGTCAGAGATTCGCGGGCTAAGTAGGAACGCACAATTGTTGATCCTGGCGAGCCGCGGACGGAACGAAGTCCCGGCGCGCCGGGAGTCCGCGCGGTGCCGATACCGGCGATAAAACCGGGATCTCGCGGTGCGGATCGCTCCCTTATGGGGTAAACCTCTCTGCGTTCCTACTTAGCCGTCAAACGCTCGGAGATCGACCGACCAACCCGCACCATTCATTGCGACGGCGGCTATATGGGCCGACGAAACGCGAACATCCTGAACACATATTCTTTTCAAGCGTTCGCCCGGGACGCTGTCCGGCTGTTCCACAACCGTGACCTTCTCCGGTGTTGTCACATCGACCAGCGTCGAATCGAGTGACAGTCCGCGTCCCAGCATTTTCAAGCACGCCTCTTTGCGCGTCCACAGCGTGAGAAAAGCCCGGTCGCGATCGTGATCCGATGTTTCCCGCAGCAATTCGAATTCGCCCCGCGAGAAGAACCGGCGGGCCATATCGAGCGCGTCCGGCACGGACCGCATTCTTTCAATATCGACGCCGACTGCGCCATCCTCGGACAGTGCCACGACAGCGACATCGCCTGAGTGCGAAAGGTTGAAATGCACGTGATCGAGCGGAGCGGCCAGCGTTGGTTTGCCATAGGCATTATGATCGAAGCGTAGAGTCGCTGCGGCAACATCACAGTAGCCTGCCAATATCATCCTCAACGAGGCTCGCGAAACGGTGAACGC